>Ga0307513_10001151_pt1 | contig 38398 bp, 49 predicted proteins | sample 15_EM_MG_FD_202174 | JGI IMG/M metagenome (GOLD analysis project Ga0307513, IMG submission 202174) | Populus trichocarpa ectomycorrhiza microbial communities from riparian zone in the Pacific Northwest, United States - 15_EM | ecosystem: Host-associated > Plants > Roots > Unclassified | place...
GCCCCCCCCCCCCCCCCCCCCCCCCCCCCCCCCCCCCCCCCCCCCCCCCCCCCCCCCCAAATGACCGGGTGGGCGAATGAAGGAGAGAAGATGCTAGGCTGCGTATTGCAGCTTCTGGCACGGCCAATAAAGATCTTATACATTGTGGTACAAAGGTAGTAGAGGATCAATAGTATTTCTTAATAGCCATGCCTATCTACTAGATCCGGAATCTCCCCCAAAACAGTGGGGGAAACACACCTCTTATCAACAACCCGCCCAAAAAATGGGCTTCCAAGGGCGACTGCCCGGGGAGGGTGTGGTTGTAGGTTATACACATTGCAGAGGACCCCACTAGACATAAAAGGCCATGCGCACCCAACCTCGGTCAACTCTCCATCCTTCTTTACTTCTCCCAGTACCAAAGCAGCTGTTGTGGCCAGACATTGACCGCAACGAGAAGCCCCGCAGCCAATATGTCTGAACCCCCAGCTGAGAAAATGACCCCAAAGGCCGATGTGCTCGATAATGAGAAGAGCTTGTATGCAACATTCCTCTGTGAGATTCTTCATTCCAGTAGTGGAATGCTAACATGGTAAAAGCAACGGAGAATACACAACCGCCGCTGAGGATGGAAACTCTGTCGCTAAGGCTATATGGGGCGAGGACGGTGACGAGCCGACGGAGGAGGAGTTGGCTACTTTGCGCCATATCGGTGACAAAATCCCGTACAGCGCGTGGCTGGTAGCAGTCGTTGAACTGGCTGAGCGATTTACCTACTACGGTTTGACTGGGCCTTTCCAGAACTACATGCAAAATAAGCGGGACGACCCTCGCCTTCCTGGTGCGCTGGGCCTTGGACAATCCGCGGCTACTGGGTTGCAGTACTTTTTCCAATTTTGTGAGCCTTTAGTTCAAGAGAGTGAATACATTTTCGGCGGATAGTTAACTGATTGAGGAATAATAGGGTGTTACGTCACACCGTTATTGGGTGCTGTTGTCGCCGATGCCTGGCTCGGTCGTTATAACGCAATTGTGTTCTTCGCCCTCATTTATATCTGTGGTCTCCTCGTCCTGTTCGTTACTTCTCTCCCGTCATCACTAGATAACGGCGCTGGCCTGGGCGGCCTGATCGGATGCATGATCATCCTGGGTCTCGGGACCGGTGGTATCAAGTCCAACGTCTCTCCCTTGATCGCCGAACAGTACACTCGCACCAAGCCCACTCTCAAGGTCCTCCCAAGCGGTGAGCGGGTGATTGTTGATCCCAACGTCACCATCCAAAGCTTGTACAACATCTTCTACTGGTGTATCAACATCGGGTCTCTCTCCTCTATCGCGACCGTCTGGATGGAGCTTAAGATCGACTTCTGGGCAGCGTACCTCCTTCCCTTCTGCTTCTTCTTTGTTGGCCTCTTCACCCTCATCATCGGCCGCAAGAGTTATGTTATCCGCCCACCGAAGGGCTCCGTCCTCCTCGACGCAGGTAAAGCACTTGGTATCGCCGCACGCAACGGCTTTAAGATGGATGCTGCAATCCCACAATTCGGCGAACAATTTATCAGCGAACTTAAGCGTGCACTCATCGCTTGCCGCGTCTTCTGCTTCTATCCAGTCTACTGGCTTCTCTACGGCCAGATGAACAGCAACTTCGTCTCAATGGCCGGAACAATGGAAACCCACGGCCTGCCGAACGACCTCCTATTCAACTTGAATCCTATCTCCATCATCATCTTCATCCCTGTAATGGAGCGCGGCGTGTATCCACTCCTCCGCAAGCTGAGAATCCCATTCAAGCCAATCACTAGAATTAGCTTCGGCTTCTTCCTTGCTGCCTCCTCGATGGCGTACGCCGCGGGTATCCAACGCTGGATCTACAACACGGGCCCCTGTTTCGACTCTCCGCTCTCCTGCCCAGCTTCAGAGGGCGGCACACTGCCGAATAAAGTGCACGTAGCGGCGCAAACACCGGCATACGTGCTCATCGGCCTCAGTGAGATCTTCGCCTCCATAACCGGTCTCGAGTACGCCTTCACCAAAGCCCCGCCATCAATGAAGTCAGTCGTGATGGGGATATTCCTTCTGCAGAACGCTTTCGGTTCCGCCATCGGCATCGCCATTTCCCCCACTAGCAAGAACCCGCACCTCGTCACCTTTTATGCTTGTCTTGCTGGCGTTACCACTCTCGTGGGAACTGCCTTCTGGCTCTGTTTTAAGCATCATAATGCCACCGAGGAGGAACTTAACAAGATTGATGCGAACAACGAAGAATTTAAGCCTCGTCCGGCGACTGATGTTGAGACTGCGGTTGGGAGGTTGAAGAATAGGAAGCATTAATTGGATGGGGTTATTTGATGTGCTTGTTTTCTGTTTTCTTTTTTGTTTGGGTGCGATGGGATACATTTAGCTATGATGTGTGACAATCGAGAGATGGTCTGAGGACCTTTTCTGAAAAGTAGTTTTGAGCGGTTTAAATGTGTTTGTGATATGTGGGTATCTGCACGAGATATCACTCGGGCGAAAACACCACAGTGGAGACCTGCTGGATGGTGCCTATTGCCGGAGGGGAGGTGTTCGGATCGGTTGCGACGAGCTAGGCTGGTTTCACCGGCACCGGCATGCGAAGGACCTATGCCAACTCTGATATAACCACTATCAACGTGGCGCTCGTTTCCTCTAGGCAGTACTCTCATTTCGGAAATATAAGAAATAGTGAAACTCACGAATAGTCCAACTATTTATCGCTGCTTTCTCTTGTTTTCATTGTCTTTTTCCACCCAAGTTGCCGGACGCTAACATCCATGAGAATTGTGGTAGGGCGGGGACGTAGTATTAGAAACCATAGTAGTTGATAATTGGACTGGACGATACATGCTGTTTCAGGTCTAGAAAGCACACATCTGAGCTGTACGCAAGAGAGTAGATGGAGTAGGGGTAGGGCGTGTTGGGGTGGTGATGAGGGGATATCTGGCATTTTCTCCTGGGAAACAGCCGAAAGGATCTTAGTGGAAGCTACCACTATTCAGATTTGAGTGATGCCCACCACCCCACTCCACCATGAGGGCTAGGAGGAATTGAGAATCTCGCTAAGAAGGGACGTTGGGCTCGTTCCTACCTTGATAAGGCCTCATAAGACATACAAATCGACTAACTCTCGACCGGCCACGATGTTTGTCGCATCAGTGCGGCGTCCTATATACCACTGGAGTCAGTATGATATTATTTTGGGGTAAAAACACCGCAGGTGTATTTTGTATTTTTTTATAAGGGTTAAGAGGGAGATGGCCACCTGAGCTATTAATCCTGTCATCTAAGTATTAAGCTTCTTTGGCCAGAGAATTGAGGGTAAACAAAAGGATTCTGAGTTTGTTTTCCTTTTTGTTCCGTTCATTGTCATACTTTCCTTTGTCTTCTTGCCTTTTTCGAATGTGTTGTCTTGACTATCTAGAATTATCCAGGAGAAGAATACCAGCCTCACGGGAGAGCTTCCCATAGTCTATTCCCCCTCTTCTTTCTCCCCCCTCATCTGCCCAAGGGGTGCTGGAAGACATCTTTTCGCGGTGCTTTCTTTTCTCCCATTAATGGAAAAAGGGGGGCTCTAGATGTATGTCCTAGCGCGGTTCTCAAGTATTCTGATTCTCTGACGGTACGGCAAGCGTGCGGAGATATAAACTAGTGCGTGGTAAAAAAGGAGTCCATGGGAGTGATGAAGGATGTTTTTGCCTCAATAGTTAGGGGGTTGATATATATTTTGGCCCACTGGGTAGGCCGCGGTATAAAAAACGCGATTTTTCCTGAGGATTCAATTCTTGATGAAGCCCGAATCCTATTGACCAAAGAGCGCAAAAATAAGGGAGTCATATCCATGTAACAGCTGCCCCTCTGATAGTTGTGATCAAAATAGAAATCTAGTAGGAGGCCCACGGGTTGAGCCGTAACCAACAACGTGCAATGTTGTATAAAATATTTCGTCTACAGCGAAGACGGCATAGGGTCGGGAGAGTGCTGTTTCTGTGGCATGCCAAACAGGGCCATAGTGTGATAACGTCTATAATGAATCCAATCCGGCTCAAGTACTACCCCACTACATCCCCTCCCTCAATCCGCAATTTCAGCATCTGCTACTACCGCCACACTGCCAACCTCTCCCCCCTTCACTTCTCCATCCTTTAACTTCTCCCCTTCCTCCCCAACCCTTGGCCTCCTAAGTTCCAAATAAACAGACCCGCAGACCCCCTCCCAAGTAACATATGTCCCCTCCGCCTGTCCAGTGGTCCGAAACCCAAACCTCTTCAACAACTTCAAACACTTCTCATTCCTAGGGTCCACATCAGCCCTAACCACCTCTACCCCCTCCTCCCAAAGTACTTGTAGGAACCCTTCTAGCGCCTCAGTCGCATACCCCCGTCCCCACACCCGCGGGTGCAGCAGGAACCCGATCTCGGGCCCTCGGTAGACTATTTTGCCGATCACTTCGTTGGTTGGCTTGAGCAGGATTGCGTAGTCGTGGGTGAGGGTGGCGGATCCCGTTATCCAGGTGTGGGTTTCTGAGAGGGTTGCGTGTGGTAGGGTGGACCAGTAGCGCGTCGCTTCGCGGTTCGAGAGCATCTCGTGGAAGACGGGGACGTCCGCATGTGTTATTTTTCGGAAGCCGAGCCGGGGGGATTCGAAGATGTACATTGAGAAGGAAGGGTTGGCTTCTGGCTTTTGGGGGTGGGGGTGGAGCGCTCCTTGAGATATTGGTACATGAGTGGTATGGATGGAGGCTTAAGTAGTGGGGTTTTGGAGAGCGTGTGTGGGTTGGTGGGAGTGAGTGGGTGATTGGAGTGAGTGAGTCATTCAGACTGGGTGAATCATAGCTATAGCGATTTAAGTGTTTACCGCAAGTGCAGATGGGCAAGGCCGCTGGCTAATGTGGACTGCTGAATTTACTGGTACAATGGATTTTTAGAGTTGAGTAGTGGTTGTCTGGTATTGGGAACGGTGGGGCTCCGACTACCAGTATCATACCGTACTCGGTACAGAATTGGACTTCATGTAACACAAACCGAATCACCATCCCTCAGCCGATTCGAGGGTTGAGGCTAAGCGATGTGCGTTGCCCGTGTTATCGTCAATAGTATGATAGTACCTGTATTCTATACTTCCCTCCCCGTGATATGCTGTGCCCGCTGAAAAGGGAGCTTACATAACATTATCTGAAAATCTAACTGATGTGCAGATACTCTAGGGTTGATTATAGGGTAGTATAGAATAGGGGGAAAACCTGCGTTGAGATTTTAGTAGGTACGGGATCTGCTAGGATGTCAGGGAGAAAGAAAAACTTGTATATCATAGATGCAAAGCCAGCCAGTTCAAATGCAAACGTCCTAGGGTGTTGGCTCATTAGAGTGCAAGATCTAATATGTACTGCACAGTTCCTGCACTTCTTAGTCATCAAAAAGGCATACAGTGTTTTTGCTATCAAAATATCCGGGTTACATGATCAAAATATGCAAGTCACATGTTCAAAATATTGGCTCAAGTGTGATGGTGAGTACAGTCTGTGTATCTTTAATCATGCAGTAGAATTTCCACGTATTGTGTACAGCACAGTGAATCCCCTCCCCTGCCGTTTGCATACTTCACCCATACACACACCTACGCCATTTTCCACTTCCTTTCTTTACTTGTCTCTTCTGTTGACCAGTCTACAATCAACTCTCCTACCATTCACTATTTCTTCATCCTGCTACTATTGCCTCAACTTTATTCACCCCACAAAGCTACTCAATCGTCTATTCTCTACATCCCTGAAATCGGTGAACAAATAGCCCAAGTTCTCAACTCGACCTTAGTACAGCATTTTGAAGCATTGGCCCGTCGCTGTTGCACACCAGTTTCGTGCATCAATCTCTTCCTAAGTCCCTCTTCACAAATATTTGTAGCGCAAACTCCACCCTGACACCAAATTACCTATATCACAGGTGTCAAACCGTAAATGCTAGAGTCTACAAACTCACCTGCCAGTGTGTAAATAGTCATGCAAGTCCAGTGTTCCCAACCGTCCCGGGTGGACAGCTGGGCCCTGGAGTCATCTACAGGGCCCGGCCGTCCCTTATAGTCCCTGCCAATATTCTGTCAGGCCTATAAATCGCTAGAAACTTTCATCTCAGACTTTGGTTCCTAATTAAATACGCCGTATGCATGCGTAGGACTGGTTGAGTAGGATGCCAAGTATAGGTTGTTCTATATAACTTTAGCAATACATTCGAGTTACGCATTCTTTTACAAATCGACTATGGTTGAACGGCGAATAACGGCGGAGGTAAAACAGCGAGTGATAGGCGATGAAACGAAACAAACGCCAAGGCAAGGCAACACCAGATAGCTCGCACAACACAGAAGCGGGGGAAGATTTTCGCTTCACCAACACACACTCTCTCACGACATACAATACTCTCTAACTAACATAACTAAAGGCGAAGACAAGAGTATATAGGAAAAACAACAATATCTCCCATCCACCCACTGAGTCCAATCCTCCCATCGATCGTCATACTGATCCACGCTCTTCCACGCATACTGCCGTTTCCATTCTGGCCCCCCAGGCCTTCCATGCTGGCCCCCGCTCTTCTACGCAGGTCTCCCTTTTCTCCCGTGAAAAACAATCATGCTAACAAAGGAAAGAACAAAGAAAACTCTCCCAGGCTCCATAGTCTACACGCATTCGAGTTGTTCTCACCGATCGCAAGTGCCTCCCCGGAGGTTTGTCGAGGGCACACTGTGCCGATGCTGAGCTCGCTGGACAAGATATGCTCCCGGGTGTTCGCTTTCCTTCCGATGAATGTATTGATCCACCGCGTATGTCAGATAGTTCTTTGTCTGAACGATAACAGGGTAGGATAGGTACAGGGCCGCCGGGCTAAGTGCGAGGCCAGGGGTTAGGTGCCCGGGGGGGGCTTAGTATGATGAGCAGTACCGCACATTTCCAACACATTCTTCAGGAATATACGACTAATTCTATTGCCGTAGTTGGGCTAAGGTTGTAATTCTATGAGAGCCAATTGCTTCTTCGTTGATGATAACTTATTTATTTATAACCACCATGTCTATCCACCTTATATCCACCTTATATCCATCTCTCAATACTACAAATTCTCCCAATACACCATATATATACACATATTCCTACCTTTTTTAACTTATAGTTTTAGATAAACAATTTCGTAAGAACTTAAGCCATTCAAGTTGCCTTGGATGTTAGAAGCCTTAATCTCACTCCTCAGTCACCAGCCATTACATGTTGGCTACGCTAATTGCCTGGAGGAACTTCCAGTCCCGTCACATTCAGGGCCCACCGGTCACATGGATGCGCACGGCAGATTCTGTGAGGGGAGACGCCTGTAGTCCCCGCCCATGTGTCCCGAGCAGTCTTCCGGACCAACGCCAATATATGCCCGTCCGTCCCAGGTGTCCTGTCACGTACACCATCCGTCCCCTCCTGACCCAAAGATGGACAGACTGGACGCTTGGGTTCACTGTGCATGACAGAACACAATGGCAGTTGGAGTAAAGGCAGCTGTTAGTCAGGGGAAATTCCTACGTGAAATAAGGAAGGCCGGAGGGGGTGGAAACTCCATAATATATACGATAGTTATCGAAGCCGATGCGGGAATTAGCAATTTTGAGTATCTTGTAGCTACAATATGAGGATAGAGACTACTGATACTACGTTTGAAATTAGAGTGTTAGCTCTCGATGATGAATTGATGGTGGCTACTATTATTATTACATAAGGCCAGGTAAAAGTGCATTCTGGGTCTTTTAGGAAGCAACAGTTCTTGTTTCAAGAAAGGGACTCGATGTTGGTGAAAATGAGAAAGCTGAGGGTAGGGAGGTGGGGTGCATATTTGAGCAGGTAATTTTCTTTCGGGAGGATTTGAGTATAGAGATAGTAGGTAACCCACGAAGTTTGCCTCTCCCAAGTATTGGAGATGAATATAACTTGAATAGCAGAAACCAAATTGGCTATTTCTTGTGTAATAGTGCCTTCGTCATCTATTATACTTGCAACATTGACTCTGTGCTTCACCGGTCGGTCGAGGGGCTGCTCATGCAACTATTACTCACAATATCACGAAGTTGGACTTTTACATACAAGCATATAGTAAACATCAAAGGATACGCTTGACCGGTCGGTCAAGGGGCTGCTAGTTTGTGCTGTACTGGAGAGTGTTTAAAAGATGTGGCATTTATCACTACCGATGCGGTAGGCACACTCAAGGTGGTGGAGTAAATTTTGGGAGATCGGTTGGGCTATCCTAAAGTGCCAGGAGATTGCACAAAAAACGCCGCTTTCCTCCAGCCCTAAGCAATCCTGTTGTCGATTGACTTTATCGATCGTCATGAAAAGTATGATAATGCAAACGCTGTATGTTAAAGTACTAGGGCAAAAGTATTCGTCCGATCGGTGGTTACCGAGCGACACCTCAAAATACCCCACCTCTACGATCAACCACTCTTCAGCCACAATGCCTCCCCTCAAGACAGGCTACCTCACTGAGTTTGAGAAAGGGCAGATTGTTGCTCTGAGAAAAAAAGAAATCTCTTTTTCTGAAATTGGAGAGCTTTTACACTATCCTAAAAGTACCATTCTAAGTTTCCATAATCGCTTTCAAAAGAGGGGTGATGCAAACACACTCCCTAAACCTGGAAGACCAAGAATTATCACTCCCAGAACTTGCCACCACCTAGTCAGAGAGTCTAAGAAGGCATGCCACCAGACTTTATCAGAATTGTGCAATGATGTTGTACCTCAGGGCTCCATTGCTACAGTTAAGAGAGCTTTGGCATCAGTTGACATAAAGAAATGGAGAGCTAGGAAAAGAGTCCTGCTAAGGGATGAGCATGCTGTTAAGAGATTGGCTTGGGTGATGGAGTACAAGGATTTGACAAAGGAAGACTTTGAGGGGGTCATCTTTAGTGATGAATGCATGGTTGAAAAGTTAAAAGAACCTAAGGGTACCTGGGGGTTCAGAACACGTGAGGCAAAGTTGCACAAAGACTGTCTTCATGGGGTCACCAAGGGGCCAGGGATAAAACTAATGGTTTGGGCTTGTATTTGGGGAAGAAACAAGGGTCCTCTGATTCCTATTTTTGAGAAGAGTGTGGATAGATTTGTATACTATATTGGAGTTTTGGAGGATGGCTTAATTGATGTTTGGCAGGAGGTGGAGGACACAGTTGGGGATCCTATCTTTCAGCAGGATGGTGCAAAGATACATACTGCAAGAGATACTATGGCTTGGTTTGCAGAAAACAACTTGAACATACAGGTTATGGAATAGCCACCCAATTACCCAGATCTCAATTCTATTGAGCACTGCTCGAGGGGGGTGAAGGAAAAGCTAGACCAGCACTTTTCCAACATTCACAAGACCAAGGGGGGTCCAGAGACTGTTAGAAAACATCTAGCAGAAGCCCTCAATCAGGTTTGGGCTCAGGATATTGAAGGTGAATTTCTGGAAAAGTTGTGGGAGGCTCTGCCTAATAGAGTTGCTGCTGTCTTAGATGCAAGGGGATGGTATACAAGGTATTGATTTTTTTGCTTTCTAATTTTATATATAGCTTTCCTTGTATTTATTACATGTCTGCAAACATTTTCAGTTTATTCTAGGCAGTTATGGTTGAATAGGTAGTAAATTTGTAGTGGTAGTAGGGCTGCCGTTGCGTTGCCGGACGAGTACTTTTGCACCCGTACTTTAGCTAAGTCATACCAAGATCAAGCTTATATTCCACTGCCCCCTGGAAATTGGCTTGAAGGTGGGTTGGGAAGCAGTCCCCACTTCTTAGTCTTCCTTTTTAAGGGGAAGTAAGATGGTAGGGAGCCTTTAACTGTAGGATTAGCTCACATCTAGCTTCCCGGTATCCAGCCCCAAGCTCTCAAAAGCGACCAAACAGTCCATCTGCTATGCCATATTAACCCACGAGTGAGTTATGATGAATATTCGGTCTCCCCATTCTCTTTTTGCTTGCCCTAATTTCTTCGCTCTCAGCACATCCTATCTGATACTCGGAATGGGCATCATGGACCCGTATAACCTCCCCAGCCTATCGTACAACCTCGCCATGCGTTAGCCTCCAAAGAAAATCCCGTGTTACCAACCTTCAACAACTAACACTACAGAAGATTACAGATGTAAGATACAATACTGGAAGCTAGTGTCTCGCACTATAAATTAGATGACCAGTAACAGCATCCATTGCCGTGGAGTTCGTGTTGTGGAAAATGGCGAAAAGTTAAGTTCTTCCACATATGACAAAGCGGATTTTCGACCGCCAGCTACAGAGATTAGAGAATGGCTAGACCAAAGACTCCAAGGTGAGGCATTTGTAGGATGTGAGGGGATAGGAGGACGCTATGGTTCCAGGAGCTACAGGGGGGAAGTGTACAACCCCAGTAGCAGAATGACTTGCGTACAAACATTCAGTTCATCTTGGCTTTAATCTCTAGGTAATTGTGACTGCTTTTTCCCAATTTCAAGGAAAATTGGAGTGAGGTGGTAAGGCGCTTGCCCCCAACGGCTTCTGGCACCATACTCAGGACGGGCAAGGTTGGATCCAAGACATTCTCATCGGCAGTGGCGGGGGTTTATTACATATATCAAAACCCAAATTGGGCTTTTTATTCTCCTTTCTTCCTCATGGGGTGTTGTGATATCATGTCTACTACAGCTCGGATGGCAAATTTACAGCAATCACCATAATATAATCACTACAGTAACTCCACCCTCCCTATCCTGGGAAAGAATCATCAGAATCACATCAATGCTCTCTTTCAAGCAATTTATAAGAGTAAACTTCCCGTATGCTTTTTTTCTCCTAAAGGTGAGCTTGTGTGTAAGCACCAGAGTTGTCATACAAGCCAGAAACTTGGTATCGGTGTAATTAATTGACTAGAAAGGAAGAAAGGAACGAAAAGAAAGTTAGAGTTTGGAAGTTGGAAGTTGGATTGAGAGTCGGCTTAGTCGTGGGAGATATAATTCCTACAAGAGAGGGTTGAAGTGGAAAGTGCTAGGGTTCAGACTGGGGGAGTGTTAATTTGGGGGGGGGGGGGGGTGTTTTGGGGTGGTAGGAGGTGGAACCACATGGCACGGGAGGTTGTGTGGGGGACTGCAGGTATGAGAGCCCCTAACTGGGGTATTCGTAACAAACACATTGGTTGCTAGCAGTCAAAGTTAGTAAGTGGGTAAATAGGTCACATATGCTACTCATCGTAGGGCACTGCTGGGGTCATGGGTCGTTCGGGGGGTGGGTCGCGGTATGGCTTGGGATCGATCAGAAGGGGTTCCGGGACCTACCGCCATCTTGGCCTTTGTTAAAGATAATGGAAGCAGGGGTAATGATCAGCGAAGAAGGTTTTAGGCAAGGGAGTGAAGAGGCCCCAGTGAAGATACAGAGTTTGTATTACGTAGTGAAGAAGCTTAATATTGGTTGAGTTGGGTATGCAGAAAGGGAGGTTTAAGAGTAAATCTAAATTACTAATTAGGCTAGCAGTTGAACGATATGTGGTTTTAACAAACTCACCCCTACCCTACCTCTTTAGACTGGCGGGATAAGTTACGGTGGGTGGAGCACGGTGCTATGAGACCACACTATGCTGGATAGTTGCAATATACTGAGTGACTGTGCTCGACGGCATCAATGAGTATCAAAGCGTACAGCCAATACTTTTTAAAGTACCGATACCAAGTCATGAAAAGAACTTTCGAGCCTCTATCAGCACGAATTGCTATACCGTGAGACACCGAGTTAGGTGGTATTTAAGTTTTGCGACTAACTCATTCATAAGGCTTAATAATATAGATACAAAACCAGGTTGTTCAGCGGCATGCGCTGTAGGGTGTTGGTTCATTGCAAGATTTGGGCTCTGTCACCGGAGAGTACTGTTACGGTTTAAAATTGACTTTTTTAACTTGCTGTTTTCTAGCTTATCTCCGATTAACTTATGCTAAATAGATATTTTGTCACGATCTTAGCTTTCGGAGGTTGCGCGGTTATGCATGGGTGGCTGTAGCCTTCGGCTTGGCGGACAGGGGGCTGCTATGTAAGTTAGGTTGTCTTCTCTCTCGCTTCTCTTCCTTCTCCCCCTGCCGCAGAACAACCTCCCACGGAAGAGAGGATAACGGCAACGCGCATCGTGTGGTTTAAGGAACGAAATTGGACCTGTATTTAGATAGTCGGACAACCTGCTGGGTTGGGCTTTCTTTGGGACTGGAATTTTCTGTTTTGTCGGTTTGTGAAGTGGGGTTTTGCGCTGTAGCTTAGTGAAATCAGACTGATCGTGACTTCTGGGGTTTTGTTTTCTACCTGAGTGTTCTTTGAAAGTGACAGTTGGTTTTCCATACTTCTCCACTTCCATTAAGTAGATACTATACCCAAGATTTTCTTGTTCTCAGTACTTAATAAGAGGGTTTGCGCAGGGAAACCTAGGTGGCAGGAAAACAGGTTATTTTCTGTTAACCTAAAAGCCTTGGACCCCCAGGTGGGTAGTGAGACATGGAAGAAGTGTGAAAGAGCACTTTTCAGACCAGAAGATATCCGATCGCTACAGAACAACAAGTCAGCAGCAAACACAGCTCTCTTTTTACATTTTATTAAAATATTTTAGTGATGATAATACTGGGCATTTGGTAGCAGATTATCTCCTGTTCTATGGCAGACAGTATGGTTAGTACCCAACTTGTGTAGCTGGCAATCCTAGTTTGAGCCGGGACTGAACTTGAGGGAATGCGATATTACCCTACTCAATACCCCATTGTCTAGCTATCATACCAAGCTACCTACGCCTATTGCGCAAACTCATTCCCCCACCTAGGTCCATTTCCTATTAACCGCCACCTAGGTCCCGGTGCGCAAACCCTCTAATGAGATGTGGCATTTCTCATTACCAATGTGGTAGGCATAGCTAGGGTGTTGCTGGAGTAGGTTTAGGTGAGATTGGCTGGGCAGTCTAAGGTAAGTTTTCGACATGAGGTTCCACAAAGAACCCCACTTTTCTTCAGCCCTGCACAACTCTAGTTGCCGACCAACTCCGTCATCCATCATCTACAGCATCCGGAGCAACATGAGCAGAAAATGACTCAATCGTTCAATAATAATATCAACTCTTGGAATACGAATATTAGCGTGTTGAATAATTTTGCCGCCAGCGATGACAGACATAATATCCTAGCCTGGTTATCCCCACTAGATCCCAGGATACGGCATCAGGATATTCGAGACCGGCGGGTCGAGAATTTAGGGGGGTGGATCTTACGAACCGAGGAGTTCAGAAGCTGGTACGCCAGCAGCGCGGGGGATGAATCCGATAAGGCAGTTTTGTTTTGCTATGGTCCCGGGGTGGGCAAAACATTTATTAGGTAACAAGGCAGAAGATAGAGGAATGGAAGAGAGGGCAAGTGCTGACAAGCCGCGATCCTAGCTCATTGGTGATAGATAGTTTGTGTGACCAGGCCAGAGAACAAAATGCAACCGTTGCATGTTTTTATTTCGATTTCGCGGCCCAGGGGGAACAGACCACCACGAGCATGATGGGCGCCCTATTAAAGCAGCTAGTTTGTGGACTAGAGGAAATCCCGGAGGAGATATCGCGAGCATACCGGGACCAAAAGAGTGCCGTTGGTGGGCGGGGACCTCTACTTCCCGATATTGTCAAGATGCTGCAGACTGCCTCATCTGAAAGGTGCACGTTCATATGCATCGACGCTCTAGATGAATGTGCAGCAGGGGATAGGGTCAAGATTCTTGATTTGCTGAATCAGATAACCCAAAAGTGTCAGGGGACTCGAATATTCGTGACTGGGAGACCGCACATTCGGTCAGAGATCGGAAGGCGCCTTCCCTGGAGAGTAGCGGATCTATCCATAAGCCCCAAGAGAGATGATATTATTGCATATCTTCATACCAGGCTCGCTGAGGACACAACCCCAGATGCGATGGACAGTAGTCTGGAGGCAGACATCCTGAAGAAAATTCCGGCAGAGGTCTCTGAAATGTAGGTAGAAGCAGCGACATTAGGAAAGCTGCCTCAAGTTACCCACTGACAGATGCATATTCAGATTCCTACTAGTCTCGCTGAACATAGATGCGATCCTGCAAGAAACCACAATCTATCGTAGGCGACAAAAGCTTAGCGCAATGATCGATGGGTTGGGGCTGGGGGAAGCATATGGTGCAACTCTAGATCGGGTAAAGGGGCAGGGCGGGGATAAAACGAGGCTTGGCATGGCCACTTTGATGTGGATATCTCACTCAGAGCGGCCCTTGAAGGCCAGTGAGCTGTGTGATGCTCTTGCAGTCGAAACTGGATCTCCGGATGTCAATACCGACAATATTCCTTCAATAGCGACGTTGCTCGCCTGTTGTCAAGGACTTGTTACGGTAGATAAGGAGGCTTCCACCGTCCGGTTAATCCACTTCGCCCTTCAAGAGTACCTTCGGGGTCATCCCGAGCTTTTTGTCAGGGCTCACTCAACAATGGCGGAAACCTGCTTAAGTTATCTAAATTCCCGGAAAATCAAAGCTCTTTCGACCAGTCCCCCTCCCAATCTCCAAGACACCCCCTTTCTTGAATATTCCTCTCTATACTGGGGAATGCACGCAAAAAGGGATCTTTCAGATTGCGCAAAATATCTGGCACTGAAGCTGTTTGACGACTACAGTAACCACATATCCTCTAAAATCCTCTTGCGAGCGCAGAGACAGCACTTCAGCACTGTGTATTTCGATAAAGCTTCTCTGTTCAGTGGCCTACATTGTGCATCCTTCTTCGGGATTGTTGAGATCGTAGCTAGTTTGCTAGAGGTGGGGGGTTGTGAGACGAACCAAGACGATTGTTTGGGTAATACACCTCTCGTGTGGGCAGCTCACAATGGGCACGAGGGCGCGGTGAAGGCACTGCTTGGACGGGACGACGCTGACCCCGACAAACCCGGCAACAATGGCCAAACACCACTTAGTTGTGCTGCTCGGTGTGGGCACGAGGGAGTAGTAAAAATACTTCTCCGGCGGGACGACGTCGACCCCAACAAGCCTGAATGCGGCGGGGAAACACCACTCTTGTGGGCTGCCTATAAGGGACATGAGGGAGTAGTACAAATACTTCTCGGACGGGACGACGTCGACCCCAACAAACCTAATGATTGGAGCCGAACACCAATCTTCCAAGCTGCTTATGGTGGGCACGAGGGGGTGGTGAGAATACTACTCGGACGGGACGACGTCGACCCCAACAAGCCTGAACTCGGCGGCGAAACACCACTCTCGTGGGTTGCCTATGAGGGGTACGAGGGAGTGGTGAAAATCCTACTTGGACGGGACGACGTCGACCCCAACAAGCCTGAACCCGGCGGCCAGACACCGCTCTGGTGGGCTGCTTGTATGGGGCATGAAAGAGTAGTGAAAACACTACTTGGGCGGGACGATGTCACCCCTCACAGACCGGACGAATCCGGCGTAACACCAGTGCAGAAGGCCGCTGAGAATGGCCATGCAGGAGTAGTAGCGCTACTACAGCCTGTCCCTCGCACGGCCTAAGCCCGAGGGGGCGTCGTCCTCCTCACCACCCCCGAACACTAACAACCTCTGCGCTATCCCTTCTAGAGCTGCCACTACTCCATAAGCATATTCGTCGTCACCACTGCCTCCCTTCTCCCACACCTATCCAGCCTCCTCCCATAATTCAAAACATCGCCCTGCAGTAATTGTCGTCTTTCTTTTCCTTCCGTGTAGGCCTAACTTACTGCAGAAACTTGGGTCAAATACCTGTTTTGGTTGGAGGATATCTTATGCGATAAGGAAGGACACATCTCCTAAATACCCATCCAAACCTCTACCCGAATTTCTCTGCGTAGTTGGGCCGGGGTCTCTCAGGTTATTTTCCAAAACTCAGATCCTGGCGTTGGTGGGGGGCTACTCCTAGAGTATTGGGTTAAGATAAGTCCTCATGGCTCGAAACTCGCATCCTAATTACTTTCATACATGCTTTCCGGTTGTAAATCCCTTTTGTACATTTCGTACCTACCCATCCCTTCCACAATTCCTTTTTTTCCATTTCCTTATGATATCTCCCCGAGGATTGTTCAGATATAGAGAAAAAAATGGACGCGAGTACTTCAGACCCTGCGAAAAGCGACGCAAATGCTAGCTATTAACTATTGTTATAGTGGCAACTAGCCCTATCATAGTATAGTTTAATGAAGATACGCTCATGTTCCACCACCTTCCAGGCATGAGCTCGAACGCGAGGTTAGGAGGCTATCTCCACTTTATAGTCTCTCCCACCAAAGGGAATTAACAAGCTAGGGTGTCTTTTAACTACCAGATTAACTCCCATCCTTGACTACCGCCCCAACCCGTCAAGAGTGACCGAACGGTCCAAAGTGCTATGCAGTATTAACCCACGAGCAAGTTAGGAATCCTCCCCTACCTTCCTTTATTCTACAACAATTTCCTCCCCCTTCTCAGCGCATCCCACGCTCGGGCCAAGCGCCACGGGCCGGTATAATCTCCCCAGCCTAGCATGCAAACCCTTGTCATAGTCTGGAACATAAATATTCAAATATTGCTGTGCGTTACCAATTTTAATCAACTGATGCTATGCTATAAATTGTAGATGCATGGCACAGTTCCCGGAAGTTGCATCGCGCACTAGACGACTTCAAAAGCCACCCGGACGCCCCAACGAAATTTGAACAAGAAAGTTTCCTATGGCAAACTGGATAAAGTGTTGCAACCGAAGAGATCTGCCGCTTGTTTCATCACAGAAAATCAGCCAATTAGCATCTGTCCGAGTGTGCGGGGTGTTAGAGTGGCTTGTGAAGACGTCTATGGAATTTGATTCCAAATAACGACGCCTTTTGTCATGGAGTTTATGTTATGGGGGGTGGCGACAAATTAAGTTTCCATATACCAGTATGTGACAGAACGGACCCTTGATCGCCGGCCGTCGTCGGTGGATGGCTAGACGGGGCACTTCGGGATGGGGCTTTGGCGGGATACGGAGGTGCGGGGGGGGGCTACTTCTGACAGGTAAGGCTCGATCCAAGGTGCTCTTATCCGCAGTAGTAGAGGAATATTGCACATCTAGAAACTTCCTGATGAATTATTCTGATATCACGATGACCGAGCTTGCATCGTAACTCTACAGCAGTCTCCTATACAATCGGATAAGACTGCCCCATCTTTGTTGTCCCGAGCAACTATCTCAAGAAGGCCCATTCAATCCCTTCTGAGTGACATGCGAAAATAAGTTTTCCCGCGTTTTTTATTTTTTATTTTTTTAGCCGTGTTAGCACTAGAATTGCCACTCGGGCTTCAAAAATTATCAGTTGGTTAACTGAGCAAGAAAAAAACCAAAACAGGAAGTGAGAGTTTGTGCGCTGGATTTGTAACCATGCCACCGATGGGAGATATAATCCCTGCTAAAGATGGTCGGCGAGGAAAGCGCAGGGTTCTGCCGGGGCAAATGCATATTTTGGGGTAGTCTTGGGGTAGCAGGAGGTGGAACGACAAACATTTGAAGGTTTCGTGCGGTAACTCTAGGCATGAGGGCTATAACCGGACTATTGGTAACAAACCCGCTACTATATGTGCTAGTGGTCGGAGTTAATCTGTGGTTAAATATGTCACACATATTTCCCATTACTCCGCTGCATCCTAGGTTATGGATCCTTGGGGCAGTCAGTGGGCATGGATTCATCAAAGGAATCGACCGGAAAGCGTCCCAACCCTCAATACCACATGGTATTTGCATCTACTTACCGAGTGAGGATCTGTGACGGCGCTACAAAACTGGCTAGGGCTGAGATCGGGTCGGGTTGGGCAGGGTGGGGAGGCCAGGGGCTTGGGCCGGGGTCGCACAGGTGGCAAGCCCGGGTAGCCCGAAAAAGCCCGAAAGAAAGCCCGAAATAATGGTCACTTATTGTTGGAAACTGTAGTTATGGGTGCGCTCTCCTCTCATCTGTTGCTGTAGTTACGAGTGACACCTCGTGACCACTTACGTCACCCCCCCCTGTTCCCTCTTAAATCCTCACTTCCCTTTTCTCTTTCTCTTTTCTTCTTCTCTCTCAACAGTCTTCTTGTTCAATAAGTATAAACAAGTATTTTGCTTTCTCCGGTGACCACTTTGCCTTTGAAACTGAGGAACTACTCGCTTGCCCTCTTCTGCATCCGATAGCTCTCAACAGGTTATGAGCCCGGGATCGATGCAATAGATTCTGCTGCGCTTAAACAATCTCTCAGACCGATCCCTCCCACCCCATCCTGTTGCCTTTTTATTTTTCTCTATTTCTGCTGACCCGAGCCTCTCCGGTTTTTCATTTCTGTGAAACTATTAAGCTGTATCATATCGCGGCTATCGCAGTCTCTGATTCGCATCTCACTCCGTGATTATATGGACCTTCGGCTTGGCAAAATCGAAAGTCTCTAATGGCCGACTCAGGTAGCATAAAGAAATGCTACTCATCGAAGTACTTGGGCGATATTCCATACTTGGACCACCTGAACTATAATGTGTGGTCTCCAAATGCTGTTGTTCACCTGCAAGCTATCAAAGGCTATGGGCTTGTTACAGGTGAAGTCAAGCAACCGGTTCCTAAGGAGGATAACTCCAATCAAGATGAGATCCTCAGCTATCAGGTTCTTGAGGCCAAGGTTAAAGGTTTTCTGTTGGCCACCGGTTCTGTACCGGCCAAAAGGTACATGGCTGGAATCGGAACTGCATATGAGATGTGGTGTATTTTGAAGGAACGCTTTGACAGTACAGCATTGACTAAAGGAAGCCTGGCTATTCGAAAGCAGTTCTACTTAACCAAGCCTGTTTCTGGTTAGCCTCTAAGTAGCTTTATCTCGCAGCTTCACTCAATTCAGTATCAGTTGATAGGCACCGACCATGCTATCGATGATGAGAGCTTCAAGGACCACCTTCTGGCATCGCTTCCGCCAGCCTATAATACTCTCGTTGAGATTCTTCAGGAGCGGGAGGGTACACTCTCAATTGCGGAAGTCATTCACTAGGTACAGCAGGCTGTGATGGCTAAGTCTCAAAAGAGCGGTGAAGGCTCAGTTTCTACTAGTACGACAAATCATTCTCTTGAAGGAGAAGGACTTTTGAGCGGCTGCTTTACCTCAGGTCCGTCAGCTATCTACAGACAGACACGTCCGCCTTATGTAACGTCCAGCACTCGAGGTCAGAGTCGAAGGAGTCCGTATAGCTGAACGTTTCTGGGAAACTGGAACAAATGTGGCCAGAGAGGTCATAAGGCAGTGTTCTGCCGAGTCGCACAATTGGGTGCCCCTTCTCTCCCATCTGCCATACAGAACCTTCAATGCTTCTCCTGCGGTGAGACTGGCCATGGAACCAAGCTATGTCCACATTCAAGTCTTACTCAATCTCAGGCTGCTAGAGGCAGAGCCTGCTTTGAGAGATGGCTGTCAACATGCAAAAGAGGTGATGGTAGTGCGATGGCTGCATCTGCATTACCAGTGGATGAGCCAGGGGATCCACAAGTAGGGCAGCCAAGTCAACTTTGACTAGCCGACCAGTCTTCCTATATTGAAAATAAACTCGCTACCCCTTTCTATAATCAAGCTACTAACTCTCCAACACCCTCTGACTCAATCTCTACTATTAAACCCCCATCCGAATTCCCCCCTTTTATAGATATACTCAGTAGCGCAGCCCCTGGATTCAGGAATCTGTTTCCCGAACAGTGCTCACTCTTTCACTGGATACTTGACTCTGGAGCATCGCACCACATCTGCAATACAAAAGCCAATTTTGACACTTTGGAAGACCTTCCTCAAGTTGTTAAGATTCGCCTTGGAAATCAAAGTTCTGCCTTGACCACAAAAGGCGGCCAGGTAATGCTATATGGCTTAATTCTTCAAGCCTTGTATATTCCTGAGTTTCGACTATCTCTTGTTTCTCTTAGTCAGCTCGATCAAGCTGGCATAAAAGCTGTTTTCGTGAGTGGTGTATGCCAAATATGGAAGACTGGGCAATATGGAGAAGATACTGTTGTCCTTCAGGCCCGCTATACTGATGGGCTTTATGTCATAACTCAGCCATTTCGCCTGCCTGATGCTGGTATATCTGAAGAATCCAGAAATACAGGTACTATCATGGTATCTACCCTGGATGGCTACCAGCATCTTAGAGACGCTGAAAGTCTTCTTCACAAGACGCTCGCACATCTCAACCATGAAGCAGTTCATCATGTATTGACAAGCGGCTCCTATACACATACTGCGGATGGAAGCTATAAGCTCCAATGCTCTACCTACATTCTGTCTAAGCAGTACCGAATAAGAAGTCAGGAGCCAGCAAAGCGTGCTGGATCCCCCTTTGAATTAATCCATTCCGATAGCTGCGGTCCACTACCCTTGTCTCACGGCAGCGCCAGGTACTACATCATTTTTATTGATGATCTTACAAGATATACCTTTGTTTACTTCCTTAAAGCTAAACAAGGGGAGGAGTCAAGAAAGTGCTTTGAGAATGTGCTGAACTATGTGGAGACACAGTTCCCTGAGTACAAGGTGAAGCGATTTCGTTCTGACAATGGAAAGGGTGAGTATGACAATTCGCTTTTCAGGGAATTGCTCGCCAGTAAGGGAATTATCTTTCAGCCTTCACCGCCCTACACTCAACACAAAAATGGTCTCTCAGAGCGAATGATTCAGATATTGAATTCACGTGCTCGGTCAATGATAATTGATGCCGATTTACCAATAATCTTCTGGGCAAAAGCGATAAATGCTGCAGTTTACCTACATCATCGATCGTCTTCTTCTGCTCTTGAGGGAAAATCACCTCTAGAAGCCCTTCGACCAGCTGAGCCAATTCCCTGGGCACATCTTCTTCGCTTCAGCTGTATTGCCTATCATAGAATCCCCGCTGAAACCTGAAATGCATCACTCACCAAGTTCACCCCAAGAGCACGGCTGTGCATGACGGTCGGGTACTCAGAGTCGACAAAGATCTGGCGACTATGGGACTTCCTGGGCAATAGTGGCCGTGGTTGGCCTATTTACAGCTCTGATGTTGTTTTTATTGAAGAAAAGAATGCAATCAACTGGCAACCAGATCATGAGCAGCCATTAGAAGCAGGATCTCTATCACCAGTATATTTTGCTCCGGTTCATCCATGTACAAATGAATTTCCTGTTACCCCGCAGGCGGAGATCGACCTTTTCCTAAAAGTACCGGATATCATGTTGGAGACACCGGATGATGCCTTGCCTCAGGAGGCTCAATCTGGTTCTGCTGAATTGGCTCCACCGGCGCATGGTGGGTGGATTGACTATTTTCATCCTTGCAGTACAATCTACGAAGATATGTGTTTCCCTTTCTCTCTGCTCTTCTCTGGTTGTTTGTCTGTCACTCCATCTTATGGAGTTGGAAGACTTTTCTCTCTGGATTCTTGGAATTGTACTAGTATATTCGCAAGACTACCTTCTCTCTCTCTCTCTGGATGGGTGCTATGACTATTGATCTCTGGGTCGAAGGCAAATAATTGTTCTCTCTCTCTCTTTCTGGATGGGTGCTACGACTATTGATCTTTCGGTCGAAGGCAAATCATTGTTTTCTCTCTCTCTCTGGATGGGTGCTACGACTATTGATACTTAGGTTGGAGGCAAATTCTTGTTCTCTCTGTTTGTCTCGATGGGTGCTACAACTGTTTGAATACAGGTTGAAGGCAAATCACTATTCTCTGTCTCTAGATGGGTGCTACGACTGTTGGTATACAGGTCGAAGGCAAATCTCTGTTCTCATATAAGCTTTTCTATTTCTATGCATTTACTTTGGTTCTACTTGGTTTCATGCTGTGGAATATTCTAACTGAATTTGTTATCATAGAGAGAGATCTACCTGATCTGCGTTTAAGCAACTCTGTGGAGAATACAGAACGGATGGGGTTGCAAACCGAGGCTTCTCTGCCAAATCCACTGACGGAACGGTTGACAGAAGGACCAAACTAAAGTACAAGAGTTCTACGACCCCGGAAGCGGCCTAAGGATATGAGAAATTACAATATTCTTAAGCGTGTTCATGATGAGATTGTATGAGAGAAAACTGGGCAACAGCCCCTTGCAAATGAGAGGGAAGTGGGAGCTGCACTTGTAGCGGATGTTAACAACATCCTTGATGGAAATACTACCGGAGATCCAACTAGTTACCATCAGGCTGTTAATGGAGAATACGCATCATCTTGAATTGAAGCTATGAATAGTGAGATCAACTCTCGACTAGAAAATGGTACCTGGACTGGTGCCTCTCTGGCAGACTTGAAAGATGTCAATAGTAATACGATCAGCACCAAATGGGTCTTTCGGACGAAGCTCAATCCCGATAACACGATCCGCTACAAGGCAGGGCTTATAATTAAAGGATATGAGCAAAGGCAGGGGATAGACTATGACATTACCTATGCTCTAGTCAGCCGACTACCAACTCTTCGTCTTCTTCTTGCAGTTGCATCTCTGCGCAAACAGACTATTGATCACGGCGATATCATCACGGCATTCCTGAACCCTGAAATTGACAGACACGATGTTTTTATGTCCTTGCCTGACGGGCATAAAGAACTTCGGCCTGAGCACGAGTACTCTGTTGTAAACCTCAGGAAGGCTCTCTATGGCTTAAAACAAGCCCCTCGCCTAGGGTATAAGGCCATTGATTCCCTCCTGATCTCGATGGGGTTTGGAAAATCAACTGCAGAACCAAATCTTTACCTTAAAGCTGATTTCTACATTTTTCTCATGTTGACGATATGCTTATGGTCTATGCCGATACGAAGATGGCTCAGGAGATAAAGGGCTGCCTAAATAAAGCCTACCAAATGACAGATCTCGGCCCTGTTAGGCGCTTTCTTGGTCTTGAAGTTGAAAGATATAATGATGGCTCCTATGCCATATTACACACCCGGTACATAGGGACTGTACTTCGGAGGTTTCGTATGGATCAGGCCAATGAAGTCTCAATGCCTTTATTCAAGGATGTTAGACTCTCAGAGTTCTCTACCGACAAAGCCATCGAGCAGCATCCTTACCCTCAACGTATTGGTGCACTTCTTTATATCTCACTTGGAACTCGACCTGACATTATGTTTGCGGTCTCAATACTTAGCGGATACTGCTCTAATCCGCACATGGTCCATCAAACTGGTGTTAATCAGGTTCTCCGTTACTTGAAGAAAACTGCTCACTTCAAAATCCATTTTCCTACCAATATTTCCCAGCCACAGTTGGAGGGCCATACTAATGCTAACTAGGCGAATGATAAAGAGAATCGAAGGTCAGTTGGTGCTTACATCTTCAAGCTGGGTGGGCCAATATCATGGCAGTCAAAGAAGCAATCAATAATTGCAACATCTACTTTGGAATCTGAATACTCAGCCTTTCTGGAGGCAGTTAAGGAGGCCCTCGGTCTTCGTCAACTTCTTACAGACCTGAACTGGAAGTCTTCCGGTGTTCCTACCCCCTCATTTGAAGGCCTGGCTGATGTTGCCTCACTTTCCAAGGCAAAGGCTGGATATTGGCCCACTCTGGCTTTGCCAACGACAATTTACACTGATAGTGAGAGAGCTATTCAAACAGTGAAATCTGAAAGTGTTACTGCTGTTACGGGGTAGCTAACATGGTAGGATTCTGGGCTAACTAGACCGAGGATATTCGAGACAACGGATTATAGGTCAGGAAGGCTCAAGAAGAATTGTTCGATAAAGTAATAGAAGAATATCGTAATAACTTATAATATTGTTAAGGTCTCTTCTCCATTGCTTGATGATGTTCTCAACCATCGGGGAGAGCCCTACTATTTATACTAATATTCACGCTACTTTGACTTCTCTAGTAAAGAAGTATCTTTCTAAGAGTTCAGTTCGTCAGAACAAAGTGCGAACACTGTTTGAGCCTGAATCTTGCCGAGCTTGACTCTGAGAATCTCCCAACTGCTATTTCTTCTGAGGGTGTCCCCACTCCACCAGTAGTCAGCCTTCGATCTCTTCGTCCTGATAGACTATAATGGAATATGCAGAGTAAATGCTTATATACTAATAGTATTATGAATATGGAGTGATCAAGTCCGATATTCATCTATCAATGCATAATGTGTATGCATTAGTAAGAGTAGAGAACTGGTTCTCTAATTATCGTTCCAATCAGTTAGCCATATCTTGAAACGTGAACTCTTTGTGGTTCCTGAGTATTCTCCCCGATGCCTCCGGGAAGTCCCTACTCAGGAAGCTTGGGTTCGGATATATGCTCTCCCCTATGGTGGCATATACCTCGCGCTTAATTATGCACGCTATTCCCGCTAGGGTAATATTAGCTCCCACCAAAGGGGTTTGACCTCAAACTCCTTATAGTACATGTATAGCGATAAACATAAATTTCTTTTAGTACTCTACTAGGTAGGGTAAAAAACCTTCTGCGTTTACTTGGCCACGGCAGGAAAACCTTTTCCCTAGTAATACTACTTAGCCCAATTTTGGCATATCTGGATTCTCCCTGTGAAATTCCTCAACCAATTCCTTAGCATGTTCTAAATGCTCCGGTGGTTCCCAGGTGTTTTCATCTTCCGAACACCCTTTCCATTTTACAAAGTAACGCAGTTCTTCAAAAGATCTGGTACTTCCACGAACTCTTCATTCATAAGAGATTATTTCACTTTTTACTATTTTTTCCACCTCCCACTCAAGATCTCTATCTATATCTTCTGGGGTCATCGGAGGTTGTTCTTGGGCAGGTCAAGTGGAAGTTCAGTAGGGTTCGAGAAGCGACACATGAAAAACTGGGTTTATTTTCCATCGATCCGATATTTCTAACTTGTAGGCGAGTTCTCCTCTTTGCTCTAGGATTTTGAAGAGACCGTAAGGTTTTGGAGCTAACTTCTTAGAGGGGCATTTTGTTCGGATACTTTTTGCATTGAGCATAACCAAGTCACCAACTTTAAAGTCTGGTTGTTGCTTAGCTTTTCGATCGTAATATCGTCCCATAGCTTCCCTTGTCCTTTCCAGTGATTGTCTCACTTGTTGATGTATCATTTGCATCCAGTGGGCATAAAGGTTGGCTCCTGGATTTTGTGCTTCTCGTTCTTTTAGCCATTCGGTTTGTGGATGATATCCGTAGTTTGCGAAGAAGGGGGTCATGTCATGTGCTATTGTAACCGAGTTGTTGTAGGCGTATTGGGCTAGGGGTAAGAGGTGATACCAGCTGTCCTGATCATAGTTGACAAATATTGGAAGATACCCTCCCAACACTTGATTGACTCTTTCCGTTTGTCCGTCAGTTTGGGGATGGTAAGCTGTCGACATTTTCCTCTTAATCCCAAGTCTTTTACACAATGCCTCCCAAAATTCTCCCGCAAACTTCGCATCCATATCCGAAATGATTTCTGATGGTAGCCTGTGAAGTTTCTATACTTCATTCAGGAATGCTTCTGCCACCTCTTTAGCGGTCGCCTTTTCTTGAAATCCGATAAAGTGGGCCATTTTTGTGAATCGGTCTACTACAACCATAATCTGAGTATACTCTGCCCAGTTTGGTAGCTGCCTGATGAAGTCTACCGATGTAGAGGACCAAGCTGCATAAGGGCCTGTTTGGATGAAATGGTTCCGTTCCGTTGACACATACAAACTACCATTTCCTTCCGTTTTGAAATGGTAGAAGGAAAATGGCTGTTTGGTACAAATGGTAGCAACCATTCCGTTTCTTAGTGGTGGCAACAAGCTGGTTGCTATGTAAACATATGATGCAATATTTGTGTGAAAATCTTTGTCATGTAAAATAATTGCCTTTTATATTATAATATCAGTCTTTAACAATCCCTTTTTCTATCAACCTACATTTTATTTAATATAATGTCGATTAATACCGATATCAATGCAATTACTGCAGCGATCCTTCAACGTCGCATCCAAGCAGCTATTTGTACTGCAATCTATATTAATTTCTTCCTTCCGGCACAGCAAGTGCATACCTCCAGCCGTATTGGACGCCGATACACCAATGAGATTCTTCAAGCACATCCTCGACGCGTTATTGAGCTCATCCGTATGCTAATTACAACACTATTGGATCTTCGTGACTGGGTAGTTGAACGTGAGCTTCTGAGGTCAACACGTGTTGTATCTGTTGAGGAACAGTTGATAATATTTTTATGGATGATTGGTGGGGGGGCAACTAGCCGGGAGGCAGGAGAGCAGTTTCAACATAGTGGGCAAACAATTTCAAAGTAAGTAGTCTGTATTATACAATCGTAATCTTTTTCAATTATAATATTCTCTTTTTAATTAGTTACTTCCATCTAGTCTCAAAGGCACTTCTTCCACTTTATACAACCTTTGTTCGGCCTGCACCAAACAGAATTCCGGAGCGGATTCGGAACACCTAGGGCAAAATGTCAGCATTTATCGATGTTCGAGGAGCAATTGATGGTACACATATTTTAGCACATGTTCCAGCATCTCAGAAGGCAGCCTACCGGAATCAGAAAGGGGACATTTCACAAAATGTTCTTCCTGGATGTAGTCTGGATATGTACTTCTTCTATGTATGTCCAGGCTGGGAAGGGTCAGCAAATGATGCAAGGGTATTGGAAAATGCAGAGTTGAATGGTTTTCCCAGAGAGGAAAATGCAATTTATCTTGCTGATGCTGGATATGGGCTTAGAAACGGATTTCTTATGCCATATCGTACTGTTCGATATCACCTTCGAGAGCAGTCACTTGCTCGTCTCCGACCTCAGACAAAGGAGAAGCTCTTCAACCTTCGGCATGCACAACTACGAAATGTTATTGAGAGAATCTTTGGTGTCCTCTGTCGTCGGTTCCAAATCCTGAATGCAAGGCCTCAGTACGATCTCAACACTCAAGCATAACTATGTAACGGGGGCACTCTGTAGGAAGACGGATCCTAAGATTGCGACCGCACTGAAGACTCAAAGTAGAAGTAAGGATCAAAATAAAGATAAACATAATTCAAAGTAGAATCAAGCGGTAAAACTTAATATCGTTAAGCCTGAAAGCTTCACTCAATAAGTTCTCTCGAGGATCCTTGGTTATCAGAATAGGGTGTCTCTCGCTTTAGTTAAGTAGAATAATGTAAAGCCAGAGGACACCCGTCAACCATTCTGACCTTTCGCGCTCACCCTGCTCAGCTCAGGGCTGTCCAACTCACCTGCCTAGAGTGAGCCAACACTCGGAGGCAGTTGGACCGCTCGGATATTAACTATCTCCACAAATAGCAAGTGCTTCCGGTGATGTCTCTAGGCTGGTGGCGGGCTAGCCGGAGGTTTATTACATCGTCGAGGATCAGTTTGGGAGAATGGGGGCGCAGCCCCCTCCCCATTACTTTCCCGTACCGAGCGTATTTCAAAACAATTTGTCGACTATATTAACAAACAAACAATTGATCTCCATCCACTCTATGTCCGCCCACGACATCGCGCGTATGTCGTGGTTAAAACACCCAACACAAGGCTTACCATGCATAATCCTCCGCTTACGCATATACTTGTCCATTACACTAAACTCCTTTTGCGCCCCGAACCAACACTTGAAGAAATCCATGCTCGTAAAGGAGACATCGTCAAATACAACGTAATCATACTCGCTATGCAAGACGGACAAATCAAAGAGACCGGACATGAAGACATGATTACCCAAAGACCGAGCCCATTCAGTTTTACCCGTCCGCGAGGGACCCCAGATTATCAAGGAAATAGGTCTATCTACATCCTCACCGATACACTCCGCCCACTCAGACAAAACGCCCGGAAGGTTCCAACTATCGTAGACCGACTTGTAGACCGCCGCGACTGTCGGAAAGTGATGCTCGGCTACGCTTCGAACCTTATTGAAGCTCGAGACGTAAAGGAGGGGATCCAACGATCTAACGTTAGCAAGAAACTACCCATAACGTCAGCAATGATTGCGAACAAGCCTTATTAAGTAAAGTAATTGTCGCATAGAATCGTCACTCAGGGTCTCTCTGGGAGCATTTAGAGGGCCGGTAAGGGGGAACCTACTTTATCTTTAGTCTATGCATCGAAGCATCCATTCCACGCAGCTTTCGACCGTTGACCAGCGGAGACCACTTCACAATCCTCCCGTCCGAAATCCTCACCGACGATGTCCCCGTCCTTCCCGACATAGTCCCACGCGAGTTCAGGAGTGCGGTATATGACCCGGATATTCGGGTGGTATACCATACCGCCGCATCGCACGTCAAGAATCCGGGCGTTGGTCGACTCGAATCGTCCTCCACCCACTCGACGGCAGAAAGCGTGGTAGTGAACCCCTCCATCAGCATGGCGCTCACGTCCGAGTTGGAACTCGAGGTTAGCTCGTCGTAGTACCGCAACAATTCCATCAACGTCGCACCCTTCAGCTTGGGGGTACGTGACCAACAGATTGTTGCAGCACACTCGGAAGGAAGTTTGACGTCTAGCGAACGGTAGGTCGACATGGTCGTCCAGAAGGTCTTGGTCTGCCGGTCGAGTTGTTCCGCTGCAGCCTGCAGTAGAGGCAACGCGTTCTCCTTCTAGTGGTATGCGTGTTCGGGGTCGACGGGAGAGTGAGTCAGTTGACCTGACGGGAGGCATGGGAATATCTGTTCCGGCGCGGCGTAAGGATTAAATGGAGGAAGATCAGGAGTGGTAGCGACGTCGGTAGGGACCTCAGCGGGAGAAGCGCAAAGAGTGCAAGAATCGTTAGAAGCCATCGTGAGGGTAGCATGTTTTGTCCGAATCCGAACGGGGCGACCGTGGGTATATAAGGCATATGCCAAGATAATACATGTTACAAGTACCGAGACATCTTAAACCGCGCAACCACTGCTTCTTTTAATATTATAGAAGCAGTGGGAGCGGTGGGACCCAACACTTATCCCAAATACTACGCACTGCGCACTAGGTCATCGGACAGGGAACGCCAAAGAGTGGACACTCCCACTCGACACAAAGTGGGAGACGTCATGGCAACGCATGACTCACACCACCCACCCACACCATTCATTGATTACCCACCCACAGCACCCACCCAATCCACTGCTCCTACACCATTACATCATTAATCGCGTACAACGCATATGTCGCAGGAAGACGTCCTCACACTACTGCCCCCCGCCGAGGAACCCGCTGTCATCACCACCCAACTCTCGATACGCACAGCCCCCGAACTCGTCACCGCATCACCAATGCCTTACGGCAGAGGCGGACGCGTGTACCGCCGATCATTTTACCCCCGCCGCCGTTACGGTCGCCGATATCGCCGCAGTTGGTACTAAATGCCTCGCCGATCATTCAACAAGCGCGTGAGCAGAGCCACCCTCCACCACAAGAGCGCACCCTGGTCCTCACACACCTTCTTGAGGGAAACCTCCCCCGACCGCAGAACGAAACGTCATACATAGTCACACTCGATCCTGAATGCACCGATTACTTTCTACCCACCTGGCAGGTCATCCGACCCAGCAACCCCCGAACAACCGGCCAACCCCCGCCCACCATCAGTGAATACGAGGAACGACGTCACCTTCGCTATCACCCCATCATCCGAGTGAACTCGCTCAAGCTCTCGTTCCGCCTGACATGGCGCAGATCATTCTACATGAGGGGCATGTGCTTTGCCCAAGAGGCAGGGGAGCAGCTCAAATTCCGAATGTTCACACGCAACCGACCCGGGATCGACCCACCCCTGCCGCCCGCCGCCAACCTCGTTTCCATCATACATACGCCATCAGCGAACATGAGGGGAATCCTGTTTTCGGATGATGGCCCACTCAGTTCCAACAACCCCGAACACGAGGAGTCATGGTTCGGATTTCGACCCATCAATTCGCGCCACAAACGACGTGTACTCTACGATTCTGGCCCACGCAAAGTCAAGAGCAACACCAGCTATTCCCTCAAGGAGCGCGTCTTTCGCTAGACCACCCATCCTCGCCGCTATCTCACATACGATTCGAATAAAGCAGCCGAGCAGGACCCCGTCAGACCTCGATTAAACCAGACACCCACCTGGTGCATCAGCTTTTACCACCCAAGCCTCGCTACGATCGAGAACACACCCGGCAAGCGGCCTCTGATCCCTGACCATAATGGCCTCAACGATCAAGGTGCAGATGACGAGAACGAGGGCGATGACGCACCCACAGGTGCACTGATAAGAATACAGAGATTCCACGGAGACTGTCGCTGGACTGAGCAGCCCTTTTAGATTAGAGCATAGAACTATATGCCACACTGTACTCCGTTCAAAAATCCAGCAATGTGACTACTCATCAATTTGACCACTCAATTCTTTCCCCCCCCCAAAAGACGGTTGACCCCTTTTTCCCCAACAGCCCTAGGTTTTTTCTCCGCCTGTCACAAATCGTGACCAAGCAAGGCAGATTTCACATGACTCATACTTATGAGTCATAAGGTATGTTGGATTTCACACTATGACGTCACTTGACTCATAGTTCTCACATGACTACACATTCGCGAGTCATTGTTATATTGTGATTGGTTGATTGTTTCATGACTCACGATAGTGACGTCATATGATGTAATGACTTTCGCACATGACTCACATTATGAGTCATGGGTTTCACGCATGTGACTCATTTGAGCACATGACTTGGTTTATGAGTTTTGATTGGTTAAACGGAATGTTGTGAGATGACTCATATGAGTCATCGATGGATTTCGCGCTATGACTCGCTATGAGTCATAGAGGTTTATGTAGCGCGAGGTGATGAGTCACCAAGGTTAGGGTTGTGGGAAGATGCCTATATAAGGCGCTTGGTTCCGACCAAGAGATAGGATCTTCACGCAACCATCTAAGTACTTTTCTATACTTAAGATATTGCAATACGATTACATCTTACATTCTTCTTATACACTTCTCCTATACCAAAGCCTACGCCTTAAGAACCCGGAGACTATTGTGATAGTCTCGACGGGCCGCTCGAACATAGGACTATTGTGATAGTTCTATCAAGCACGACAATCCACTCATCTTACTATCTGACAAGATAGTATCCTTCGACGGATCGCTCAGACTAGAAAGCCAGTCCCGTACTCTCTGAAGAGATAGTATCTCCCTACGCCCCATTATAAAGAAGAAGACTTGCTCACTATAGGACACTACTGTCGTTGCCTGTTGCCTAACTACCTAACAATAGGATTGTTACACCGCCCCAGAGATGGCCAGTAGAATCAATCGCTCAGTAAAACTTGTTATCGTTAAGCCTGAAAGCTTCACTCAATAAGTTCTCTCGAGGATCGTTGGTTATCAGAATATGGTGTCTTTCGCTTTAGTTAAGTAGAATAATGTAAAGCCAGAGGACACCCGTCAACCATTCTGACCTTTCGCGCGCACCCTGCTCAGCTCAGGGCTGTCCAACTCACCTGCCTAGAGTGAGCCAACACTCGGCGGCAGTTGGACCGCTCGGATATTAACTATCTCCACAAATAGCAAGTGCTTCCGGTGATGTCTCTCCAACTACATCTGCATGAGCGAAACCCTTTCCTATCGGTAGCATGTCAGTGGCCGACTGACATGCCCACTGTAGAGATAATATCCATTGGGACTCACTGGCCCAGCGGTGGTTTCGTCTATACAAGCTACGCAGTCTATCGGCAAATCTACTTGGCTATACTAAGCTTCTAAACCTGACTGCATGCTCCCACGATAAGAAATCTCCTGCTGCCTGACTGCATGGGCGCTACCCACAGTCAACCATGCGGGACCCTCATAAATCGTGACAAGGCTCACACCTTTAGAGTCCACTAATAACTCATGGTAATGCTACAGTTCACGGGGTAGCCTGGGACTGGCTTTGTGGTGGTTGTCCTGGAAGCCTTGCAGCTTCCCCGGTCAGCCCCAAGTCCTCTACTGTTAACCATACAACTACCTGGAGGTCCAAGTATGCCCGTAGGTGATTCCCAGGTGTTATCCAGGTGGCGCCCCAGGAGGCGGTCACCCTCACACCCCTTATATATCCTGCGAACAGCTTCTGGTCGGTTGGACGGCCACAACTCATACGGTGTTGTGGGAGCGTTCCTATGGATCTCACTTTACTAGGCAGCACACAACTACACAGCCGTACAGTGCTGTCGCGCCGTACCAACGCTGGGGCCGCAGGAGGGTGTTCAAGTTAGGAATATCCCCTGAAAGTTACAGGAGGTTCGGACCACTCCTGCTCCGTCCGTAGTTCATTTCGTACCATACGAAGCGGCCCTATAAACATCTAAGAGCCCCACTATGGTGGGATAACTTCCCCCTATGTCCGCAGATGACTTTGTCGGTGAAGGTAGGGTAACTGGAGTACCTCAGTAGGGTAACTGGGTCCCTAAGGTAGGGTAATCATGTTTCCAAGGTAGGGTAATTTCACCCTATTATGCCTTTATTCTCTTTGGGAGTCCGCGCGACCACATATAATGTTACCCCGGAGACCCGTGCAACGTTTACTATGTTTCCTTAACTTTACGCGAACCTTTTCCCCGAAGGTTACCCTGCCTAGTAGGGTAACTTTCGCCTACCTAGGTTACCCTGTCTAACCCTATGTCACCAAGTCACTTTGTAGACACTTGTACCAACTCTTGTCTACTGGTAGTATACTAAGTATACTGGCCTATCCTCAATATGGTTACCACTTGGTATACCATACGGGCTTGAGTCTGGTCCACTGTAGCTACCTATCTGTAGGGTTGTTACAAACTAGTGCTTGTAGTATGTGCATTGCATAACTTTATTCGTCATCGTGCAAATGGTGAGGAGGATCGATTTTATAAAGAGATAGAACCTGAGTTACTGGGGGAGGCAGGTAATACAAATCCCTCATCAGATATGTATGGTGGTATTGAGAATACTAGTCAAACACTTGTAGGACAATCTAGGGAAATGAGAGAAATGGTAGTAGAAAGGGATAAACGAGCAACCAAGATGTGGATTGACTATGTAAACTATACTAATAGCTCGGATAAATAGAACCAGTTAAAGTGAACCTCTCAGACTATATACCGTATAGTTGATCTCTTAACCACATTTCTTTATCTTCACCACTATCTAATGCTACAAAAACCTCTGCCTTGACCGTATTCTCAAACAGCTTATATCCAGCAATAATATCTTGAGTAGACCAGCCTGCCCTGCCCTTATAATTTTCGCGCAGTTTCGTTACAGCCTGCTGGATCACTGATGATACTGTAGGAAGACTAATTGGAGCAGCCATCATCTTCTCAACAGCGTTGACTAGTCGTACAGCTGCGGTTTCCGGACTTTGACGAACACGTCCTAAGGGTGTAACTGGTGACTTCTTTTCTACTCTCCGTCGCCTAGAGTAGGATGGACTCGAAGCTGAAGTAGCATCATCAGAGTCGATCGTGATCCTATTTGGAGATTGTGAATCGGTATTGAATGGCTGAGCTCGTCCATAAAAGGGATATATAGCATGATGACCTGTAGCTTGAATGCCCTCAAAGATTTCTGCAAGTTCAGCAACATTACCAAGAGGCCGATCACGGAACTCTCGAATTCCTGGCTGTCTCTGAATTTCCATTTCCCAAACCTCGTCTGGTGCAGTAATACCTCCACTTAATGGATCCAACCCAAATCCACTCATCTCCTTTAATCGTATCCACACTTTCCACTTTTTCTTAAGACCTTCGAGCTTTGCCTGACACTTTTCTCCAGTTAGGGGTACTTCTCTTCCTGCAATACAACGAACAGCCTCTGATACAGAATTCCAAACTTCCATCTTAAATCCATTGTCGGATCTTTTGCCACTTCTGATTGCTTGTACCAACTCACGGACAAGAACAGTTGTCATTTCAGCGGATCAGTCAACAGCTCTGCCACAAGGCTTTCGTGCTTTCGGTCGCCTTGGAGTAAAGGACGAAGGAACCTCTTGATAATCAGGAATCATTATGGTACTTTCGTGACAATCCCTTATAGAAGACTCAGATTGAGCAGAAGAAGAATATATGTCGACTTGAGTATTCTCTTGGCTTTGTAGCTCTTGGTGAGATCTGAAATTAGGGTGATTGTGATCCTGCAGGTGAGGATTTAAAGCTTGTGTGGAAGCTGTATTAACTGCAATACTAATATTGGCAAACAGGTCAGTAATTATAGAATATTGAATAAAGCTCAGGGCTATAGCTTACTCTGATGAGTTGTTGGGATTTACTTCAGACAAGATAGATTCTAGCGATGCATCTTTCAAGAACCATGGAGCTACATCATTGGATGTCATTGGCATCAAGAGTAGGAGCAGGAGCAGGAGGAGTTGGAGCAGGAGAAGGAGCAGGAGGTGAAGTAGCACCAGTGGCTGGGAGCAGGAACCAAGCAGGAGCTAGAACAGGCGCTCAAGAAAGAGAAGAAGCCCAAGAAGGAGACAGAGCCCAAGAAGACGGAGAAGGAGCCTGAGAAGGAGCAGTCGTAGAAGCAATAGTAATAGTTGTAGTGGTGGTGGGGGCACTTGTATGGGTGGAAGTCAGAGCAGGAGCAACAACTGGGGCCAGGGCCAGGAACGAGGTAGGAATACTAGTAGTTGTAGTTGTAGTAGTAGCAACAGCAGTAGTAGGAGTTGCAGGAGTTGTAGTAGGAGCTGGAGCCAAGGCTGGAATAGGAGCAAGAGCTGGAGTTGTAGTAGGAGTAGAAGTAAGAATCCGAGCTGAAGTTGAGGCAGAAGCAGAAGCTGGAGCAGCAGTAGGAGCCAGAGCCAGAGCCTGAGCAGTAGTAGTAGTGGTAGTGGTAGTGCTAGTAGTAGTAGTAGTAGTAGTAGTAGTAGTAGTAGTAGTAGTAGTAGTAGTAGTAGTAGTAGTAGTAGTAGTAATGGTAGTAGAAGCCGAAGCAGGAGCAGGAGTCGAAGCTGGGACTAGTGAAGAGGTAGGAGTAATAGTAGTTGTAGTAGTAGTAGTAGCGACAGCAGTACTAGGGGTAGCGGGAGTACTGGTAGGAGCTAGTGCTAGAGCAGGAGGAGACGTAGGAGCCAGAGCCAGAGCCAGAGTAGAAGAAGGCGCTGGAGATGTTGTAGGGGTAATAGTGATAGTAGTAGTGGTAGTAGTGGTAGTGGTAGGGGGGGTTGGTAACAGAAGACTAGCCATAGTAGTGGCCAGAGGTATTATGGGGAGGACAAATGACGAGGTATTGGGAGGCCGTTGGTGGAGGGGTTGTGGTGGTGGGGTAGTCAAAGCAGTAACAGGAGTGGTGGTTGTAGCAATTCTGGAATGTTTTAATAGAGTGTGCAGGTTGTGCGAATTTGGAAAAATTTGAGTCAGAAGTCTTAGTCAAATTTCTTTAAGCAACGAGGCTAGTGTGAAAACTTTTCACAGAGCAACAAGAAATGGTTGACCCTTGGCGACAACCATTTCCCCAGATCAAACCATTTCACAACGGAATGGCTGCCACTTCTTCCTTTTTTGTCAAACAGGCCCTAAGGCACTTGTAGGGGACTAAGTAACCCAAAGTGAGCATGTCTTGGGGCTTTCGCTTGTTGGCATGTGGTACAGGATCGAACATAGTCGTTTACCCAATCAGTTATCCTTTTCCAGTAGAAACCTCGTGTGATAATTTCTAGGGTGTTTTCTTGTCCGAAATGTCCTGCTATTTTGGAATCGTAACAACTTTTAGTGATAAGGGTTTGCAGATCTTTATTATCGGGGATGAATAGGTGATCCTTGTAGTAGAGTAAGCCTTCGGATATCGACCATTGCGTAGGTAGTTCCTTTTGTTCCTTCGTTAAGGTTTCCAACTCTTCCTTTCTTCGCATCCAGTTATCATCCTCCATTGCCGCTTCTTTAACCGATGATAGGAAATCTTCTTCGAATTTTCTTAAGCTGGCTTTAGCGATAATCGCGTTAGATAGAAGGACTTGTCCCTGGCTTAGTATAGGGTGTTGATTAATATCAAAAGGATCGTAGAACTAATGGTTGCCATCTGCTTGAAGGAAGCATATCGTTGGTTGAACCTCTTTCAACTCTACTCCTAGCCCGCTACTTCCAAACCCTTTCTCTGCCCTTTCCGTCATATCCAATTCTTCTACCTCCATCAAATCTTGATCATCCAACCATTCCACAATCAGGTAAGCTATGCAGTCTCCTTTCCTTACTTCATAATCCATACTATTGTAGTTAACGAGTAGGATCTTGACTTCTCCTCTATAATCAGCGTCAATAACCCCTGCATCTACCGAGATTCCCTTAGTTGCCAAACCACTTTCAGGTGCTATACGACCGTAGGTTCCTTCTGGTACTTCGATGGCTAAGGCAATCTTAACCAGGACTCGGTTATTTGCCAGGATGTTAATGTCTTCGCTACTGTGGAGGTCATGTCCTACCGCTAGCTTTGACCCTTTTGTCGGGATTCGTGTATCTTTGGAGAGTCTTTGTACCCGAATTCCCGTTTCCTTTTCCATTTGAGGCAATCCCTGTTAGAGCTGTTCCGCATTTGAACCCCATACAACGACGATCTGGAATTTTCCGAAGTGCTTGGGTTGCAGAATTTGTTGTTCGCGATGGGTAGCTCCCTTCTCAGGGCGGTACTCCGGCCGCCTACTCAGCGTATCTGGCTTGCCTCCTTTTGTTCCGGGACAATAGACTATTTTAAAGTTAAAGCCACATAATTTTTGAGCCCGCCTTATTTGTCTATGAGTCTAGACTTTTGTTGTAAGGAAATACTGGAGGTTTTGATGATCCATATAGACTGTTACCGGATTTTCCGTTCCTTCCAGGTAATGTCTTCATTCCATGAAGGCGACAACGATAGCTAACAGCCCTTTATCGTGAATGTCGTAATTTCGTTCAGCGGGTGAGAGTTTGCGAGAGTGGAAAGCCACAGGATGAATCCTTTTGCCGTGGAATTGTGATAAGATGCATCCAAGTGCATAGTCACTAGCATCTGTTTCAAATCTGGATAGAAGTGACATAGGATTAGAGCTGAGATGAATCGACGTTTCAGATCCTCAAAGGCTTCTTGTTGTTCTTTTCTCTAGGAAAATTTCTTAGGGTCTCCTTTTAGTAGGTTCGTAATTGGTGTGCAGATTGCCGAGAAGTTTTTTATAAAACGGCGGTAGAAATTAGCAAACCCAATAAAGATTTGAATGTCTTTAACCGAGGCAGGGGCTTTCCACGACTTAATTCATTAGACCTTCTTTTCGTTCATAGTTACCCCATCAGTTGCTACCACATAACCCAAAAAATCCACCTTTTTTACATAAAACACGCTTTTCTCCAAGGAGATGGCCATTCGGTATTCCCGAAGTCATTGTAAGACTTTGCGAACAAGTATAATATGTTCCTCTAAAGTCTGAGAGTATATTAGGATATCATCGATGTATACTACGACTCCCTAATCAAGCAACTCCCGTAATATTTCGTTCATCATGGTTTGAAAGGTAGCGGGTGCATTAACCAATCCAAAAGGCATAACCCGATATTGGTAATGGCCATAACGGGTTCTAAAAGCCGTCTTCCATTCATCCCCTTTTCGTATTCTTATTAAGTGAAAACCGTCCTTCAGGTCTAGCTTAGTAAAGATCTGCGCGTCACGGACCTGAGCTCTCAATTCCATCATTAAGGAGATGGAGTATTTGTTGTGTACTGTAACCTTGTTCAAGCCTCGGTAGTCAACAACCAATCGTAAGCGACCGTCAGGTTTCGGTACAAAAAGGATTGGTGCGCCCACCGGGGACTTGCTGGGGGAAATCTTTCCTTGTTTGAGCATATCGTCAAGATATTTCCGAAGGGCTTCGAGTTGTTTCTGTGATAACGGATATATTGGGCCCCAAGGTGGTTGGGTATCTGGTTTGAGATCGATGGCATGATCAAAGGTACGGCGGGGCGCAAGTTTTTCTGCTGTAGAAGGCCTGAATAGGTCCAGGTAATCGTGGTACTGATCTGGCAGACGATTGATGATAGTAACCTTTTCTTCATCAATCCTTTCAATCCTGCCTATAACAACTGCGTTGGGATCGTTTATCACATCTTCATTCCATTCTACTGAGATTCCTTCATCCTCGGGGAGCAGATAGGGTAGGCAGTCAGTATCATCCAAGCACCACGCATCTGGGTTGGCAATATCTTTTATCGGGTGTTCTTGATGCCACCACCCAAAAGGTATAATCATTCCATACTTTCCTGTTAGAGCTATTTCGCAGGAAACAAGCGATAAGTGTTTGTTTGTCCCTATTTCTAGGTAGAGAGGTTTCGTAAAGTGTGATTCACCAGAAGAGATTGCTTCTCCAGTGAACCCTTGGATTTGGACTGCATCAGCCCGAGAGTGGTAAGGGATGTGAAGGTCCTTAACGAGTTGTTCGTTGATAAGGAAAATATTCGATCCAGAGTCTAACAAGACTGGGATTCGATAGCGTTTGCCGAGGATAT
>Ga0307513_10001152_pt1 | contig 38360 bp, 32 predicted proteins | sample 15_EM_MG_FD_202174 | JGI IMG/M metagenome (GOLD analysis project Ga0307513, IMG submission 202174) | Populus trichocarpa ectomycorrhiza microbial communities from riparian zone in the Pacific Northwest, United States - 15_EM | ecosystem: Host-associated > Plants > Roots > Unclassified | place...
GAGAGATCGACGCCCTGTCCGGCAGCAGGCTTCCGCGGTTGATCATGGAACGGTTCGAGCAGCGCATCGCGCGGCTCGCCCGATGACGCGACTGCTCGTCGTCGGCGCCGACGCCGCCGGCATGAGCGCGGCACACCAGGCCCTGCGCACCGCCGCCAGGACCGGCCGGCACCTCGAGGTCGTCGCGCTGGAGCAGACCGGTCACACCTCCTACTCCGCGTGCGGCATCCCGTACTGGGTCGCCGGCGACGTCGACGAGCCGGATGACCTGGTCGCGCGCACCCCTGCCCGGCACCGCGACCTCGGCATCGATCTGCACACCGGAATGACCGCACGGGCTCTTGACCTCGATCGCCGGGTCGTCACTGCCACGGCGGCCGGTTCCGGCGCGGAGGTCGAGTTCGGCTTCGACGAGCTCGTACTGGCCACCGGGTCGGAGCCGATCGTCCCGGCCTGGGCCCGTGGCAGCGATGGTGCGTTGATCCGGGGCGTGCTCCCGGTCAAGACCCTCACCGACGGCTCGGCCTGGCTCGACGCGTTGTTCGGGGGCGCGCCGGCACCGCTGCGCGGGGTCGTGATCGGTGGCGGCTACATCGGGCTCGAGATGGCCGAAGCCCTGCTGCGCCGTGGCCTGGAGGTCACCCTCGTCACGCTCGACGAGGTCATGGCGACCCTCGATCCCGACATGGGCGGCCGAGTCCGCGACACGCTCACCGCCGCCGGGATCAAGATCCTCACCGACACCGCCGTCACCGGCCTGAGCACCCGCGCCGACGGCGCGGTGTCCGCCGTGCACGCCGACGGCGTCGAGCTCGAAGCCGATGTCGTCGTGCTGGCCATGGGCGTCACCCCCGCAACCGCGCTCGGGGCGGCCGGCGGACTTCCGCTCGGCGGCCGGCGCGGATACCTGCCCGACAACCGCCAGCAGATCGTCGACGGCGTGTGGGCCGCGGGGGACTGCTGCGAGATCCTCCACCGGATCACCGGCCGCCGCGTCCACCTGCCGCTGGGCACCCACGCCAACAAGGAAGGCCGGGTCGCGGGCACCAACATCGGCGGCGGGCACGCGACGTTCGACGGCGCGTTGGGCACTGCCATCACGCGGTTCTCGGGCAGCGGCGTGCACGTCGAGATCGCCCGGACGGGGCTCTCGAGCGCAGAGGCGGCGGCCGCCGGACTGGACGTCATGACCATGGTGACCGAGGGCCGAACCGCCAGCAGCTACATGCCGGAAGCGTCGCCGATGGCCACCAAGGTCCTCGCCGAACGGACGAGCCGCCGACTGCTGGGGCTGCAGATCGTCGGTGGCCCAGGCTCCGGCAAGCGGATCGACACGGCAGCCGTAGCACTCTGGGGCGGCGCCAGCATCGACGACCTCGCCGGGATGGACCTCGCCTATGCGCCGCCCTTCGCGACGGTGTGGGAAGCGGTGCAACTCGCAGCACGCAGATTGGCCGACCGGCTCTGACCAGCCGCGGGTCCTGGTGGCGCGGTATGCGAGACGGCGACACGTAGCGGACTCCGCGGTGCCCCAGGGTGCTCAGCGCGCCGCTGCGGGGTGACCGCCGTGCACCGATCATGGCCTGTCGAAAACGACGGCTGAATCATTTGCTCGCCCCGAACTTCGCGCAGCTCAGCAGCATCCGAGCGGCGCGCCCGTTGCCGCGCTCGGTCAACGCGGTCGCATCCCCGCCCTCGGCCAGCAGCTCGGCCGACGAACTCCGCCCTGAGAAGGCTGGAGCAATCACCCGCATCATGGGTGGACGTGCCGGCCCACTGTGTCACGGACGAGCGCGACTCCGTAGGTCCCATACGCGCAGCGTGAAGTCGCGGCTTGCGGAGATGGCGATCGGGCGGCCGTCGAGTTCGGTACTGGCCAGCGCGGTGACGTAGTTGATGTGACCGGTGAGGGGTTGGCCGATCTGTTGGCTGGTTGTGAGGTCCCAGATTCGGAGAGACCCGTCGGCGCTTCCGGAGATGGCGATGGGGCGGCCGTCGAGTTGGGTGGTGGTCACCGCCCTGACGTCGTTGGTGTGGCCGGTGAGGGGTTGGCCGATCTGTTGGCTGGTTGTCAGGTCCCAGATTCGGAGAGACCCGTCGGCGCTTCCGGAGATGGCGATGGGGCGGCCGTCGAGTTGGGTGGTGGTCACCGCCCTGACGACGTCGGTGTGGCCGGTGAGGGGTTGGCCGATCTGCTGGCCGGTCGTCAAGTCCCAGACTCGCACCGACCGGTCGGCGCCCCCGGAGATGGCGATGGGGCGCGCGTCGAGTTGGGTGGTGGTCACCGCGTCGACGCGGTTCGTGTGGCCGGTGAGGGGTTGGCCGATCTGCTGACCGCTCGCCAGGTCCCACATCCGCAGCGTGTTGTCGCTGCCTCCGGAGATGGCGATAGGGCGATCGCCGAGCCGAGTGGCGGCTACTGTCTCGATGCTGAGGGTATGGCCCGTGAAGGGTTGGCCGATTGGTTGGCCGGTCGTGAGGTTCCAGATCCGCAGCGTGTTGTCGCCGCTCGCGGAGATGGCGATGGGGCGGCCGTCGAGTTGGGTCGTGGCCATCCCGTTGATGCTGCCGGTGTGGCCGGTCAGGGGTTGACCGATCTGTTGGCCGGTCGCCAGGTCCCACATCCGCAGAGTTCTGTCGTCTCCTCCGGAGATGGCGATGGGGCGGCCGTCGAGATGAGTCGTGGCCACCGCGTAGACCCGGTTGGTGTGGCCTGTCAGTGTGGGTTCGATCGATGCCGGTGCAGGATCGGGTTCTGCTCCGCGGAGGATGCCGGGGATGGCGATCGTGAGCACCGTGGCGAGCATGATCAGCACAGCGGCACCACCGGTCACCGCCCGGCGACGGCGCCGCCTGGCCGCGGTAGCGAGCTCGCTGGGTTCGGACAAGGGAAGCGGTAGCGGTGCAGAGTGCAGTGTCGGTGTCGGCTGTGCTGTCCCGATCACGCTGGCACCCAGCACTGGCCGCAGGGACAACGCTGCTGCCGGGCTGTTGTCAAGCGCAGCTCGGGTGGCTGCGGCGAATTCCTTGGCCGACCGGAAGCGCTGCTCGGGATCTTTGGCCATACCGCAGGCGATGACTGCCTCGAACGCCGCCAACGCCGGATCGACCGCCTGAGGCTGCGGTGGGTTCATGTGCAGGTGGGCGCCGATCAGGCCGATCTGATCGGCGGCGGTGAACGGCTGCTTCCCGGTGAGGCATTCGTAGAACACGCAAGCGAGCGAGTAGACATCGACGCGGTGGTCGTAGACGGTGCCGAAGCGTTCTGGCGCCATGTAGGCGAGGGTCCCGATGACACCACCGGTCGTGGCATGGGTCGCCGCTGCGCCCAGCGCGCGGACGATCCCGAAATCGGCGAGATACACGAATTCGTACGGAGCGGAACCCACCGTCGGCGGACGGGACGTGACCAACGCGTTCGACGGTTTCACGTCGCGATGCACCAACCCGGCGGAATGCGCAGCATCGAGGGCGTCAGCCAGCTGCTCGATCAACCCGACAGCACGCCCCGGCGCGAGCCGACCTTCCCGGGCAATGACCGCTGCCAGATCGGTACCCTCCACCAGGCGCATATCGATGAACAGGCGACTGTCGATCTCCCCGAAATCGTGGATCGGCACAACATGCGGGTTGTCCAACCTCGCCGCGATCCGGGCCTCCCGACGGAAACGTGCGCGAATCTCCGGATAATCCGGCGCGCCGGACAACTCGTCCGGCAACACCTTCAATGCAACCGCACGATCCCGGACGGTGTCGACGGCGCGCCACACCTCACCCATACCGCCACGCCCCAGCAACGCATCAAGCCGATAAGGCCCGAGTCGTCTCTCGGTCATCGAACCCCCCGACTCGAAACAGCTACTCAGCAATCTCAACCGGTCGACGCTGCACGAGCGCGCTCACGGAGATCCCACAACCGCAGAGTCATGTCCGCACTTCCGGAAACCGCGATCGGCCGTCCCTCGATCTGGGCAGCGGTCATCGAGATGACGCGGTTGGTGTGGCCGGCGAGAGGTTGACCGATCTGTTGGCCGGTCCTGAGGTCCCACATCCGCACTGTGTTGTCGCCGCCTCCCGAGATCGCGATGGGGCGGCCGTCGAGCTGGGTGGTGGCCACCGCGGCGACGTCGCTGGTGTGGCCGGTGAGGGGTTGGCCGATCTGTTGGCCGGTCGTGAGGTCCCACGTTCGCAGCGTTTGATCGCTGCTCGCGGAGACGGCGATGGGGCGGCCGTCGAGCTGAGTGGTGGCCACCGCGGCGACGAGGCTGGTGTGGCCGGTGAGGGGTTGGCCGATCTGTTGGCCGGTCGTGAGGTCCCACGTTCGCAGCGTGTTGTCGCGGCTCGCGGAGACGGCGACGGGGCGGCCATCGAGCTGGGTGGTGACCACCCCGTTGATGTCGCCGGTGTGGCCGGCGAGAAGTTGGCCGATCTGCCGACCAGACGCCAAATCCCATATCCGGATCCCGTGCTCCAAGCGTCCGGTCTTCCAGCCTCCGGTCACAGCGACCGCGCGACCTTCGAGCTGGGTCGTGGCCACCGCCGCGAGAGTGGTGGTCTGGCCGATGGGTTGGCCGACCGGCTGGCCGGTCGTGAGATCCCACATCCGCAGAGTTCCGTCATGACCTCCGGACACGGCGATCGGGCGGCCGTCCAGCTGGGTGGCTGCCAGCGCGAAGACGGCGCTCTTGTGGCCGACCAGGGGTTGGCCGGCTTCCCGGCCTGGCATGCCGATCTGTTGTCCGGTCGCGAGGTCCCACACGCGCAGGATTCCGGTGCTCTCCCCGCAGATGGCGATGGGGCGGCCGTCGAGCTGAGTCGTGGCCACAGCCCGGATCCAACCGGTGCCACTGATCAGGATGTGTTCGATCGATGCCGGCTCAGGATCGGGTTGCGCCCCGCGGAAAATGCCGGGGACGGTGATCGTGAGCACCGTGGCGAGCATGATCAGCACAGCGGCGACACCGGTCACCACCCATCGTCGGCGCCGGTTGCTCGCGGGTTCACCGGGCAGCGATGGTGCGGGCGGCAGAACCTGGCGTGTGGGTGGCTTCGGCGTCGCCACGATCGTGCCGACGCTGGTCGCGGGCGATGGGTGCTGCGCTGATGCTGGAGTGTGGTCGAGCGCGGCGCGGGCGGCTGCGGCGAGTTCTTTGGCGGACCGGATGCGGTGCTTGGGGTCTTTCGCCATACCGCCGGAGATGACGTCGTCGAACGCTGCCAACGCCGGGTCGACCGTGCCGGGTCGCGGCGGGTCGTTGTGGAGGTGCGCGCCGATCAGGCCGACCTGGTCGGCGGCGGTGAACGGAGGTTTGCCGGTGAGGCATTCGTAGAGCACGCAGGCCAGTGAGTACACGTCGACGCGGTGGTCGTAGACGGTGCCGAGGCGTTCTGGCGCCATGTAGGCGAGGGTGCCGATGACACCATCGGTGGCGTGGGTCGCGCTGGCGCCCAGCGCGCGGACGATCCCGAAGTCGGCGAGGTACACGAACTCGTGCCCAGCTGTGCCGGCTGCTGGTGCGCGGGAGGTGACCAGCGCATTGGAGGGTTTGACGTCGCGGTGGATCAGCCCGGTGGCGTGTGCCGCGTCGAGGGCGTCGGCCAGCTGCTCGATCAACCCGACGGCGCGCCGCGGCGCGAGCCGACCCTCCTGGGTGATGAGTGCAGCCAGGTCGGTGCCATCCACCAGACGCATGTCGATGAACAGCCGGCCGTCGATCTCCCCGAAGTCATGGATCGGGACAACGTGCGGGTTACCCAGTTGGGCCGCGATCTGGGCTTCTCGGCGGAAACGGGCGCGGACCTCGGGGTAGTCAGGTCCGTCGGACAACGCGTCGGGCAGCACCTTCAACGCGACGACGCGATCTCGGGTGGTGTCGACGGCCCGCCACACCTCGCCCATGCCCCCGCGCCCGAGCAGCGCGTCGAGCCGGTAGGGCCCGAGCAGTTTCCCGGTCACCGAACCCCCCGATCCGACACCTGCTGACCGCAACTCGGATTGACCCTACCGCCGGCTCGACCTTGAGCCGGACTCCTGCATTGGAGGCGTGGGGGAGCCGTCCCGACGGCTCATCGGTCAAGGCTCTGAGCCGTGCTGCAGACCCTGTGCGCGATCAGCCGTTGCTGCCGGACTCCGTCGTGGCGGGCAGGAGAGCGGCGTCCGTCCGCTGGGCGGTCGATTCACCGGTGAACGTGATGGGACGGACGCGGCGACGGTCGACGTTCAGGGTGAAGATGTCGAAGCGGTTGTAGTAGCCGGTGACGTCGTGGAACTGCTTGGGCTCGACGCAGTCGGCGAGGTCGATGTCGCAGTAGAGGATGCCCTCGCTGCGCTGGACGTCGCTGACGACATCGCCGAAGGGGCCGATGACCATCGAGACGCCGTGGGCCGAGTTGTCGATGATGCGCTCGGCGTCGGTGCCCAGGCTGTGCAGGGTGCGCCGGGCGGTGTCGTCGAACACGGCGGAGACGACGAGGTTGAAGACCTTGGCCTCGAACGCGTGCGCCCCCGCCCGGATGCGGATGGCGCTCTCCAGGTCGTAGTTCTTCCCGTCGCCGGAGGGGTCGCGGGTGGGCCACAGCGGCGGCCAGGTGGAGATGTGCAGCTGCTCGGCCTCGGCCATGAGCGTGTAGCGGGCCAGTGGGTTGGTGTTCTCCCCGCAGATCAGCATGCCGACGCGGCCGATGCCGGTCGGGGTGACGCGCAGGCCGTGGCCGTCACCGGGAGTCCACACCAACTTCTCGTAGAAGGTCGGCACGATCTTGCGGTGGTGGTTGAGGACGGCGCCGTCGGTGTCGATGAGCAGGTTCGAGTTCCAGATGCTGCCCACGCTCGCGGGGTTGCGCTCGCTGATGCCGAGCGACACGAGCACCTCGTGGCGCCGGGCGGCCTGGCGGATCTGCTCGATCTCCGGGCCGTCGACGGCCACGGAGTTCTCGACGTAGGCCGCGAACAGGTCGTGGTTGTGGATCGGGGCCCGCAGGGCGGTCCACAGGGGGAAGCCGGGCAGGTAGGCCTCCGGGAAGGCCACGAGGGAGGCGCCCGCCCGCGCGGCCTCGGCGATGGCGTCGAGCGCCTTCGCGGTGGTGGCGGTCCTGTCCAGGAAGACCGGTGCCAGATGCGCGGCGGCGATCGTGGTGGTCATGCGCTCTCCAGGGTGACAAAGATCAGACGTCGGAACTGGCGGTTGCGGAGCGGGGCATCGGGTTGGACGGCGCCGCGGGCGGTCGCGGCGCGGGACACGAGGATGTGCTCGCCCACGGAAGCGGGCGTCCAGGCGTGGGAGAACCGCTGCCAGGAGCGCTGGGTCCGGTCCTCGACCGTGGCCGTGTCCCAGGTGTGCCCGCCGTCGATCGAGATGTCGACCGCGGTGACCGGCTCGGCGGCCCATGCCCAGCCCCACACCTCCGTGCGCACGCCGGCGTGGACCTGCCCGTCGACCGGGGCGACGATGACCGAGTTCGGCGCGAGCGCCCATACCGGGCGGCGCGGGCCGCCCTGCTCGGTCGGCGGGTCCATGTAGAAGGTCGTGGTGAACGCGCTCGGGCTGCGATCGGTGGACAGCGCGAGCCGGGTCAGCCACTTCGTGGAGTTGGTGCCGTAGTAGCCGGGTACGACCAGGCGCACCGGGCCGCCGCGCTCGACGGGCATCGGCCGGCCGTTGATGTGGGTGGCGACGAGGACCTCGCTGCTGTCGAGCGCAGTCAGGGGTAGGTCCTTCTCGTAGCGGTCGTGGTGAGCCCCTGCGAAGGTCCCGTGGTCGCAGCCGGAGGAGATGACGAACCGTGCGGCCGGACCGGGCCCGGCCAGGTCGAGGACGTCGGCGAGGAGGGCCCCGCCCCACTGCACCGCGCCGACCCGGCGTTGCGGGACGGTGGTCCGCAGCGGGTTGCCCGCGCACTCGTGCACGCTCGTGACCCGGTGCTGGCGGAGCTGTCGCAGGTCGGCGAGATCGACGGTGCGCGGGCGGGCGACCAGGCCCTCGATGCTGATCTCCCACCGGTCGGTCGCCACCTCCGGGATGCCGAGGTGCCAGACGCGGAACAGGTCCTCCTCCGCCGTGACGCGGTCGGTCATGTCCTCCGGCCGCAGGCGCTGCCGCAGGCCGAACCCCGCCGCCCGCATCGGATGCGCCGCCCCGTTCCGGCTGGTCACGGCTCGATCGCGAGCAGGGTCGTGGCGAAGGGCATGATCCCCGTCCGGTCATGGCAGTTGACGTACTCGAAGCCGCTGTTGCGCGGCACGATGAACACCTCGTGCCAGGTGACGACGGAGCGCTCCTCGCCGTACTCGCGCTGCTTGCGGATCGCGTGCTCGTAGATGGCCGCGTGCGTGGCGTGCGACTCGGCCCAGGTCTCGAGCGGCTCCAGCGAGTTGAAGTGCGCGAGGACCGAGGTCTGACGCCGCGGGTGAAGGCTCTCGGGATCGTGGTTGGTCATGATCCGCAGCGACGCCACGCCCTCCTTCTCGGGCTCGGCGAGCAGGTGCTCCATGCCCGCCATGAGCTTGGGCCGCAGGTTCTGCTCGTAGTCCTCGAACTGGTCAGGAGCGGCCGACTCCCAGTGCTGGCCCGAGCGGATGATGGCCGTGTTGTGGCCGCACTCGGCGCGGAGCCTGCGTCCGGCCGAGCGGATCGGGGCGGTGCGGCGGCGGTGCGGTGCCGGGGCCTCGAGCGGATCGATGGCCGAGAGGGGGAACCGGTCGCGCGCGGCGCCGAAGTACCCGTTCGTCGTCATCAGCCGCATGGTGACGCCGGGGCATCTCGCCAACCCGAACGACCAGCCCGCCTTCGAGACGATGGTCTCCACCCGGTCGACCGGGACCTGGATCACCTCGTGCCAGCACCCGAAGTCGATCGCGCCCGCGTCGAGCTCGGCGAACCAGCTCGACGCGGGCGCCTGGAGCACCCACGTCGCGTGCTTGTTCGGGTCACGCCAGTAGCCGATGTGCACGAGGTTGAACGCACCCGCCGCATCGGTGAACGACACGATCTCCCACGCTTCGGGGGCGTCCGCCCGTCCCGCGTCGTGGGTCCGGCGGACGAGGTCGGCGAACCGCCGCGCCGCGGAGCTGCCGACGTCGGTGGTCTGCACGGCCAGGTAGTCGCTGGTCATCAGCGAGACGGGCTCGTCGAACGACGCCATCCAGCGCGGCGCTCGCGGGACGTGCCCGGCCGGGCGCCGCTCGGGGATGACGCGCGGATAGCTGACCATCCACGCCGGGTTCGTGGAGCAGGACTCGTCCGTCATGGCCGGCACCTTTCACGCGTGTTCGATGGCGGAGCGGTCGTTCACCACATTGATCTCCGTTGGCACGATGTCGAGATCACTCGACGCTCGCTGGTGGCGCGGCTGGTTTCGGGACGAACGGTAGAAGCCGTACTCATGCGGTTCAACACGTCCTGTGTCGACCGTTTTCGACGACATGAATCACGGGGGTTCCGATGTGGCAGCAGCTGATCGAGGCCGGACTCGATCCGAAGGACGCGCACTTCTACCTGGCCGTCCTCCGGCGTGGCCGGGCCACCGTGGCCGAGGCCGCGCGGGAGGCGCACGTGAGCCGCACCGGTGGCTACGACATCGCCCGCCGGTTGCAGGCCCGCGGGCTGCTGAGCCGGGTCGAGTCCGGCCCCGGGGAGCGGGAGAACCCGCGGGCGCAGAGCCACCTGGTTGCCAACGACCCGGCACGGCTGCTGGACGAGTGGGCGACCCGGCGGCGGGTGCTCGACGACATCGTGCCCCAGCTGCGTGCGATGTTCTCGGCGAGCCGCGCCCGGCCGAAGGTCCGCTACCTCGAGGGCGCATCCGGGATCCGCGCGGCGTTGTTCGAGACCCTGGAGTGGCCGTCGCCCATCCACGGCATCCTGTCCATGCGGGACCTCATGGCGGTGCCGGGTGAGGCGGCGATGGCCGACTACATCGCGGGCCGCCGCGAGCGGCGGCTCCTGCTGCGGGTGATCCGCACCCGCGACCACGACTGGCCGGGCGGCTGGCTCACCAGTGCCCGCGACCACCGCGTGGTCAAGCACGCCCCCGTCGAGTACGAGTTCACGATGACCGCCGTCATCGGCGCGCAGGAGGTCGTCACGCTCTCCTCCGGCCGTGAGACCTTCGCAATGGTGATCGAGAGCGAGGAGTACGCCGCGATGCAGCGGAACCTCTTCGAGGTGCTCTGGACGATCAGCGCGGACGCCGACGTCGACGACTCCGGCGAACCATCGGGCGCGTAGGGCGCTGATCAATCCTGAGACAACCACTCCTCGTGCGGCCCGGCGCCGTTTACCGTGCGGCATGGCCCTCGACGATGCGGACCCGTTGGAGATCCTGGAGAAGGTGCCCCAGCTGGGCGACGCCCAGATCTGGCGGATCGCCCACAGCTGCCGCGCCTACCGGGGCCGGAGCGACGGCGGGGACCAGACGGTCGAGATCGAGATGAGCGTCGACACGGCCGGCCGCTGGATGATCGTGGCCCGCGACCCCGAGCGCGGCATCGAAGCGCAGGGCGTGCCGATGCCAGGTCTCAACGGCGCCGTGCAGCTGGTGCCCTGGTACCTGCTGGACGGCTGAGCGGCGGGAGCCGGATACCGCTTCCGTTCGACGCTCCAGATCTCGATGATCAACGCCATGCTGGGGGACGAGGCGGCGCTGCGGCTGCGCGCACCACGGGTCGCGGACGAACAGGTCGCGCGTCGCGCGCAGGACGAGCTGGCAGCCGATGGGTTCGACTTCGCGTGGTGGCCGGTCGAGGAGCCGTGGGCCGAACGGGTCGCCCGGTTGGCCGACTCCGAGGCCGGCCGGGCCGTGCCACCGGGTTGGGTCCCCAACGTCTTCCGCTTCGCGGAGGTCGACGGCCAGGTGGTCGGGCGCACCTCGGTCCGGTTCGCGCTCAACGAGTTCCTGCTGGCTCAGGGCGGCCACATCGGCTACGCCGTGCGGCCGGCCTTCCGCCGCCGCGGGCACGCCACCTCGATCCTGCTCCGCAGCATCGAACTGGGCCGAGCAGCCGGACTCGACCGCATCCTGGTGACCTGCGACGAGGACAACATCGGCTCGCGCACCGTCATCGAACGCTGCGGCGGCGTGCTCGACCCCGACTGGCCACGCCAGCAGACCACCTCTGGGACAGCCGTGCTCCGCTATTGGATCCCCGAAGCTGCGTGAGCTGCCTGACCAACGCCCTGGGGCGGGCGAAGGGTGACGAGATGGACGGCACGACGACGGCGGTCCCGGAGCTGCCGATCGAGCAGATATGGCGTTGAGGCTTCTGCAGGCAATGGTCGCCGCGCTTGCGTTCGTGACGACGTTGGTCGGGTTCCAGGCGATGGTCGTGGCTTGGAGCCTGGCGACCATCCGGTGTCCGGGTCGTCCTCCGCCGCTGGCGTACGTGCCGCCGGTGCTGGCGATCGTCGCCGGGTTGCTGGTGTCCGTGCTCCTGATCCGGCGCCGTCTCCGACCTGTGCTGTGCGCCGCCGCGTGGGGAATGCTGGTCGGCTGGATCCTGTGGGCGATCCTCGCAGTCTCCACGCGGGAGCTGCCGGTCGCGTGCGCGTTGCACGAGGCTTGAGCCTGGATCCACACCGGTAGCTGAGGGAGAGGATCGGTCAGGTGCCGGTCCAGGTAGGGCGCTCCTTGCGCGAGAACGCGCTGACTGCGGCGCGGAAGTCGGCACTGCCGTAGACGCGCTCGACGATGTCGTCGCCGCCGGGCAGGCCGGCACGGCGCAACCGGACGACCGCCGCCTTGGCCGCCCACATGCTCAACGGCGCGTGCGCGGCGAGCGCACCAACGGTCTCGGCCACGGCGACGTCGAGCCCGCCGGCGTCGTCGACGAGCTGGGTGACGAAGCCTGCCGCGTGCACCTCGGCAGCGTCGAGCAGGCGCGCGCGCAACAGCATGTCGAGTGTGCGGGCCGGGCCGAGGTGGGCCAGCAGCAACGCCGTGGTCTCGATCGAGAGGCAGTTGCCGAGCGTGCGCGCGATCGGCACGCCGAACCGGGATGCCGCCGTGGCGATCCGCAGGTCGCACGCCGCGGCCAGGGCCAGCCCGCCGCCGATGCAGTACCCGTCGACGGCGGCCAGCGTCGGGACGGTCGTGTCCTCCAGGCGGCGCACGACCCGGGTGATCCGCTCCTCGTACGCCACTCCGGCGGCGCCGTCGAAACCCGCGAACTGGGCGATGTCGGTGCCCGAGACGAACGCCCGGCCGCCTGCTCCGCGCAGCACGAGCACGCGGATCCCGTCCTCGGCGTCGGCCCGCTCACACGCCTCGTGGAGGCCCTCGTACATGGCGAACGTCAGCGCGTTGTGGGCGGCGGGCCGGTCGAACGTGACATGCAGCGCCGACCCGATCTGTTCGACGACCAGGTCGGTCACCGCTGTGCCTCCTCGATCTCGGCAAGCACCGCCTGGGTGTCGGCTCCCATCACCGGGCCGGCGCCGTCGCGGCGGGTCGGGGTGCGCGAGAGCCGCATCGGGGAGCCGAGCTGGCGGACCGGGCCGAGGTCGGGATGCTCGGCGTCCCAGAAGAAGCCGCGCTCGACCAGGTGCGGGTCGGTGAAGACCTCGCCGTAGCCCGCGATCGGCGCGCACGGCACCCCGGCCGCCTCGAGCGCCGCGACGAGGTCCGCGCTGGTGCGGGTCGACGTCACCTCCTCGATCGCGGCCACCAGCTCGACGCGATGGGCGTGCCGGGAAGACAGCTCGCCGTAGCGCGGATCGGCGTGCAGCCCGGGCAGCTCGAGCGCCGCGCACAGCCCCGCCCACGTCTTCGGGGTGATCGCGCCGAGCGTCACCCATCCGTCGGCGCACCGGACGGCCTGGTAGGGAGCCTGCGCCTGGTGGGCGGTGCCCAGCGGCCGGCCCGCAACCCCGGTGGCGAACCAGCTGCCGGCCTCCCAGACCGCGAGCGACACCCCGGCCTCCAGCAGCGAGACGTCCACCTGCTGCCCCGACCCGTCACGATCGACGGCCCGCAGGGCGGCGACGACCGCCATCGCCGTGTACAGCCCGGCGACCAGGTCGCAGATCGGTACCCCGACCTTGACCGGATCGCCGTCTGCCGGGCCGGTGATGCTCATCAGCCCCGAACGGGCCTGCGCCATGATGTCGAGCCCCGGCAGCGCGGCCAGCGGCCCGTCCTGGCCGAAGCCCGTCGCCGACGCGTACACCAGCCGCGGGTTGATCTCGGCCAGCTCGTCGGGGCCCAGCCCCAGCCGCCGCAGCGCACCGGGGCGCAGGTTCTCCACCAGCACGTCCGCCCCCTCGACGAGCCGCAGGAACGCGGCCCGGCCCGCTGCGGACTTGAGGTCGAGCGCCACCGACTCCTTGTTGCGGTTGAGCCGGGCGAACGGCGAGCTGTGCCCGTCGAGGAACGGGCCGCTGCTGCGGGTGGGATCGGGAGCGCTCGGATTCTCGATCTTGATGACGCGGGCGCCGAGGTCGGCGAGCTGCATCGTGGCGTACGGGCCTGCGATGAAGACGCCGATCTCCAGCACGGTGACGCCGGAGAGCGGCGGCTCGGTCGACTGTGGAGTCACAGCCAACCCGGCACCACCAGCAGCAACCACGTGATCAGCGGTGCGACGAGCACCATCGAGAATCCCCACCGCATCAGCCTGCGGTAGACGTAGTCGCGCTCCTCGTCGGGGGTGTTGGCCACGACGAGCGCGCCCGAGGTGGAGAACGGACTGGAGTCGACGACCGACGCCGAGATCGCCAGCGCCGTGATCAGCCCGATCGGCCCGACGTGTCCGGCCAGCAGGAACGGCACGGCCAGCGGGATCAGCGCGCCGAGGATGCCGGTGGTCGACGCGAACGCCGAGACCGCGCCCCCGATGTAGCAGATGACCAGCGCGGCGAGCAGCGGGACGCCGATCGCGGCCACCTCGGAACCGAGGAAGTCGATCGTGCCGATCTTCTGCAGGAGGTTGACGTAGGTGACGATGCCGCAGATCAGCAGCACCGTCGGCCAGGCGACCTGGGCGATGGCCCCCTTGTAGGAGTACGGCGCGACGAGGGAGAGCAGCACGGCTGCGGTGACGGCCAGCAACCCCACGTCGAGCTGGAAGGCCAGCGCCCCCACCGCGACCCCGAGGAGCGCGAGAAGGGTCAGGGAGCGGTTGAGGTCCAGCGTCGTGACGGCCGGGTCCTCGGTCTCGACGAAGCCCGCGCCGGTGGCCCCGGACGTCGTCGCCCGCCTCGGCTCCCCCTTGTCTGCACGGCCGCGCGCTGCACCCGGCCCGCCGTCGGCGAGCTGGGTGGTGCCTTCCTCGGCGTGGTCGTCGTCGGCGGTCCTGCCGATCAGCTGCCGGCCCCCGAACAGCAGGAACATCACCACGTTGAGCAGGAGGTTGAACACGAGACTGCCCAGGAACAGCAGCAGCGGGCTGCCCGGGAGCCCGTTCTCGGCCACGACCGTGTTGGTGATGACGCCGAAGATGGCGATGGGCGAGAATCCGCCCGCACTGGCGCCGTTGATGATCGACAGGCCCATCAGGGCGGGGTTGATCCGGTGGCGCACCGCGAAGCTCAGCCCGATCGGCGCGATGATCGCCACCGCGGCCGGCACCACCGCGCCGAACGCGGTCAGCAGGCCTGTGACGGCGAACATGATCCAGGGGATCAGGACGATGCGGCCGCCGACGGCCCGGACCGCGACGTTCACCAGCCAGTCGACGGTGCCGTTCGCTCTGGCGATGGCGAACAGGAAGGTGACCCCGACGAGGATGACGAACAGGCTGCCAGGGAACCCCTCGAAGATGCCATCGGCGACGTCGTCGGGACTGCCCGACAGCACGATCGAGCCGATGATGAGCGCGGCGACCAGTGACAGTGCCCCGAGGTTGATGGGCAGCACCGTGGCGACGACGAACGCCGCCACGAGCACCAGGATCGCGATCACGTGAACGGACATGGAAGCCATCCTCACGGCGTCGTTTTCCGTATGGTGGAAAGCGGTTTCCGCTAGGGAGTATGGTGACGCTCACATCGCTCGTCAACCTGGAGGATGCTCGTGAGCCCGACCGGCGGACGCCACTTCCTGCAGATCCCGGGCCCGACCAACGTCCCCGATCGCGTGCTGAGAGCGATGTCGGCGCCCACGATCGACCACCGCGGCCCTGACTTCGCCGAGCTGACTCAGGCGGTGCTGCCGGCGCTCGCGCCGGTGTTCGGCACGTCCGGGCCGGTCGTGATCTACCCGTCGTCCGGCACGGGCGCGTGGGAAGCCGCGCTGGTCAACACGCTCAGCCCGGGCGACCACGTGCTCATCGGCGAGACCGGCCAGTTCTCCACGCTGTGGGCCGAGCTGGCCCGCCGGATCGGGCTGGAGGTGGAGGTGCTGCCGGGCGACTGGCGCCACGGCGTGGACCCCGATGCCGTCCGCACCCGCCTGGCCGCCGACGACGCGGTCGCCATCAAGGCCGTGTGCGTGGTGCACAACGAGACGTCCACCGGCGTGACGAGCCGGGTGCCCGAGGTGCGCGCGGCCATCGACGCGGCCGGGCACCCCGCGCTGCTGCTCGTCGACACGATCTCCTCGCTGGCCTCGATCGACTACCGGCACGACGAGTGGGGCGTCGACGTCACCGTGGCCGGCTCGCAGAAGGGGCTGATGCTGCCGCCGGGCCTGGGGTTCAACGCGATCAGCGAGAAGGCGCTCGAGGCCGCGCGCACCGCGCAGCTGCCCCGCAGCTACTGGGACTGGGCACCGATGATCGAGGCCAACGCCCGCGGCTACTTCCCCTACACCCCGGCCACCAACCTGCTCTACGGGCTGCGCGAGGCCTGCGCGATGCTCGCCGAGGAGGGCCTGCCGGCCGTCTTCGCCCGGCACCAGCGCCATGCCGCCGCCACCCGGGCCGCGGTCCGGGCCTGGGGGTTGGAGGTGCTCTGCGCCGACGAGCGGGAGCACTCCGGCTCGCTGACCGCCGTCCTGCTCCCCGCCGGGCACAACGCCGACACCGTTCGGGCGGTGATCCTCGACCGGTTCGACATGTCGTTGGGGGCCGGGCTGGGCAAGCTCGCCGGCACCGTGTTCCGGATCGGGCACCTCGGCCACTTCAACGACCTCAGCCTGGCCGGCACGCTCTCCGGGGTGCAGATGGGCCTGCAGCTGGCCGGAGTGTCGATCAAGACCGGCGGTGTGGAGGCCGCGCTGGAGCAGCTGCAGTGACCCCGGCTCGCGCATACCCTCGCGTGCTGACGCATACGGTCAACCCTGTGCGTGGGCACATCAACGTGTGCGTGAGCTGCCGGGTGGTGCCGTGAACGAGCTGGCCGCACAGCTCGCCCGCGAGCTGGAGGGCGAGGTCGCGTTCGACGACTACACCCGCCATCTCTACGCGCGCGACGCGAGCATGTACGCGATCACCCCGCTCGGCGTCGTCGCGCCACGACACGCCGGCGACGTCGCTGCCGCGGTGGCGGTCGCCGCAGAGCACGGGGTCGCCGTGCTGCCCCGCGGCGCCGGCACCAGCCTGGCCGGGCAGACCGTCGGCGAGGCGATCGTGCTCGACCTCGCGCGGCACATGTCGGAGATCGTCGCGCTCGATCCGCAAGCGCGCACCGCCCGCGTACAGCCGGGAGTGGTGCAGGACCAGCTCAACAAGGCCGCCGCCGTGCACGGGTTGATGTTCGGGCCCGACACCTCGACGTCCAACCGGGCGACGATCGGCGGGATGATCGGCAACAACTCCGCGGGCAGCGGCTCGATCCGCTACGGCATGACCATCGACCACGTGCAGGCACTCGACGTGGTGCTGTCCGACGCCTCGACCGCCCGGTTCGCCCCCGTCGACGCGGCGCAGCTGGCCGAGCGCGCCACGGCCGACACGCTGGAGGGCCGGCTCTATCGCGAGCTGCCGCAGGTCGTCGACTCCGCCCGCGGCGCGATCGCAGCCGGCTTCCCCCGGTTCTGGCGCCGGGCGGGCGGCTACCGGCTCGACCGCCTCGCCGACGGGCCGTTCGACCTCGCCCGCTTCGTCGTCGGCTCGGAGGGCACGCTGGTCGTGGCCACGGAGGCGACGGTCGGCCTGGTGCCCAAGCCCCGCCACACCGTGATCGGGGTGGGCCACTTCCGCTCCACGCAGGCGGCCATCGCGGCCACCGAGGACGCGCTGGCCTGCGATCCCTCCGCCGTCGAGCTGATGGACCGCACGATCCTCGATCTGTCCCGGCAGAAGAGCGAGTACGCCGCGCTGGGCACGATCCTCGTCGACGATCCCGACGCGCTGCTGTTCGTCTCCTTCACCGGCGACGACCGGGAGCAGCTGGTGGGGCAGCTCGACCGGCTCACCGCCGCCTGGGCCCGGCACGGGCACGGCTACCACACGCTGCGCGCCGAGACCCCCGCCCAGCAGGGCGCGCTGCTCAAGGTGCGCAAGGCCGGGCTCGGGCTGCTGATGGCCGCCAGCACCGGCACCAACCGGCCGCTGGCGTTCGTCGAGGACACCGCTGTCGATCCGGCCCGCCTCGCCGAGTACACCGAGCGCTTCGCGAAGGTGCTCGACCGGCACGGCCTGCGGGCGGGCTTCTACGGCCACTGCTCGGTGGGCTGCCTGCACGTCCGCCCGTTCGTCGATCTGTCTCGGCCGGACGAGGTGACCCGGATGCGGGCGGTCGCGGAGGAGATCCGCGACCTCGTCACGGAGTTCGGCGGCGCCAACTCGTCGGAGCACGGCGACGGGCTGGCCCGCAGCGAGTTCAACCGGCGCCTGTTCGGCGACGAGCTGTACGAGGCGATGCGCCAGGTCAAGGCGATCTTCGACCCCGAGCACCGGATGAACCCCGGCAAGATCGTCGACGCGCCCCCGATGACCGACCACCTGCGCGACGCCGCGCTGGCCCCGGCCCCGCTGCTGCGCACCGCGCTCGACCTCACCGTCGTCGCCGGCGGCGAGGGCGGCATGCGCGGCGCCGCCGACCGCTGCATGAACATCGGACTGTGTCGCAAGGACGGCGCCGGCGTGATGTGCCCGTCGTACATGGCCACCCACCGCGAGGAGGACTCCACCCGCGGGCGGGCGAACGCGCTGGTCAAAGCCCTGTCCGCGGCGGATCCGGTGGCGGCACTCGGCGACGAGCGGCTGCACGAGGTGCTCGATCTCTGCCTGATGTGCAAGGCGTGCGCGAGCGAGTGCCCCCTGTCGGTCGACATGGCAACGCTCAAGAGCGAGGCCCTGCACCAGAAGCACGCGACCCACGGCATCCCGTTGCGGTCGCGCGTGTTCGCCGGGATCCGCAGGCTCAACCGGCTCGGTGCGCGCACCGCACCGCTGTCGAACCTGCCCGGACGGGTCCCGGCGCTGCGCCGGATTCTGGGCAGACTGGTCGGCATCGCCCCGCAGCGACCGCTGCCCGTGTTCACCCGGCACACCCTGCCGCGGTGGTTCCGTGGCCGACCGGCGACGGCGGGGCGGAGGGGCCCGCTGGTGTTCCTGGCCGACTCGTTCACCAGCTTCACCGAGCCCGGCGTGGGCATCGCGGCGATCGAGCTGCTGGAGATGGCCGGCTGGGACGTGCACCTGGAGAGCGGCGGCTGCTGCGGACGCGCCGCGTTCTCCAAGGGTCTGCTCGACGACGCGGCGCGGCAGGCGGCCGGTCTGGTCGGAGCACTGGCCGGCACGGAAGGGCCGATCGTCGGCGTGGAGCCGTCCTGCCTGCTGACCCTGCGCAGCGAGCATCGCGCGCTGCTGCCGGGCGATCCCCGCGTCGCCGACGTCGCGACCAGGGCCCGTCTCGTCGACGAGCTGCTGGTGGAGGCGATCGACGCGGGCGACCTGCAGCTGCGCACCGACGCGTGGCCGGCCGACCGGCGGATCCTGTTCCACGGGCACTGCCACCAGAAGGCCGAGGTCGGCACCACCGCGACCATGGCGCTGCTGCGCCGCATCCCGGGCGCGGAGGTCGTCGAGCTCGATGCGGGGTGCTGTGGGATGGCCGGCTCGTTCGGGTTCGAGGCCGAGCACTACGACGTGTCGATGACCGTCGGCGAGGACCGGCTCTTCCCGGCCGTCCGGGCCGAACCGGCGACGACCGTCGTCGCCGCGACCGGCGTCTCGTGCCGCCAGCAGATCGCGCACGGAACATCGGTCCATGCGATGCACCCGGTGGAGATCGTGCGCGCGGCCGTCGGCTGAGATCCCTGACGCACCCTGGGCACGATTCACCCTTGATCCGCGGCACGGCGGCAGCGGGTGTCATCGCGGGCGATCGATGTCGGGCACGATCACTTCCGGCTTGAAGATCACCTTGTAGCGCAGGTTCATCGTCTTCCTCCAGGTTCCTCGGGGTCGGTGCCGAGGATGTGGTGAGCAGCCCGGTAGGCCTCCCCGCGCCCGTCGGCACCCGCTCCCGCCCGGTGCCAGCATTCGTCCGGTCGTCGACATGTATGACCCGGCGCACCCCGCGCGGGTCGTGCACTGACGCCATGACGTTCCCGACGTACTCGCCGAACCGCGGCCCGTTCACGCCGCCGCCACGGCCTGACGCATCATCTGTCCGGTGAGCTCGCACACTTCGGCCGCAACCAGCACCAGGTCGCGGCCGTCGTGCCACATCCCGGCGATCAGCCGCGCACCGCGATGAGCCACGAGCCGAGCGACGTCGACGACGACGCCATCGCCCGACTGCAGGCACGACCACTGCCGACGAGCGGGATCGCGCAGGCACCCGCAGCGTCCGGCCTCTATGCCTGGTGGGCCCCGTTGGCGGTGTTGCCGACCCTGGTCGGTCCGGTCCATCCCAGCGAGTACGAGGTCCGACTGCTCTACGTCGGCATCGCGGCGAAGCTGCGTTCCCGCCTCGGGCAGAACCACATGAAACGATCTGGCAGTTCCACCCTCCGCCGCACGCTGAGCGGGCTACTGCTCGACGAGCAGGGATTTCGCACGCGGTGGACCGACCGCGTGGTGCTCGTCGACGAGGACGAGCTCCGGCTGACCAGCTGGATGACCGCGCACCTGCGGATCTCATGGTGCGAACATCCGGCGCCGCGCGACGTCGAGGCCGCCGTCATCGAGCGGCTGGCTCCTCCGCTGAACGTCGACCACGCTTCCGGTCCGACACGGGACGCGATCAAGGCCGCCCGCCGCAAGTGCCGCGCGAGCGCCGGGCCCCCTCCGGCGTGACCCGCAGGCCGTGTCACCGCGCGGACGAGATCGACGGCCTCAGGATCAGTCCTCGACAACCCGGATGATCGTCTTGCCGGGGAACCGTACCGTCGGCCGATGCCCCGCCCACTCGGTGTCGAGCGCGTTCATGGACGGTGGGCCGCCACAGCGTCCGCGGCCGGCTCGTCACCGACCGCGCGCAGGCCGTCGATGACGCCGTCGATGTCGGCGCCGGGCCGGTTCTGGCTGAGCTTGAACTTCGCCTCCACCCGCTCGACCCGGACCTCGACGCCGACGATCGCGCGCAGCTGGCCGCGGAAGAACCGCTCGGGTGCGTCGTCGACCCGCCACGGTACGGGCCGTCCGGCCTCGTGCTTCGCGGTGAGCCTGCGCACCAGGTCCTCGAGCCAGCTGACGTCGTCGTGGATCGTGACCGTCCCGTGCACGTGCGCGGTCACGTAGTTCCAGGTGGGCACGACGCGTCCGTGTTCGGCCTTCGACGCGTACCAGGACGGGCTGACGTAGGAGTCCGGACCGCGGACGATGGCCAGCGCCTGCTGCCCGTCGGCCCGCTTCCAGTGGTCGTTGTTGCGGGCGAAGTGGCCGAGCAGCACGCCCGCGTCACGGTCGTAGAGGAGCGGCAACATCGTCGCTTCCAACCCGTCGTTGCCATGGGTGACCAGGTCCGCGGCGCCGTTCCTGGCCAGGAGTTCCTGGACGTCGTGGTCGTCGGGCGCGAAATGGGTGGGCACGTACATGGTCGCTCCTGTGGTCGGGTCTCCCTCGACACTGTCAGACCATGCGGCCTTGCCCAAGGGCCGATCCGGGGGCAGTCCGAAAGGCCACTTCAGGGGGCGGCGATCAAGCCGTCTGCTCGCCCGTCTCCCTGAGGTGGGCTGCCACCCACCCGACGACCTCGTGGACGAACAACGCGCGGTTGCTGCTCTCGTGCACTTCGTGGCCCTCGTCCGGGAACAGCAGGAGACGCGGTGCAGCTCCGTGGGACCGCAGCGCCTCGACGATCCGCTCGGCCTCGCCGAGCGGGACGTTCGTGTCGTGCGCGCCGTGCACGACGAGCAGCGGGGCGGCGATGTGGTCGGCGCGATGCAGCGGCGAGAGCTGCCGCAGCAGGACGGCGTCGGCCTCGGGATCGCCGTACTTCGTGGTGGCGGCGTCGGCGATCCACGGCTCGGTCTCGGCGAAGAACGTCGCGAAGTCGCTGATCCCGCACACATCCACCCCGACGGCGAACAGCTCCGGGAAATCGGCGAGCGCCTCGAGCGTCAGGTACCCGCCGTAGGAGCGGCCCGCCACGCCGATCCGGCGCGGATCGGCCAGCCCCGAGTCCGTCAGGAAGGTGACGGTGGCGCGGACGTCGGTGATCGACGTGAACCGGCGTTCGCGATCGTCGGCGGTGGCGAACTGCCGCCCGTAGCCGCCCGAGCCGCGCACGTTGGGTGCGAACACCGCGATGCCCTCGGCGACGAGCGCCTGGAACAGCGGCTGCCACAGCGGGCGTTCCTGCGCCTCCGGGCCGCCGTGCAGCCAGATGAGCGTCGGCAGCGCGCCCAGCGCGCCGCGCGGGCGGAAGAGCCAGCCCGCGAGCCGGAGCCCGTCCTCGGCGAGATAGGTGTGCAGCGTCGGCTCGACGAGCGCGCGCCCGGTCGGTGGCCTCGGTGGCACCACCGTCGTGTGCCCGGCGTTGCCGGCCAGCGCCACCCGGGTGATCCGTGGGGTGGTGGCAGAGCCCTCCGACGCCACGAGCAGCGACGTGCCGTCGCGGGTGAACGCCACCGACGTCACGACCGGCCCCGGGGCGTCCGACACCGGCTGGAGCAGCCCCGACCGCATGTCGAGCAGCTCGATCTCGCTGCAGCCATCGACGTTCCACACCAGTGCAGCGCGCACGCCTGACGGGTCGATGCTGACGGACTCGAGATCGTCGTCGGCGCGCTCGGCGATCGGGTACACGGCCGACACCGCCGTCCCCCGCACCGTGACGGCGAGGAGGGCCGGCCGGTCGCCGCCGGCGTCGGTGTGCACGTACAGCTGCCCGCCGGTGACGGCGAACCGCGCGTCGGCCACCGACGCGCCGCCGCCCGGGACGAGATCGGTGCGCCGACCGGACCGCAGGTCCACCAGCTCCAACGAGCGGGTGCCGCGGCGCCCCTGCCGGACGACGGCGTGCCGCGCGTCGCCGTCGATCGCGCACACGTGCGCGGCCGGGCCGGTGGCGAGCACCGTCGAGGTGCCGTCGCGCAGGTCGTAGAGGAAGGCCTGGCCCACACCGCTGCCCTCGGCGTAGATCGTGAGGCCGAGGTGGTGGCCGCTGGGCGACCACGCGCCGAGCGTGACCGCGGCCGCTTCGGAGCCGAGCGGCCGGGTGTGGCCGGTGTCGGGATCGACCAGCACCACGCGGGTGCGTTCACCGCCGAACGGTGCGACCTGACACGCCAGCCACGCGCCGTCGGGGGACCAGGCGAGCGCCGTGACGTCGGCGTCGGTCGTGATGGGGGTGTCAGGGACGGCCAGTGGGCCGGCCGCCGGTAGTGGCGCGACCCACACGCGGGGCCGCCCGTCGCGGTCGCTGATCCAGGCGACGCGGGTGCCGTCGGGGGAGGGCGCCGGACGGTGGTGGACGCTCGCGGACGGGCCACTCTCGCCACCGAGCCGGGCCACCCGGCGTTCGGTCAGACTCCCCATTCAGATCCCCCTCTCCTGCAGCCACATCTCCAGCAGAGCTACCTGCCACAACGCGTTCGAGCCGAGGTTGGTGCGCGTGGTGTTCGGATCGGCGAGCATCGTGTCGATCCAGTCACGGCGCACCATGCCGCGGTCCTTGGCCCGCGGATCGGTCACGGCGTCGCGTACCCGGTCGAGGAACGGGCCCTCGAGCTGCCGGATCGCCGGGACGGGGAAGTACCCCTTCGGCCGGTCGATCACCGCATCGGGCACGACCCCGCGGGCCGCGTCCTTCAGCACACCCTTGCCGCCGTGCGCGAGCTTCAACTCCGGCGGACACGCCGCCACCAGCTCGACGAACTCGTGATCCAGGAACGGTACCCGCGCTTCCAGCCCCCATGCCATCGTCATGTTGTCGACCCGCTTCACCGGGTCGTCCACCAGCATGACGGTGGAGTCGATGCGCAACGCTGCGTCGAGGGCGTCCTCGGCTCCGGGTACCCCGAAATGCTCGGCGATGAACGCCCGGCTGGGATCGTCGTCGAGCATCCACTCGGGTTCGAGGATCTCGGCCATCGACGCGTGCGTGCGGTCGGTGAACACTTTCGCGTACTCGACGGCCGCCTCGCCCCGCGGCACGTTCGCGAGCGGCGGGTACCAGTCGTAGCCGGCCAGCACTTCGTCGGCGCCCTGCCCCGACTGGACGACCTTCACGGATTTCGAGACGTCCTCCGACAGCAGGTGGAACGCCACGCAGTCGTGGCTCACCATCGGCTCGGCCATCGCCGTGATCGACGCGTCGACGGCCGGGAGCATCCGCTCCGGCTCGACGAGGATCTGGTGGTGGTCGGTGCCGAACTCGCGCGCGACGATGTCGGAGTAGGAGAACTCGTCGCCCTGCTCCCCGCCGGAGGCCCGGAAACCGACGCTGAACGTCTTCAGCCCGTGCTGGCCCTCGCCGGCCAGCAGCGCCACCACCAGCGACGAGTCGATGCCGCCGGACAGCAGCACGCCGACCGGCACGTCGGCCACCATGCGCCGGCGCACGGCCGTGCGCAGCGACTCCCGCACTGCGTCGGTCCAGTCGGCGGCGCTCCAGCCGGCCCGCGCGGGATCGCGGACATGCTCGGGCCGCCAGTACACCTGCTCCGTCGACGTGCCGTCGGGTTCGATCTCCCGGACGGTCGCGGGCGGCAGCTTGCGGACGCCGGCGAGGATCGTCCGCGGCGCCGGGACCACCGAGTGGAACGACATGTAGTGGTGCAGCGCGATCCGGTCGATCGAGGTGTCGACCCCGCCGCCGGCCAGCAGCGCCGGTAGCGAGCTGGCGAACCGCAGCCGCCCCGGTGCCTCGGCGAGGTAGAGCGGCTTGATGCCGAGCCGGTCGCGCGCGAGCGTCAGCCGGCCGGTCGCGTGCTCGGCGGCGGCGAAGGCGAACATGCCGAGGAACCGCCGCACGCACGCCGCCCCCCACTGCTTGAACGCCTTGAGCACCACCTCGGTGTCGGACGTCGAGAAGAACCGGTGACCTGCGGCTTCCAGCTCGGCGCGCAGCTCCCGGTAGTTGTAGATGCAGCCGTTGAACACGACGGTGAGCCCGAGCTCCGGGTCGACCATCGGCTGGGCCCCGCGTTCCGACAGGTCGATGATCTTCAGTCGGCGATGGCCCAGCGCGATGGCGCCGCGGGCGTACACGCCCTCCGAGTCCGGACCGCGGCGGTGCAGGGCTGCCGTGATCCGCGTGACCGCCGCGACGTCGGGGGCCGTTCCGTCGAAGCGGATCTCGCCCGCGATGCCGCACATTCCCCGAGTGGACGACGGGAGACCCGCCCGGCGCAACCCGTCACATGTTGCGAGCGTGTGTCGCGCTACCCCGCGGGCCGGCGCAGCACCCAGGTGTCCTTGGCCCCGCCGCCCCGCGACGAGTTGACGACCATGGAGCCTTCCGGCGCCACGCGCGACAGGGCGACCGGCGCCACCTCCACCCGGCGCCGCTCGCCCGTGCCGGACTGGAAGGCGAACGCGCGCAGGTCCACGGCCCTGGGGCGCAGCCGGCCGGCGTCGAACACCGGGTGGGTGGACAGCGCCACCGTCTCCTGCGCCACCCAGGCCGCCGGGTCGGCCCGCACGGCGGCGGACACCTCGGCCAGCTCCGCCCGCGAGGCCTGCGGGCCGATCACGATGCCGCGCCCGCCGTACCCGTCGACGGGTTTGAGCACCAGCTCGGCCACGCGATCGAGCACCTGCTCGCGCGCCTCGGCGTCCACACACGGGTACGTCGGCACCGAGGCGAGCAGCGGCTCCTCGCCGAGGTAGTGCTCGATCATCTGTGGCACGTAGGCGTAGACGAGCTTGTCGTCGGCCACCCCGTTGCCCAGCGCGTTGCCCATCGTCACCGTGCCCCGGTCGATGGCCGCCACCAGCGCACGCCCGATCGGGCGCTGGTCGGCTCCGCGCGCCTCCAGCAGCTCGACCTCGTCGACCCGCCGGTAGAGCGTGGTCACCCGCTGCCGCCCGCCCGGCCCGACGACGTGCACGCCGTCGTCGGTCACCTGCAGGTCCCGCGGCGTCACGAGCGGCACGTCCATCTGCTCGGCCAGCAGTCGGTGCTCGAAGTAGGCCGAGTCGTGCGGGCCCGCGGTCAGCAGCGCGACGAGCTCCGCGCCGGGCCGGTCCGGGTGCGTGGCCGACCGGAGCGCCGCGAGCAGCCTCCGCGGCACGCCGTCGACCTCCACCACTCCCTCTGGTGGCTCGAGGTCAGGCATCACGCTGCGGATCAACCGCCGACCCGTCAGCCCGTACCCGATGCCGGACGGGACGCGCAGGTTGTCCTCCAGCACGAACCACGAGTCGGCGTCGTCGCGGACCAGATCGATCCCGGCGACCGTCACGCGGACGGCGTCGGCGGGCACCGACCGGCCGGCGCGGTGCAGCCCTGGCGCGCCCTCGACGACCGCCGCCGGCACGATTCCCGCGTCGACGATCGCGCGCTCGCCGTACACGTCGTGCAGGAACGCCTCCAGCGCCCGCACCCGCTGCGCGAGCCCGGCGGCCAGCGGCTCCCACTCGTCCGCGGTGATGACGCGGGGGATCAGGTCGAGCGGGAAGAGCCGGTCGGGCTCACCGTCGCCGAGCCGGAAGGTCACCCCGCGGGCCTGCTGCTCGGAGCGCAGCGCGCCCTCGGCCGCGGCGAGCCCGCGCGGGCCCATGCGGTCGAGGGTGCGGATCATCCAGCCGTACTCCGGGCGCACCAGGCCGGCGCGGCCGAGCACCTCGTCGTAGCCGTCGGACCGATATCCCTCGAGCAGCACCGACTGCGGAGGCACCGCCCGCGGCGGCTCGACCGTGGGGGTGCGGCCCTGCGTGCGCTCCAGCAGCCCGTCGACGACGTCGACGAGTTCGCCGCGCCGGCCGAACGAGCGCCGCTGCAGAGCCGCCGCGCTGCCGCCGGCGAGCATCGCCTCGGCCAGCCCGCACACCTGGTCCCAGTCGCCGAGCTGCTCCAGCTGCGGCCGCAGCTGGTCGAGCATCCGCTGCACCCGCCGCGGCGGCGGCACCAGCGACGGCGGGTCGCCGGGACCGCTGCCGAACTCGACGAGGTCACCCTCCAGCCCCGACCGGGCGGATCGCCAGGACGCGGCGCGCAGCAGCTCGTGCCGCACGGTGGGGGGCGGCATGCCGGCCTCGATCTCGGTGACGGCGTGGGTCACCATCGCCCGGAACAGGCCCGCGATCAGCACCACCGCCTCCACGTCGGGGCAGGCGTCGCACAGCCGCAGCTCCAGCGTCGGCAGGTGCGCGCTGGGCCGGATGTCGAAGTAGACCATCCCGGGATCGCTGATCGTCCCGGACGCGATGAGATCGGCGACCAGTGCGTCGTACTCGGCCGCGGTCTCGACGTGGGCCGGTGGGCCCGCTGTGGGCCAACGGGTCCACACGATGCTGCGGAACGACGAGTAGCCGCTGTCGTGCCCGTGCCAGTACGGCGAGCTGGCCGTCAGGGCGAGCAGCGTCGGCAGGTGCGGCGCGACCCGCTGCAGCACCTGCACCGCGGTGTCGCGGTCGGGCACGTCGACGTGCACCTGCGCGCCGCAGATGTGCTGCTCACGCACCAGCATCTGGTACTCGTGCTGCATCCGCTCGTAGCGGGCGCCGGCCGAGATCGCCTCGCTCGTCGTGTCCACGAGCGGCACGGTGCCGGCCGCGACCACCCCTAGCCCGAGCGGTGCGGCCGCCTCCTCCAGACGGGCCCGCAACCGCCGCAGGTGCCCGCGCAGCTCGTCGAGGGTGCCGCACACCGGGGTGTTGGTCTCGACCAGCGACCGCTGCAGCTCGGGGGCGAACTCGGCGCCGTCGAGCTGGTCCAGAAGGGTGTCGACCTGGGGCGCGGCGTACCGCGTTCGGAGGTCGACGACGTGGAACTCCTCCTCCGCGCCGAGCTGGGGGAGGTCCGCCACCCTTCCGAACGTAGACGAGTGTTGTTACCGGTGGCGTGCACGACCGAATTCTGTTCCGCAGGTTCGGCCGGCCGCGTCGCGGTGGTGCGCGACTCCTCGAGGGTTAACGGCGAGCAGTGTGACGGCGACCACACTCATGTCGCGGTTGATGCGACACCGGCTCGGCGGAGCGTCGTCGTGTGGTGCCGCTCGCTCGAGATCGAGGCCGGCAGGGCCCGATGACAACGCGTGTACGCCATCCGCGGCAGCTCGAGAGTGCTTTCGGATCAGATTTCTACTTTCGGAGGACTGACATGAGCGTGATCGTCATCATCAAGTTTCCGGGCGCGCGGATCGAGAGGTTCCGGGAGGTCTACGACCGCAACGTCGAGGTCATGAAGGGGATCTCCGCCGAGGGACGCAGCAAGGGCGCACTCCACCACCAGTTCGTCGAGGACCAGAACGGCGAAGTCATGGTCATCGACGAGTGGGGAAGCACCGAGGAGTTCGAGGGCTTCTTCGGCGCCCAGGAAGACATCAAGAAGGTCGTCGACGAGATGGGCCTGACCGGGCAGCCCACCACGGTGAGCTACCAGGCCGTGGACACTCCCGACCGGTTCTGACGGAAATCGATGGTCGGGTCCGCCGCTGTCGGTGGGCCCGACCAGCGTCAGCTCGCCGCCCTCAGGGGCGGTCGGTGGTTGCGTTCACGCGTGCTGACTTGAGGATGAGCGTGAAGTGCGCTGGTGCCGGGGGAGGCTCTGCGAGCAGTACCCCGTTGCCGGCCTCGAGGACTGTCTCCTCGGCGCCGATGATCATGCCGGTTGCCGGATCGATGATAGGACGTGCCGGGCAGGGAGGCCCGCGTACTCGCCGCCGGTGCTCACGGCGACGCCGGCCCGGCCGGCGCGGTCGGTCACGGGTCCGTCGATCGTGATGTCCGGCTTTCCGGCGAGTAGCCGCAGGAGGGCGGCCTGCTGCTGTGGGGAGATGACGTCGTAGGTGGCGATCCGCCCGGCCGCCGGGATCCAGTCCGGTTCGCGGGCGGACATGTCGGGGATCGGGGGTGCTTCGTCGGCTCTGATCGCGGCGTCGAGCCCGGCGACATCGGTCGGCCACTCGGTCCGGCCGCGTTCGCCCGGACTGAGATCTGTCGTGCTGGTGGCGCGCGGCCCCTTCGACTCCTGGCGGCCGGAGCCGTCGGCGGCCGTCCATTTCCATGTCTCCATGGTGGCCAGCTCCTCGCGGGTGCCGCCTTCGTAGAGGCCGGGTCCCCACTGGCTGACGTGGAGGTAGTCGAACCGGGCGTCCGGGAGCGGAGGTTGGGCCTGGGCGCAGTCGGCGAGCGAGCGCAGGAGTGTCGCCGCGTCACGGGCTTGCGTGATGCCGCACCCGGGCAGGGGAGCCGCAGGCGCGAGCCGCTGCGGCACTGCCTGCACGCCGACGACGATCCCGATCGTGACGGCTGCCGCGACGGCGAAGGCGAGCAGTACCGGCGAGCGGCGCCGCAGAGCGGGGACGGCGACATCGTTGCTGAGCTCGGTCCGGCGCGGCGTGGCGAGCAGTGCGTCGATGCGGCGCTGGCGGTCGATGCTCGGGGCGATGCGCTCCAGGTCCGCGTCGGTGGGGAAGCGCTGCGCGGCCATGCGGTCGGTGGCGGACCGGGTGCTCATCGAACCTCCTGAACAGTGGGCAGCGGGCCGGTGGTGTCGTCGGCGTCGATGCGGACGAGTGCGTCGCGCAGCCGGCGGCGGGCGCGGAGAGCCCGTCCCACACGGCGAGCATCAGCGCGTCGCGGTCGGTGGCCGAGAGCGAGGCGAGCGCTTGCAGCACGACCGCCCGCTCGGTGACCGACTCCGAGACGTTGACGCCTGCTTCGAGGAGGTGCAGTTCGTGGGAGAGGACATCGACCTTGCGGCCACGGAAGTGGTTGTTGATCGCGTTGCGCGCGACGACCAGCAGCCACGGCAGCACGCGGCTCGGCAGGTCGGGCAGCTTGCGCCAGGCGATCAGGAACGTCTCGTCGACGGCCTCCTTCGCCACCTCGGCCGGTGCCCTGCGCAACGCGTAGGCGAGCACCCGGTCGTAGTGGTCGCGGTACAACCGTGTGAACCGCTCGGAATCGGCGTCCGCCACAGATCCCCCTCTGTCGTCTACCCGCTGAGAGGCAGCGACGTGCCCGATCCTTACAGGCATGTCCCATTCGATCGGCCCAGCAGCCGCAGCAGCAGCATGAAGCCCCCGGGTCACCCCGCCCGGTGCCCGACGATCCGGAGGGCGAAGGAGCCGTAGAGCGCGGCGACGTCCTGCGCCGTGTAGTGACCGCGCGGATCGAACCAGGCCTTGGCGTTGTTGCCCATCTCGAGGATCGCGAAGGAGGCGACCCGCGGCTCGGCGACGTCGAACCTGCCCGTGGCGCACCCGTGCTCGACGACGGCGAGGATGCGCCGCCCGTAGGCGTCGCGCTTGTCGATGATCGCCTGGCGGTAGGGCTCCTCGAGGCTGCGGATCTCGGTGTTGCAGACGGTGACCTCGGCGGGGTTCTCCAGGAAGTCCAGCACCGTGACCTCGGTGGCGCGGCGGAGCTGGTCGGCGACGTCGTTGACCCCGGCCAGCGCGACCTCGAGCGCGGCGAGCGCGCGGTCCATCGCCACGTCCATGATCGTGTGGAGCAGGTCCTGCTTCGACGGGACGTGGTTGTAGAGGCTCGGCGCGGAGACGTCCAGCACCTGGGCGATGTCCTTCATGGACGTGCCGCGGTAGCCCTGGCTCGCGAACAGGTCGCGCGCCGCGTCCCGAACGGCCTGTGGCGAGACGACCGTTGACTTGGTCACGACGGGCAGACTACCGTCCCAGCGCGTATTAATGAACGTTAATTAACAGCCGGTTGGCGACGCCAGTCGACCGGCTCCGGGAGCGGCCGACCCAGCCACGCGGCCGCCCTCGTGCCTGCACGACGACGAGGTCATCGGGACGAGGAGAGGTCATGGCGAAGGAGATGCAGGCCGTCGCGCCGGAGGCGCCGGCGGGGAGCCCGCCGATGAAGCGCGTGGCGCTGTCGGTGCTGATCGGCACGACCATCGAGTGGTACGACTTCCAGCTCTACGGCATCGCGGCCGCCCTGGTCATCGCGCCGCTGTTCTTCCCGTCGGTCGACCCGGTGGCGGGCACGCTGCTGGCGTTCTCGACGTTCGCGATCGGCTTCGGCGCCCGGCCGCTGGGCGGGATCGTGCTCGGCCACTTCGGCGACCGAGTCGGCCGCAAGAAGGTGCTGGTCCTGTCGCTCACGATGATGGGCGTCGCGACCTTCCTGATGGGGGCGCTGCCGACGTACGCGCAGATCGGCGTGTGGGCGCCGATCATCATGGTGCTGCTGCGGCTCGTGCAGGGGTTCGGTGTGGGCGGCGAGTGGGGCGGCGCCGTGCTGACCGCCGTCGAGTACTCCTCGCCGCGCACGCGTGGCTTCTACGGCAGCCTCCCGCAGATCGGCGTCCCGGCCGGGCTGGTGCTCTCGACGTTGGCCTTCCTGTCGGTGTCGGGCCTGCCGGAGGATCAGTTCCTGTCCTGGGGCTGGCGGATCCCGTTCCTGGTCAGCATCCTGCTCGTCGCCGTCGGGCTGGTGGTGCGACTGACCCTCGCCGAGACCCCGGTGTTCGCGAAGGTCCGCGAGACCCGGCAGGAGCAGCGCGCGCCGCTGGTCACCGCGATCCGCGACTATCCGGTCCAGATCCTGCTGGCCATCGGCTCGATGATCAGCACCGGCGCGTACTTCTACATCGTCAACACCTACGCGCTCAGCTACGCGACCTCGGCGAAGACGATGGACCGCATGTCGCTGCTCACGGCGATCATGATCTCCGGGGTGGTCGCGGCGGTGGCGCTGCCGTACTTCGGCGCGATGAGCGAGCGGTTCGGCCGGCGCCGCATGATCCTCGTCGGGCTGGCCGCCATGGCCGTGTGGATCTTCCCGACGATCCTCGCGGTCGACAGCGGCAACCTGGGCCTCGTCATCGGGGCGTACGTCGTCGGCGCGGTGCTGTTCAGCGTGAGCTACGGCCCGCAGGCCACCTTCATCGTCGAGATGTTCGACGCCCGCGTGCGCTTCAGCGCGGCCTCGACCAGCTTCCAGATGGGTGTGCTGCTCGGCGGGGCGCTCGCCCCGATCATCGCCGCCGCGCTGGTCACGGCCACCGGCACCGTCATCTCGGTGGCCGTCTACGTCTGCCTCGTGTCGCTGCTGTCCCTCGGGTGCGTGCTGGGCGTGAGCCGGGCCGCGCTGGCGCGGGGAAGCGCTGATCTGGATGCCCGGGAGGCCGTGTGATCACCACCTATCTCGACGACATCGCCGTCGGTGACACCTCGGTGTCGCGGCAGCGGACGATCACCGAGACCGACATCGTGCAGTTCGCGATGTTCACCGGCGACTGGCACCCGATCCACACCGTGGTGCCCTACGCCGAGGCCGATCCCCGCTTCGGGCAGCGGATCGCGCACGGCGCGCTCGTGGTGTCGGTCGCGCTGGGGCTGGTGGAGTTCTGGCCGGCCGCGATGCGCGCGTTCTACGGCTTCGACCGGCTGCGGTTCGTGCACCCGACGCACATCGGCGACACGCTGCGCGTCGAGACCGAGGTGCTCGCGATCAAGCGCCGCGACGACGGCGACGGGGTGGTGACCTACCGGTTCGTCGTGCTCAACGACAAGGACGAGCAGCTGTGCGTCGCCGACCTCCTGGCGCTGGTGGCCGCCCGGCCGGAGGACGGCGATGGCTGACCGGCCCACGGTCCTCGTGACCGGTTCGACCTCCGGCATCGGTCGGGCCACCGCGCGCCGTCTCGCCGAGGACGGCGCGCGGGTCGTGGTGTGCGGCCGCACCGCCGAGCGGGTGGAAGCCGCCGTCCGCGAGCTGGGCCCGCACGCCTCGGGCGTGGTCGCCGACCTGTTCGACGCCGCGGGCACCGAGGCCGTGGCCGCCGCCCTCGACGGGACGGCGCTGGACGGGCTCGTCCTCTGCCACGGCGGCGACCAGGTGCCCGGCATCTTCCGCGACGCCGACCCAGCCGGGTTCGCGGAGCTGGCGGAGGCGATGTTCCTGACCAACGCCCGGCTGGTGCACCGCCTCCTCCCGCTGCTCGGCGGCGGCCGGATCGTGCTCGTCACCTCGGAGGCCGGGCGGGCGCCGACGGTCGGCGAGGTCATGATCGGCGCGCTCGCCGCGGCCAACCTGATGTTCGTCCGCACGCTCGCGAAGGAGGCCGCGCGTGACGGGATCCGGGTCCACGCCGTCTCCGTCAGCCTCACGACCGACACCGAGACCCACGACCGCGTCCTGCAGGCGAGCGAGTTCAGCCGCAGGCTGTTCGAACGGGCCGCCGCACGCATGCCGTTCGGCCCGGTCCGGGCCGCGGACGTCGCCGAGACGATCGTCCACCTCCTCGGACCGGGGAGCGCCGCCACCACCGGACAGATCGTCGCTGTCACAGGAGGGCTGACCACGTGAAGATCTACCCGTACCGCGAGCGGACGATCGGCCGCGTGCTGGCGGAGAAGGCAGCCCGCGTCGGCGACCGCCCGTTCCTGCACTGGCAGGGCAGCGCCACCACCTACGCCGAGGTCGACCGGATCACCAACGCCTATGCGCGGGGGTTCGCCGAGCTGGGCATCACCAAGGGCTCGACGGTCGCGGTGATGCTGCCGAACTGCCCCGAGTTCCTCTGGGTGTGCTGGGGTCTCGGCAAGCTCGGCGCGGTGTCGGTACCGCTCAACACCGCCGCCAAGGGCGAGCAGCTGGCCTACTACCTGCGCCAGTCCGGGGCGCGCTGGGTCTGCGCCGATGCCGAGTTCCTCCACGCGCTGGCCGGTCCGCTGACCGGCACGGACGTCGGCGGGCTCGTCGTGCACGGGGCGGCGGGTCCGGTCGGCGGGCTCGCGCACCACGACCTGGCGACGGTCGCCGCCGCATCGTCCGACCCGCTGGAGCTCGACTACGACATCGAGCCGTCCGACCCGATGCTGATCATGTACACGTCCGGCACGACGGGCCCGTCGAAGGGCGTGGTCAGCCCGCACTCGCAGGGCCATGCCGTCGGCGAGCAGATGGCGGTGAACTGCGAGTACCGCCCCGACGACGTCCTCTACACGTGCCTGCCGCTCTTCCACGGCAACGCGATCTGGTACTCCGTGCACGCCGCGCTCTGGGCGGACGCCTCGCTCGCGCTCTACCCGCGGTTCTCCGCGCGCGCGTTCTGGGGGCAGATCCGGGAGAGCGGCGCCACGGCGTTCAACGCGCTCGGCGCGATGGCCAACATCATCTGGCAGCTCCCGGCGGGTACGGACGACCGCGCGCACAGCGTTCGCACGGCGATGATCGTGCCGACCAGCCCGCAGCTCGTCGCCGGCTACCGCGACCGCTTCGGCATCACCGTGACCTCGGTGTTCGCGATGACGGAGAACTGCGCGGTGACTGTGCTCGGCCCGCACGACGACCCGGCCAAGGCCGCGTCCGCCGGCCGCGTGCGCGACGACGTCGCCGTCCAGATCACCGACGACGCCGGCGAGCCGCTGCCGCCCGGCGAGGTCGGCGAGATCTGCGTGCGGCCGAACCGGCCCGGAATGATCATGCGCGGCTACCACGACATGCCGGAGGCGACGCTCGGCGCGATCCGGGACCTGTGGTTCCTCACCGGCGACCGCGGCCACCTCGACGAGGACGGTTACCTGTTCTTCTCCGACCGCAAGAAGGAGGCGATCCGGCGCCGCGGCGAGAACATCTCCGCCTACGAGCTGGAGACGATCCTCTGCCGGCACACCGCGGTGCACGAGGTGGCCGCGGTGCCGGTGCCGTCGGACCTGTCCGAGGACGACGTCATGGTCTACGTCGTCCGCGCGGAGGGCGAGGAGCCGACCTACGAGGAGCTCGTGGAGTTCGCGATCGCGGAGATGGCGTACTTCATGGTGCCGCGCTACTGGGAGTTCGTGGACGAGCTGCCCAAGACCCCCAGCCTGAAGGTCGAGAAGTTCAAGTTGAAGACGGCCGCCGTCGAGCGGAGGGAGCAGCTGTGGGACCGCGAGAAAGCCGGGATCCTGGTGCGGAGGAGCGGGTGACGCCCGTCGAGGTCGTCCTGCGCGACGACGGCGCCGCCGAGATCACGCTGACCCGGGAGCGGGCGCTCAACGCGCTGAGCCCGGACCTGCTGGTCGGGCTGCACGCCGCGATCGCCGAGGTGACCGCCGCGGGCTGCCCCGTCGCGGTCGTGCGCGGGCGCGGGCCCGCGCTCTCGGCCGGCGCCGATCTGCCGCACCTGCTCGGCATCCTCGACGACCGCGATGCCGTCCGGGCCTACATCGCGTCGATCGGCGCCGCCCTCGACGCGGTGGAGGCTGCGCCGTTCGTCTCGCTCTGCGTGGTCGACGGGTACGGCGTGGCGGGCGGCTGCGAGCTGATGCTGGCCTGCGACCTGGTCGTCGCCAGCAGCGCGGCGAAGCTGGGGGACCGGCACATGGAGTACGGCCTGCTGCCCGGCGCCGGCGGCTCGGTCCGCCTGCCGCGGGCGCTGCCCGCCGCGCTGGCGCGCCGGCTGCTCTACACCGGCGAGATCATCGACGGCGACACTGCCGCGGCCTGGGGACTGGTCGGGTGGAGCGTGCCGCCCGCGGAGCTGGAGCGCACGATCGGCGAGATCGTCGCGCGGCTGCTGCGGCACAGCCCGACGGCCCTGCGCACGATCAAGCAGCTCGAGGCCGAGGGGCGGGAGCTCCCGCACCGCGCGGCGCTCGACAACGAGCTGGACGTCGCGGTCGGCTACATCGGTGGCCACGCCGACGCCCGCGAGGGCCTCGCCGCGTTCCGCGAGAAGCGGTCACCGCGCTTCGATGCGGAGGTGCTCCGGTGAGCGCGTTCCCGCAGCGCCGCGACGCCGACGGCCGCGTCGTCTCCGGCCTCTGGCTCGAGGACCTGACCGTCGGACTCACGGTGGAGCACGCCGTCCGGCGGACCGCCACCGAGACCGACAACGTCCTGTTCACGACCATGTCGATGAACACCGCCGCCGCACACCTCGACGCCGACGCGGCGGCCGGCACCGAGTTCGGGAAACCGCTGGTCAACAGCATGTTCACCCTGGCGCTCGTCGTCGGGATCTCGGTGCCGGAGCTCACCCACGGCACGATCGTCGCCCAGCTCGGGATCGACGCCGTGATCTTCCCCGCGCCGGTGTTCGTCGGCGACACGATCCGCGTGCTGTCGGAGGTCGTGGAGGCCCGCGCGTCGAAGTCCCGGCCCGACGCCGGGATCGTCGTCTTCGAGCACCGGGCGTTCAACCAGCGCGACGAGCTGGTCTGCCGGATGCGGCGGACCGGGCTGATGCGGCGCGCGCCGCAGGAGGTGCAGTCATGACCGCTGTGTCCGTCAACGGCCGGGCCGGCGGCGATTCCGTCGACGCGGCCACGGCTGCCGCGCTGGCCGGGCTCGACACCACCCGCTGGCCCACCAAGCTCCCCGTCCGCGACCGCCTCGCTGTGCTGCTCGACCCCGGCAGCTGGGTCGAGGACGGGCTGCTGGCCAACGCCGGCTCCGACGGCCTGCCCGCCGACGGGGTGCTCACCGGCGTCGGCCGGATCGAGGGCCGCAAGGTCGCGGTGATCGCGCACGACTACACGGTGAAGGCCGGATCGTGGGGCGAGCTGGGCTGCGAGAAGCAGATCCGCATCCTCGAGCGCGCCGACCGCGACCTGCTGCCCGTCGTCTACCTCGTCGACTCCGCGGGCGGGCGGCTCAACGACCAGATGGGCTTCTTCCCCGGCCGCCGCGGCGCCTCGCGGATCTTCCACCTGCAGGTGCGGCTCTCCGGCCGGGTGCCGCAGATCTGCTGCCTGCTCGGGCCGTCCGCGGCGGGCGGGGCGTACATGCCGGCGTTCACCGACTGGATCGGCATGGTCGAGGGCAACGCGTCGATGTACCTGGCCTCGCCGCGCATCGCGGAGAAGGTCACCGGCGAGGTGACGACGCTGGAGGAGATGGGCGGAGCGCGGATGCACGCCACCGTCTCCGGCTGCGGCGACGAGGTGTTCGGCACCGACGGCGAGGCGATCGCCGCCGCCCGGCTGCTGCTGAGCTACCTGCCCGACTCGTTCCGGGCGCGGCCGCCGTCGGCTCCGGCGCGGTCGCCCGAGCGGCCGGACTGGCCGGACGGCCTCGTGCCGGCCGACCCCAACCAGCCCTACGACGTGCTGGACGTGATCGACCGGATCGTCGACGCCGGCTCGTTCTTCGAGATCAAGTCCGGGTGGGCGACGGAGATGGTCACCGGCTTCTGCCGCATCGACGGCGAGGTCATCGGCATCGTCGCCAACCAGCCGTCGGTGCGCAGCGGGGCGATCTTCGTGGACTCGGCGGACAAGGCCGCCCGGTTCATCGCGCTCTGCGACGCGTTCAACGTGCCGATCGTGTTCCTGCAGGACGTGCCCGGCTTCATGGTCGGCGTCGCCGTGGAGCGGCAGGGGATCATCCGCCACGGCGCGAAGCTGGTGACGGCGATGTCGTCGGCCGAGGTGCCGCGGTTCACCGTGGTGCTGCGCAAGGCCTACGCCGCCGGCTACTACGCGATGTGCGCGCCCGGGTTCGAGCCGCGCGCCACGCTGGCCCTGCCCACCGCGACGATCGGCACGATGTCGCCCGAGGCGTCCGCGAACGCCATGTACGCCAACCGGATCGCCGCGATCGAGGACCCGGCCGAGCGCGCCGAGTTCGTCGCGCGCCGGGTGGCCGAGCAGGAGGCCGAGATGAACCTGCTGCGGATGGGCAGCGATCTCGTCGTCGACGCCGTCGTAGAGCCGGATGATCTGCGTGCGGAGCTGATCCGCCGGATCGCCGACGCCGCTGACTGGGAGCGGACGCCCGGCCGCCGCCACCGCAACGTGAGTCCGGTCTGATGCGCGCCGTCTTCATCGCCAACCGCGGTGAGATCGCCGTGCGGGTGGTGCGTGCCTGCCGCGACCTCGGCCTGCGGTCGATCGCCTGCTACGCCGATCCCGACGCGGGCGCACCGCACACCGTCCTCGCCGACGATGCCGTGCGGCTGCCCGGCGACACCGCCGCGCAGACCTACCTCGACGCGTCCGCGCTGATCGCGGCCGCGCGGTCGGCAGGCGCCGACGCCGTCCATCCCGGGTACGGGTTCCTCTCCGAGGACGCCGGGTTCGCCGAGCAGGTGGAGGCGGCCGGCCTGACCTGGGTCGGGCCCACCCCGGAGGCCATGCGCGCGTTGGGGGACAAGGTGTCCGCCCGCGCTGTCGCCCGAACCGTCGGCGCGCCGATGGCGGCCGGCACCGACCGGCCGGTCACCGGCGCGGACGAGGTGCTCGACTTCGCCGAGCGGCACGGGGTGCCCGTCGCGATCAAGGCCGCCAACGGCGGCGGCGGGCGCGGGCTGAAGGTCGCGTGGACGCGGGAGGAGATCCCCGGCCTCTACGAGTCGGCGGTGCGCGAGGCGCGCCTCGCGTTCGGTGCGGGGGAGTGCTTCGTGGAGCGGTTCCTGCCGCGGGCCCGCCACGTCGAGGTGCAGGTGCTGGCCGACGAGCACGGCACCGTCGCCGTCCTCGGCACCCGCGACTGCACGCTGCAGCGGCGCCACCAGAAGCTCGTCGAGGAGGCGCCGGCCCCGTTCCTCGACGACGCTGTGCGCGACGCCCTGCACGATGCCGCCGTCGGCCTCTGCCGCGCGACGGGCTACACCGGCGCGGGCACGGTCGAGTTCCTCGTCGGCGCCGACGGCACCGTGTCCTTCCTCGAGGTCAACACGCGGGTGCAGGTCGAGCACCCGGTGTCGGAGGAGGTCACGGGCGTCGACGTCGTGGTCGAGCAGCTGCGGATCGCCGCCGGCGAACCACTGGAGACGGGCGGGGTGCTGCCCGTGACCGGGCACGCGATCGAGTTCCGCATCAACGCCGAGGACCCCGCCCGCGGCTACGTGCCCTCGCCCGGCACCGTCACGCGGCTGCGCCTGCCCGGCGGGCCGGGCGTCCGGGTCGAGTGCGGCGTGGCGGAGGGCTCGGTGATCGGTGCCGGCTTCGACTCGCTGATCGCCAAGATCGTGGTGTGGGGCCGCGACCGGCCGCAGGCGCTGGCCCGCGCGCGGCGGGCG
>Ga0307513_10001153_pt1 | contig 38347 bp, 40 predicted proteins | sample 15_EM_MG_FD_202174 | JGI IMG/M metagenome (GOLD analysis project Ga0307513, IMG submission 202174) | Populus trichocarpa ectomycorrhiza microbial communities from riparian zone in the Pacific Northwest, United States - 15_EM | ecosystem: Host-associated > Plants > Roots > Unclassified | place...
CGGCGCTCTTTCCGCTGACCGTCTTCGCCAGCGCCGCCCTGGTGTTCCTGGTCGAGCCCATGGTGGCCAAGCTGGTGCTGCCGCAGCTGGGCGGCAGCTCGTCGGTCTGGAACACCAGCCTGGCCTTCTTCCAGGCCGCGCTGCTGGCCGGCTACGCCTACGCCCATGGCCTGCAGCGTGTACGCTCGGTGCGCGCCCAGGCCCTGATCCACGGCGCGGCGCTGCTGATCGCTGCGTTCGCCCTGCCGCTGCGGGTCAATGAGCTCTTCGGCCCGCCGTCCTCGACCCATCCCAACGTCTGGCTGCTGGGCGTGCTGGCGGTTTCCATCGGCGCGCCGTTCGCGGTGCTGTCGGCCACCGCTCCGCTGGTGCAGGCCTGGCATGCGCGCACCGTCGGCGCGGAGGACGGCAAGGAGCCCTACGTCCTCTATGCGGCCTCGAACCTCGGCAGCCTGCTGGCGCTCCTGGCCTATCCGCTGATCGTCGAGCCGACGCTGACGTTGCACGGCCAGACCTTTGGCTGGACCTTCGGCTATGGCGCCTTCGGCCTGCTGATGGCCGGCCTGGCGTTCATGGTCTCGCGCACCGGGGACGCCGCCTCGCATACGGCCGCCACCGCGAACCCCGCACCGCGGGTGACCTTGAAGGATCGGCTGATCTGGATCGTGCTGGCGGCGATTCCCTCGAGCCTGATGCTCGGGGTCACCACGCACATCACCATGGACGTGGCCTCGGCGCCGTTCCTGTGGGTCCTGCCGCTGGCGCTCTACCTGGCCACCTTCATCATCGCTTTCCAGGAAAAGCCGCTCATTCCGCGCGACCTGACGCTGATCCTGCAGGGCGCGGCGCTGGCCGGCTGTGCGGCCATGCTGCCGTTTGGGACCGGCAACTTCGCGATCCAGCTCTTCATCCACCTGGCGACGTTCTTCTTCACCGCGCTGATGTGCCACCAGGCGCTGGTGGCGCGCCGGCCGGACCCGTCGCGGCTTACCGAGTTCTATCTGTGGATGTCGTTCGGCGGGGTCGTCGGCGGGGCCTTCAACGCCTTCGCCGCCCCGGTGCTGTTCAGCACCGTCTGGGAATACCCCCTGGTCCTGCTGCTCTCCTGCCTGGTCAGGCCCTGGGGTGGGGAGAAGGTCCCGACCTCGGTCTGGGTGATGTTGGTGCTGGGGCTGTTGGCGGGCGCAGCCACCCCGCTGATCAACACCTATGCGATGCCCAAGGTCTACGGCCATCCCGGGATCGGCGGCTTCAGCCAGACCGATGTGCTGGTGATGCTGGTCAAGGTCTGCCTGGCCACGTCAGCGATCTGCGCCTTCATGGTGCGCAGCCGTGCGCTCTTCTTCTTCGCGGTGATCACCAGCCTGCTCCTGGGCGCCCAGACCGCCGCGGGCTGGTTCAATGGCGCCGACACCTGGCGCAGCTTCTTCGGCGTGCTTCGCCAGTCCGAAACGGCCGCTCCGGCGCTGGGCGGGCGGGTGAAACTGCTGGCCCACGGGACCACCCTGCACGGCGCCCAGGCCGTCGACCCGCGCTTCGCCTGCCGTCCGCTGACCTACTACGCGCCCACGACACCCATCGGGCAGGTGTTCGGCGCGGTGCAGAAGGAAAAGCCCGCCATCCGCGTCGGCGCGGTGGGCCTGGGAACCGGTTCGGTGTCGGGCTATGTGCGCGCCACCGACCGGCTGACCTTCTTCGAGATCGACCCGCTGGTGGTGCGCATCTCCACCGACCCCGCGCATTTCAGCTTCACGACCCGCTGCGCCAAGGGGCCCATCGACTATGTGATCGGCGATGCGCGGCTGACGGTGGCGAAGCAGCCCGAGGGCATCTTCGACGTGCTGCTGATCGACGCCTTCTCGTCCGACGCGGTGCCGGCGCACCTGCTGACGGTGGAGGCCGTGCGGGGCTATCTCACCCACCTGAAGCCGGACGGGGTGCTGATCCTGCACCTCTCCAACCGCAACCTTGAGCTCAACAAGCCCGCGCAGGCGGTCGCCGCGGCCGCGGGCGGCGTGGCCCTGCGCCAGCAGTATCGGCCGAGCAAGGCGGAGGAGGCGGGCTGGGCGTCTCCAGAAGACGCGCTGATCGTCGCCCGGTCCCCCGCGGGATTGGCCCGTTTCGCCGGCGACAGGCGCTGGATCAAGTCGAACCCGAACCTCGCCCGGCCGTGGACCGACGACTACACCAATCTCGCCGGCGCGCTCTGGCGCAGGCTCACTCAGAAGCTGGCCGGAGGCGACTAGGAGATATTGGGCGCCATCGAGCTCGCGCCCAGGACGATATTACCGCGATCCTTTCTAAATCGGCATCTCCACGCTCACCACGGCCTGGGCCATCAGGCCTTCCTCGCGGCCGGTGAAACCCATGCCTTCGGTCGTGGTGGCCTTCACGCTGACCCGGTCGACGGGCAGGTCCAGCAGCTCGGCGATCCGCGCGCGCATGGCGTCGCGGTGCGGCCGGATCTTCGGCCGTTCGCAGATCAGCGTCAGGTCGGCATTGAGGATGCGCCCGCCCTTGGCCTGGGCCAGCTTGACGGCATGGGTCAGGAACTGGTCGGAGGACGCGCCCTTCCAGCGCGGATCGGAGGGCGGGAAGTGCTCGCCGATGTCGCCCTCGGCGATCGCCCCAAGCACCGCGTCGGTGAGCGCGTGCAGGCCGCAGTCGGCGTCGGAATGGCCCACCAGGCCGAGGTCGTGCTCGATGCGGATGCCGCCCAGCCAGACCACCTTGCCCGGCCCGAACCGGTGGGCGTCGATCCCGAAGCCGGTCCTGACGATCCGCCGCGAGGCCGCCAGCTGCTCGGCCATCAGGAAGTCCTCCGGATAGGTCAGTTTCATCAGCATCGGGTCGCCCGGGACCATGGCCACGTGGCCGCCGGCCCGCTCCATCACCGAGGCGTCGTCGGTGGGCTCCTCGGTGGCCGGCCAGCGGCGGTAGGCGGCCTTCAGCCGGCCGAAGCGGAAGGCCTGCGGCGTTTGGGCGCGCCAGAGACCCTCGCGGCTCACCGTCTCGTCCACCAGCCCGTCGCCACGCTTCAAGGTGTCGGGAACGGGTAGGGCCGGCACCGCCCCGTCGGCCAGGTCGAGGGCGGCCAGCAGGCGGTCGACATGGGCCCGGGTCACGAACGGCCGGGCGGCGTCATGCACCAGCACCGGCTGGTTTCGCGCCGCCGTCAGAGCCGCCAGCCCCGCCTGCACGGAATCGGCTCGGGTATTTCCCCCGGTTACGGCGCGCCAGCCCGTGAGGCCGGCCAGCGCCTCGTCCACCTGGGCCAGCCGGTCGCGGGCCACAACGACGACGACCTCGCGGGCGCCGGCGGAGAGCAGCCCCTCCACCGACCAGCGGATGAGCGGACGCAGGCCCAGCGTGCGCCAGGCCTTGGGCTCGCCCGGTCCGGCGCGAAGGCCGGCGCCGGCGGCGACGACGACCGCGGAAAAGCTCATGAGTCGCTGTTTAGGGGCACGGCCACGGTTGTCCAGTTCATGGGGGGTTTACTGCACTGCACAAGATGCCTAGAAATGAAGCGTAGGGGATGACTACAAAATGAGCAGTTCGCTCACGCTTAGAGATGTGGCCGTCGGGGGGCGGGCCTGGATCGCGCCGATGACCGGCGTCTCCGACCTGCCGTTCCGGCGGGCGGCGAGCCGGCTGGGGGCAAGCTATGTCGCCACCGAAATGGTCGCCTGCGCCGAATTCTCCAAGGGCCGGCCGGACGTGGTGCGCCGCGCCGCGGTGGGCGAGGGCCTGCCGTTGATGGTGGTCCAGCTGGTCGGCCGCGATCCGGTCCATATCGCCGAGGGCGCGAGGCTGGCCCGCAAGGCCGGCGCCCAGATCATCGACCTCAACTTCGGCTGCCCCGCCCGTGAGGTCACCGGCGCCCAGTGCGGCTCGGCGCTGATGCGCGAGCCCGAGTTGGCCGAACGGCTGATCGCCGCCGCCCTGGCCGCGGTGGACGTACCCGTGACGGTCAAGATGCGGCTGGGCTGGGACGACGCCTCGAAGAACGCGCCCGAGATCGCCGCCCGCGCCGAAGCGCTGGGGGTCGCGGCGGTGACCGTCCATGGCCGCACCCGCTGCCAGTTCTACAAGGGCGCCGCTGACTGGTCGGCCGTGCGCGCGGTGAAGGCGGCCGTCGCGGTGCCGGTGATCGTCAACGGCGACATCACCGACGGCGCCTCGGCCTGGGCCGCGATGGCGGCGTCCGGCGCGGACGGGGTGATGGTGGGCCGAGGCGTCTATGGCCGGCCCTGGATCGCCGCCCAGATCGAGGCCGCGATGCAGGGCAGGGGGTTCACCGCCCCCGACGCCGAGATGCGCCTGGCCATCGCGCTGGACCACTTCCGGGACAGCCTGCGGTTCTACGGCGACCGCCTGGGCCTGAAGATCTTCCGCAAGCACCTGGCCGCCTACATCGAACAGGCGCCCTGGCCGGCCGACGCCGAGGCGCGCCGCGCGGCCCGCAGCGCGCTCTGCCGCCTTGATGATCCCGCCGCCGTCGAGCGCGGCCTGACCGGACTCTGGTCCGATCCCGAACGGAGGTTGGCCGCATGAGCTGCCGCACACTGCCGCAATCCCTGGGCGTCGACACCCTGGCCCTGAAAGCCGCGGCCTTCGAGCTCAGTCCTGACCCGGCGATGGTGGTCGACGACACCGGCGCGCTCGTGGCCGTCAACGAAGCCGCCGAAGCCCTGTTCGGCCAGGGCCTTGGCCTGCTGGCGCGGGGCCGGTTCAGCGCCGCCCTGCCGCCGGGCTCGGCTCTGGTCTCACTGCTGAACCGCGCGATCGAGGAGGACGCCCGGGTCCGCGAGCGCGGCGTGCACATCAGCCTCTTTGGCCTGCCGCCCTTCGAAGCCGACGGCGCGGCCGTTCCGCTCGGCGACGGCTCGGTGCTGCTGACACTCAGCGTGAAGCACGGGCTTGGCGCCGAGCGTGGCGTGCAGGAACAGGCTGCGGGCCTGCGCTCGATCGTGGGGCTCGGCCGCATGCTGGCCCACGAGATCAAGAACCCGCTGGCCGGCATCCGCGGCGCGGCCCAGCTCCTGAAGTCCGGCGCCAAGGCCGAGGACGCGCCTCTGGCCCAGCTGATCGTCGACGAAACCGATCGGGTCCGGCGGCTGGTTGACCGCATGGAGGCCTTCTCCGACGACGCCCTGCCGGCGCTGTCGCCGATGAACATCCACCAGGTGCTCGATCGGGTCCGGGCGCTCGCCGCCAACGGTGTCGCCGACGGCCTGGTGCTGAAGGAGGGCTACGACCCCTCCCTGCCGCCGGTGCTTGGCGACGAGGACCAGTTGATCCAGGTGTTCCTGAACCTGGTGAAGAACGCCGCCGAGGCCGCCCATTCGCGCGGCGACGGCCGCGGCGAGATCGGCATCTACACCGCCTATCGCCACGGCGTCCGCGTCCGCGCCGCCAAGGGCCAGGCGCTGCGCGGCGCGCCGCTGGAAGTGCGGATCACGGACAATGGCCCGGGGGTCCCGGACCACCTGCGCGAGCACCTCTTCCAGCCCTTCGTGACCTCGAAGGCCAATGGCGCGGGCCTGGGCCTCGCCCTGGTCGCCAAGCTGGTGGCGGCGCACGGCGGCCTGCTCGACTTCGATTCCGAACCCGGCCGGACGGTCTTCCGGGTGCTGCTGCCGATCGCCACGGAAGAGGACCTCACGGCATGAACACCGCCACCAACGCCAACAAGAAAATCCTCATCGCCGACGACGACGCCTCGATCCGCCTGGTGCTGTCCCAGGCGTTCACCCGGCTGGGCTACCAGGTCCGCGCCACCGGCAACGCCGCGACCCTGCTGAAGTGGTGCTCCGAAGGCGAAGGCGACCTGGTGGTCACCGACGTGGTCATGCCGGACGAGAACGTCTTCGACGTGTTGCCGCGCATCCGCAAGGAGCGCCCGAAGCTGCCGATCATCGTGATGAGCGCGCAGAACAACCTGATCACCGCGGTCAACGCCGCCGACGCCGGCGCCTTCGACTATGTCCCCAAGCCGTTCGACCTGGACGACATGACCTCCGCCGCGCGGCGTGCGCTGTCGCGGCCGGCCGACGCCGAGGCCACGCGCGCCCAGGCCCGCGCCGTGCGCGACGACCGCCTGCCGCTGATCGGCCGCTCGGGGCCGATGCAGGACGTCTACCGCACGATCGCCAGGCTGGTGGGCGCGGACCTGACCGTCCTGATCACCGGCGAGAGCGGCACCGGCAAGGAGCTGGTGGCCCGCGCCCTGCACGACATGGGCCGCCGGCGCGACGGCAAGTTCGTGACCATCAACCTGGCCGCCGTGCCGCGAGAGCGAGTCGAGGCCGAGCTGTTCGGCAAGGAGGACGTCGACTGCGGCAAGCTCGTGGAAGCCGACGGCGGCACGCTCTTCCTCGACGAGATCGGCGACATGCCCCTCGACGCCCAGACGCGGCTGCTGCGGGTGATCGATGGCTCGGAGCCGGCGCTCAACCCCAAGACCAACCGGCGGCCGAACACCAGGATCATTGCGGCCACCAATCGCGACCTGCGCGGCCTGATCCAGCAGGGCCTGTTCCGCGAGGACCTGTTCTTCCGCCTCAACGTCGCGCCGCTGCGCATCCCCCCGCTCAGGGACCGTGCGGACGACATCCCGGATCTGGCGCGCGCCTTCCTGCTGCGCGCCAACCGCGAGGGCCTGCCGTCCAAGACCATCGACGCCGGCGCCCTCGACCGCCTGAAGCAGCACCCGTGGCCCGGCAATGTGCGCGAGCTGGAGAACCTGGTCCGGCGGATCTGCGCCCTCTATGGCGAGGACCTGATCACCGCGCGGATCGTCGAGCGCGAGCTCGCCGACCATCAGCCGGCCGTCAGCGGCGAGGAGGGCCCGGCGACCCTGGCGCAGCTCGTCGAGCGCAAGCTCTCCAGCTACTTCGCCGACCAGCCCGACGGCCTGCCGCCGCCGGGACTGTATGACCGGGTGCTGGAAGAGGTCGAGCGGCCGCTGATCCAGTTGACGCTGTCGGCCACCCGCGGCAATCAGGTTCGCGCCGCCGAGATCCTCGGCCTCAACCGCAACACCCTGCGCAAGAAGATCCAGGACCTCGGCGTGGAGATGTCGCGCGGCCGCCGCTGACCCTCCCTTCACGATTCCGGACCGGACCAGGCGCCTCTCCCACCTCTAGCTGAAGCTTCGCGGCAACATGGCTGTTGAGTTTAGGGCACACTCCCTTAGGCTCACCTCTCCATGTCGCTGCTTCCCCAACAGCTGGTGACCGGCCAAAGCGCCGCGCGCCTCTGGCAAGCCCTTCAGTCCCGCGTCGTCCTGGGCGTGGGCTACGGCGTGGCCGCGGCCCTGACCGGTCTCGCCCTCCTGCTGGCCGCCTCGCCGCCGGCGACGGGGCCGCTGGGCCCGGCCAGCGAGCTGATTCTCACGGTGCTGGGCTTCAACCTGGTGCTGATCCTGGCCCTGAGCGCGGTCGTGGCGCTGCGATTCGTCGCCCTGCTCAACGCCCGCGACACCGATGCCGGCGCGCGCCTGCACCTGCGATTCGTCACCCTGTTCGCGGTCGCCGCGGTGGCGCCGGCGGTCGTGGTGGCGCTGTTCTACGGCGTGCTGGTCAACGCCGGCGTCGAAAACTGGTTCTCCACCCGGGTCCAGACGGTGGTCAACAACTCGGCCACCGTGGCCCGTTCCTACCTCGACGAGCAGAAGCGCTACATCGGCAGCCACGTGACCCTGATGGGGGCCGACCTCAATCGCGCCGCCCAGGGCCTGCAGGAAAGCCCGATCGCGTTCAGCCATTACCTAGCGGTCCAGGCCTCCTATCACGCCTTCCCGGCGGTCTATCTGATCGATCGCGACGGCCGGGTGCTGGCCCGGGCGGAAAGCGCCGACGCGCCGCCATTCGTGCTGCCGCCACAGTCCAGCTTCAAGGCCGCCGACGAGGGCGCCATCTCGGTGCCGGACTTCGATTCGACCGACCTGATGCGGGCCGTCTATCGCCTGCGGAGCTACCCTGACGCCTATCTCTACGTCGTGCGGCCTGTGGAGAAGGGCATCGTCGAGCACCTGCGCGAGGCCTATGCGTCCCTGAGCGCCTATCGCGAGGCGGCCCAGAACCGCCAGCGCATCCAGACCATCTTCGCGCTCAGCTATGCCGAGACGGCCTTGCTGGTGCTAGTAGGCGCGGTCTGGCTCGGCATGTACGCGGCCAGCACCATCTCGGCCCCGGTTGCACGGCTCGTGCAGGCCGCTGGGCGCGTCGCCGGCGGCGACCTCAGCGCGCGCGTCGACGCCGAAGCCGATCCTGAAGAGATCGCCGTCTTGTCACGTGCTTTCAACAGCATGACACACGATCTTCAGGCGCAGCAGGAGGCGCTTCGCACCGCCCACGAGGACGCCGAGCGCCGGCGGCAGTTCATCGAGACGGTGCTGGCCGAGGTCAGCGCCGGGGTCATCGGCCTCGACAGCCGCGGCCGCATCTCCGCGGCCAACCGCCAGGCCGAAGTCCTGCTCGACCTGCCGACGGATCACGGTCCCGGCCGTCGGCTGCAGGACCTCGCGCCCGAGATCGCCGCCGTCGCCGCCCAGGCCAGCCGCGGGACAGAGGCGGAAGCCGAGGTGGACGTGGTCCGCGGCCGCGAGACGCGACGGCTGCGGGTGCGGGCCAGCCGCAGCGAGGACGGCCTCGTGCTCACCTTCGACGACATCACCCGCCTGGTCACCGCCCAGCGCAATGCCGCCTGGCGCGACGTCGCCCGCCGCATCGCCCACGAAATCAAGAACCCGCTCACCCCGATCCAGCTTTCCGCCGAGCGGCTGCGCAAGAAATACCGCAAGGACATCCCTGCCGCCGAACTGGAAACCTTCGACCGCTGCACCGACACCATCGAGCGCCAGGTGGGCGACATCAGCCGGATGGTCGACGAGTTCTCCAACTTCGCCCGCATGCCGGCGCCGAAGTTCGCCGAGCAGGATGGCGCCGAGCTGATCCGGGCCGCGGTCTTCGCCCAGCGCGTCGCCAGCCCCCACATCGACGTCCAGCTGGAAGAACCGACGCCGGCCGTCACCCTGGTCGCCGACGGCCGCATGCTGGCCCAGGCGCTGACCAATGTACTCAAGAACGCCGCCGAGGCGGTGGGGGCCCGCCGCAAACGGGGCAAGGGCCACATTCGCGCCCGGCTCATCTCCGACCCCGGCGGCGTGACCTTCGAGGTCGAGGACGATGGCGTGGGCCTGCCCGCCAAGGACCGCGACCGCCTGACAGAACCCTATGTGACGACCCGCGAGCAGGGCACCGGCCTCGGTCTCGCCATCGTCAAACGCATCCTGGAAGACCACGGGGGCGAGCTGGAGCTCACCGATTCGCGCGACGGCGCGGGGGCGCTCGCCATCCTGAGGCTTCCACCGTCGGCGCGTGTCCGCTCCGCGCCGGCGCCGAAAACCGTGACGGCATGAAGGGCTAGATGATGGCGTCTGACGTTCTGGTGGTCGACGACGAGGCGGATATCCGCGATCTGGTGGCGGGGATCCTCTCCGACGAAGGCTATGCCGTGCGCACGGCCACGGACTCCGAATCGGCGCTCGCCGCCATCCGCGCGCGGCGGCCGGCGTTGCTGATCCTCGACATCTGGATGGCCGGCGGCGGCATGGACGGGCTCGAGCTGCTCGACATGGTCAAGGCGCTGGACGTGGACATGCCGGTGATCATGATCTCCGGGCACGGCAACATCGAGACCGCCGTCAGCGCCATCAAGCGCGGCGCCTATGAGTTCCTGGAAAAGCCGTTCAAATCCGACCGCCTGCTGCTGGTGGTCGAGCGCGCCCTGGAAGCCGCCAACCTCAAGCGCGAGAACAAGCGCCTGCGCGCCCAGGCGATCACCCCGGAAGGCCAGCTCGGCAAGTCCATGGCCGCCCAGCAGCTGCGCCAGATGATCGCCAAGCTGGCCGGCGCCAACAGCCGCGTGCTGATCTCCGGCCCGCCGGGGTCCGGCAAGGAGACCGTCGCGCGCCTCATCCACGGCGCCTCGGCCCGCGCCCGCAACGAGTTCGTGGCGATCAGCTCAGCCGGGATGACGCCCGAGCGGATGGACCTGGAACTCTTCGGCCAGGAAGGCGAGGGGGGCCGGCCCGCCAAGATCGGCGTCTTCGAACGCGCCCATGCCGGCACCCTTTACCTCGACGACGTGGCCGACATGCCGCGCGAGACCCAGGGCCGCATCCTGCGTGTGCTTGTCGAGCAACGCTTCCGCCGCGTGGACGGCGACTCGGACGTGCAGGTCGACGTGCGCGTGGTCTCCTCGACCTCCCGCGACCTGCGCGAGGAGATCGCCGCCGGCCGCTTCCGCGAGGACCTGTTCCATCGGCTGAACGTGGTGCCCGTGAACGTGCCGGGCTTGGCCGAGCGGCGCGAGGACATCCCGGACCTGGTGGAATATTTCATCCAGCGGATCTGCGACGCCACGGGCATGCCCAGGCGCAAGCTGGCCGACGACGCGCTGGCCACCCTGCAGGTGCGCGCCTGGCCGGGGAACCTGCGCCAGCTGCGCAACAACGTGGAGCGGATGCTGATCCTGGCCTCAGGCGACCCGTCCGACCCGATAACGGCCGACATGCTGCCGGCGGAAGCCACGGTCAGCGACCAGGTGGTCAGCCTTGGCGCCGAGCGGATGATCGCGCTTCCGCTGCGCGAGGCGCGCGAGGTCTTCGAGCGCGAGTACCTCAACGCCCAGATGCTGCGATTCTCGGGCAATATCTCGCGCACCGCGGCCTTCATCGGCATGGAGCGCTCGGCCCTGCACCGGAAGCTCAAGTCCCTGGGGCTTTCCGGTGCGCGGGTGCTGGACGAGGAAGTCGCCTGATGGGCCTGCTTCGCCAAGGCTTCGCAGGCCACATCCCCAATCCTTCGAAGCTCACGAAGGGAGCGGAGTAGGATGGGGCGGATCGCCTACGTCAACGGCCGCTATACCCCGCATGCCGAGGCCTTCGTGCATATCGAGGACCGCGGCTACCAGCTGGCCGACGCGGTCTATGAGGTCTGGGCGGTGTTCGGCAGCAAGCTGGCCGACGCCGACGGCCATTTCGCGCGCCTGGAACGATCGCTCGGCGAGCTGCGCATCGAGATGCCGATGAGCCGCGCGGCCCTGACGATGGTGCTCAAGGAGACCATTCGCCGAAACCGCGTCGCCGAGGGCATGATCTACCTGCAGGTCAGCCGCGGGGTGGCCAAGCGCGACCACGCCTTCCCGACCGAGCCGGTTCGCCCCGCCGTGGTGATGACCGTCAGCGCCGTCGACCGGGTCGCCTCCGAAGCCCGCGCCGCCAAGGGCGTCACCGTGGTGACCACGCCGGAGACCCGCTGGGGCCGCTGCGATATCAAGACCGTGGGCCTCTTGCCCAATGCGCTGGCCAAGCAGAAGGCCCGCGAGGCCGGGGCGGCCGAGGCCTGGTTCGTCGACGACCTGGGGTTTGTCACCGAGGGCGCGTCCTCCAACGCCTGGATCGTCGACGCGCAGGGCCGCCTGCGCACCCGCGACACCAACGCCAACATCCTGCGCGGCATCACCCGCTCGACGCTGCTCAGCGTCATCAAACGCGAGGGGATGGAGGTCGACGAACGGCCCTTCACCCCGGCCGATGCGGTGGCCGCGAAGGAAGCTTTCATCACCGGCGCGGGCACGCTGGTGCTGCCTGTGGTGGCCGTGGATGGCAAAAGAGTGGGCGAAGGCAAGCCCGGACCGGTGGCGACAAAGCTCCGGCGTCTCTATATCGAGCAGGCGAAGGCCATGGCGATCTAAGCTGTCGCGCGTGATTGCGCCTGTCGCAAATCCGGGTCTAGCTGAACTGGTGTGTGGGTGGCGCTTTGGCTGCCCGAAGCAAAAAGAAGAGGCGAAAAGCCATGAGCGAGAAAAAACAGAACCTTCAGGACACGTTCCTGAACAGCGTGCGCAAGTCGAAGACGCCGCTCACCATCTTCCTGGTCAACGGCGTGAAGCTGCAGGGCGTGGTCAGCTGGTTCGACAACTTCTGCGTTCTCCTGCGTCGCGACGGGCAGTCCCAGCTCGTCTACAAGCACGCGATCTCCACCATCATGCCCGCGCAGCCTGTCCAGCTGTATGAGCCGGGCGAAGACGAGATAGATTGAGCTCCACCAAATTCGTTGATCATGCGGCGCCGGTCCAGGGCGCCGTCGTCATCCACCCTGATCGTGACAGCCACGCTTCGCGGGGCGCGGAAGCGCGCCTCGAGGAGGCGGTGGGGCTTGCTCTCGCCCTCGATCTCGAGGTCCGCGAGCGGATCATCGCGCCGATCCGCCGCCTGACGCCCGCGACCCTGTTCGGGTCCGGCAAGGTCGAGGAAATCCGGCTGATCATCGAGCTCGCCGACGCCTCCGTCGCGGTGATCGACGACGCGCTCACGCCCGTGCAGCAGCGCAACCTCGAAAAGGCCTGGGGCGTGAAGGTCATCGACCGCACGGGCCTGATCCTGGAGATCTTCGCGCTTCGGGCGCGAACCCGCGAAGGCCGTCTGCAGGTGGAGCTCGCCAGGCTCTCCTACGAGAAATCGCGCCTGGTCCGCACCTGGACCCACCTGGAACGCCAGCGCGGCGGCTTCGGGGTCATGGGCGGCCCCGGCGAAACCCAGATCGAGACCGACCGCCGGCTGATCGCCGAGAAGATCCGCAAGCTGAAGGACGAGCTGAAGGAAGTGCGCCGCACCCGCACCCTGCAGCGCTCGTCGCGCAAGCGCGTGCCCTATCCGACCGTGGCGCTGGTCGGCTACACCAATGCCGGCAAGTCGACGCTGTTCAACCGCCTGACCCAGTCCGAGGTGGTGGCCGAGGACATGCTGTTCGCCACGCTCGACCCGACGCTACGCGCGCTGAAGCTGCCAGATGGGCGACCGGCGATCCTCTCCGACACCGTGGGGTTCATCTCCGACCTGCCGCACGAGCTGGTCGAGGCCTTCCGCGCCACCCTCGAGGAGGTCAAGGAGGCCGACGTCGTCCTGCACGTGCGCGATATCGCCAGCGAGGAGACCAACGCCCAGGCCGGCGACGTGCGCAAAGTGCTGGAGCGCCTGGGCGTCGACATGGACGAGCGCCGCATCCTGGAGGTCTGGAACAAGATCGACCTCCTGCCGATCGACGACCGGCCGATCGTCGAGGGCGACGCCCGCCGCGCCCACCCGCCGGCCATCCCGGTCTCTGCGGTGACGGGGGAGGGCTGCGACGCCCTGCTCAGCGCCGTGGCCGGCCTGGTCGACGAGGCCCCGGCTGTGGACGTCTTCGCGCCGGCAGGCGAGGGCGCCGCCATCGCCTGGCTCTACCGTCATGGCCGCGTCATCGAGCGCCACGCCGGCAAGGACGGCTCCGTCCGCCTGGCCGTCAGTCTCTCACCCCAGGCGCTGGGCCAGTTCGAGCAGCTGTTCCCAACCTCGGAAATCCGTGCGCACTAATTTGGGTGCGGGGACGGGATTTGAACCTGTGACTTCAGGTTATGAGCCGGAGGCCACTGCGCGTTCCACCGCCTTGGCTTCGTCCCAGAGGGCGTCCATCTCGGCGAGGTCGGACTGGTCGGGCGTCTTGCCGCGTTCGGCGAGGCGGGCTTCGATATACTGGAAGCGGCGGGCGAACTTGGCGTTGGTGAACCGCAGGGCGTCCTCCGGATCGACCTCCAGGGTGCGGGCGAGGTTCGCCACCACGAAGAGCACATCGCCCATCTCCTGACGGGCTTTTTCGAGGTCGCCGGCGGCGATCTCGGCCTTCAGCTCTTCGACCTCTTCGTCGAGCTTGGCGATCACCTCGTGCACAGTCGGCCAGACAAAGCCGACGCCGGCGGCGCGCTTGGAGAGCTTCACCGCGCGGGTGAGGGCCGGGAGCCCCACCGGCACGTCGTCGAGCAGGGAGGCCGCACGGCCCTTGCCCTGGCGCTCGGCCGCCTTCAGCGCCTCCCACCCCTGCTTCTGTTGCGCCAGGGAGGCATAGGTCTCGTCGGCGAAGACGTGCGGGTGGCGGCGGATCATCTTGTCGTTGATGGCGCGGGCCACGTCCTCGAAGGCGAAGGCGCCTTGCTCCTCGGCCATGCGGGCGTGGAACACGACCTGCAGCAGGAGGTCGCCCAGCTCATCCTTCAGGTCGCCGAGGTCGCCGCGCTCGATGGCGTCGGCGACCTCATAGGCCTCCTCGACAGTGTAGGGCGCGACGGTGGCGAAGGTCTGTTCCAGATCCCAGGGGCAGCCGTCCGCCGGATCGCGTAGTCGCGCCATGATCGCCAGCAGCCGGTCAATCGGGCGAAGCTCGGCGGCGGGGGCAGGGCGCGTCATGGTCTGTCCTGAGGCGCCCACGAAAACGGCGCACGGCCAATCAGACCGTGCGCCGCGCGTCCGTGCAATATGGCGTCGGTTCAGCGACTGGCGAGGGCCTTGCCGCTGCCGAGCCGATTGGCGAACCGGTCCATCGTCCATTCGGCGTCCGACCAGGTGGAATAGGCTCGGGTCTGGCGGATGTCGGTCTCGTAGTAGCTGTATTTCAGCGGGGTCACCGCGCCGCCGGGTGCGATCGCCTGGCCCTCGATCTTCGCCCCGCCGATGCCGAAGCTCTGGTAGGAGAGGCCGGGCTTGTCGGAGAGCTGCTTGAAGGTCGGCCGGTTGGGCTGGGCGTCGACCAGGGTAAGCTCGATCCGGGCGCCGTCGTAGGCGCCGGTGCGGGCGAGCTCACGCTCGACGTCCTTGCGGAGCTCGGCGGCCAGCCGGTCCACGTCGCGGACGCCGTACTTCTCGACGGCCTTCTTCTGCAGTTCGGGGCCGACCGTCACGCTGACGGAGGCGGGCGCGGCGGCGGCAAGGGTTGCGCTGGAGAGCAGCGCGGCGGCGGCAAGTGCGATGATGCGCATGATGTCACTCTCGGTTAGCGCCCCTCGCTACTTAAGGTAGGCGTCCCCGCGGCGATCGCAACGGCCGCGAGCGGTCGGGAGGCCGAGCTGTGCAACCTAATCTGTTCGCCGAACGCTTGAAATCCGGGCTGTCCGTCATCATTTTCGCCTTAGAGGCGAATCCGTATAGGTAGCAAGCGTTGCCGCAGGAGCTCGTCGCCATGGCGCGTGCGTTGATCCAGCCCTCCAGAGGAACCTTGGCGCCGTCTGGCGCTCGCGGTTGTGGCGCGCGCCGGATCGAAATCTGTCCGCCAGCCGCGGGCATCCGAAAAAATCCGGCGGCGGCGCGCCAAGGCGCATCCCGCGGCGCGCTTCGACCTGGATACGGCCTGCTGATCGCCGCGGGCGCGTCGCTAGGTCTCTGGGCCGGCCTGGCCAAGCTCGTGCTGATGGCGCTGAGGTAGGTGGCCGAGGGGCAGCGGCTTCAGCCCATTCCATTGTCTACGCCGGATAGAGATATCGCGGGGGCTGCCGGATAGAAATGTCAGGGTAGGGCGGTTGATGTCGGGCGGCGGGCGGGCGCGTAGCCCTTCCGTAACGCAGAGGCCGACCGCCCGCCGAGGCGCTAGCGGTTCGGCCGAAGGCCTACTACGCAAGGGCCGTGCCGGACTTTCCCAACCTCTTTCTGCTGAAGGGGCCTTCGGGGCCGGTCGGCAACTTCTCGCTCATCGACAGCGCCGAAAAGGCGGTCTTCGCCTCGGGGTACACCAGCTGGTACCTTGACGATTCCGGCGCGCCGCAGACCTGGCCCTGGAGCCAGGATCATTTCGCCGAGGTCGTATCGAAGCCGAAGCTCGATGACCACAGGCAGAACGACACGACGCGGGAGGCGCGAAGATGAAAGATCGGACCATCCACATCGGCGGCGCCGCCGCGCACGCCTTCGAGAGCCAGGTCGCCATTCCGCAGCTGCTGACCGCGCCGCGGATGGACTATTTCATCATGGACTGTCTGGCGGAGATGACGATCTCCTCCCTCGTGCGTCTGCGCAATTCCGACCCGACGTTTCCGGGATTCGCCGCGGACTTCGTCGATGCGCGGCTCGCGCCGCACCTGCGCGAGATCATGGACCGGGGCATCAAGGTCGTGGCGAACGCCGGGGGTCTCAATCCCCGCGCCTGCGTCGAGGCGATCCAGGCCAGGGCCGCGGCCCAGGGCCTGCATCCAAACATCGCCTGGGTCGAGGGCGACGACATCCTGCCACGGCTCGACGAGGTCTGGCCGACGCGCCCGCGGGACATGTTCTCCGGCGCGCCCTTCCCGCAGACCCCGTCCAGCGCGAACGTTTACCTGGGCGGCTTTCCCATCGCTCAAGCGCTCGCGGCGGGGGCGGACATCGTCGTCACCGGACGCGTGGCGGATTCCGCTCTCTGCCTGGGCATCCTCATCCATGAGTTCGGCTGGACAGCCGCCGACCTCGACCAGCTTGCCGCGGGGACCCTGATCGGACATCTGATGGAGTGCGGCCCGCAGGTCACCGGCGGCACCTTCACCGACTGGCGCGACGTCCCCAACTGGGAGAACATCGGCTATCCGATCGCCGAGTGCCACAGCGACGGCAGCTGCGTGATCACCAAGCCCGAAGAGACCGGCGGCCTGGTCACGCCGGCGACGGTGGCCGAGCAGATGCTCTATGAGGTGAGCGACCCGCGGGCCTATTTCGTCGCCGACGTGACCGCGGACTTTAGCCAGGTTCAGCTGGAGCAGGTGGCGGCGAACCGGGTGCGGGTGTCCGGAGCCATCGGCAGAGAGCCGACCTCCACCTACAAGGCCAGCGTCACCTGGATGGACGGCTGGCGGGCGGTGGCGCTCCATCCGGTCATCGGTCTGGAGGCGGCGGCCAAGGCGGAGCGACAGTCGCAAGCTTTCCTCGATCGAACGCGACAGCAGCTGCGCGATCGAAACCTGGGGGAATTCCGCGCCACGAACCTCGAACTGGTCGGCGCGGAGTCCGCCTACGGGCCGCGAGCGCGGCGCGATGCGCGCGAGGTTGTGGCGAGGATCAGCGTCGAGCACCCCGACCGCGCGGCGGTGGACCTGTTCATGCGCGAACAGCTGTCGCTGCTCTGTTCCATGTCCGCGGGCGCCACCAATGTCCTGCCCGGCAGCGTTAGCGCCATCGTCCGATTGTTCGGCACGCTCGCCGACAAGGCCTGCGTGCCCGTCGCGGTCGGCTGCGCCGGTCGGCTGGAGCCCGCGCCCCCGGCGCGGGCCGGAGGCTTCGCGATCGACAATCTGCCGGAGCCGGCGGCCTTGCCGTCGCCCTGCGGCCAGGACCTGACGGCCGAGGTTCTGCTGCTCGACCTCGCCTATGCGCGCAGCGGCGACAAGGGCGACCTGTTCAATGTGGGGGTCATCGCCAGGCGGCCGGAATTCCTGCCCTATATCGCCGCCGCCCTGACGCCAGACCGGGTCGCGGATTGGTATGGGCACCTGTTCGCGCCCGGATCGCCGCGGCGGGTGGACCGTCACCCGGTTCCCGGCGTCTCGGCCATCAACCTGGTGGTCCACGACAGTCTCGGCGGCGGCGGCTACGGCTCGATGCGGATGGACTCCGTCGCCAAGGGCATGGGGCAGCTGCTGCTGGAATTCCCCGTGCCCGTTCCCGCGGCGCTGGCCGATGAACTGCAGGCGCGGCGCGCCGACGTGTTTTAGGGGCCGGTCTCTCCGGCGTCGTCGAAGACGACCGACGCCGCTGCGGTGTCGATATCGTCCGCGCCGCGCACGCCCAGCGCTTCCCGGGCCTCGACCGGGGTGAGCCCCAGCACCGCCTCGAAGCGCGCCATGAAGATCGGTTCGGAGTCGAGGCCGATCCGGACCGCACGCTGCATCAGGTCCAGCGCGACGAGGGCCGTCTGCGGATAGTGCAGGGCCGCGCGCACCGGCAGCCGGAATCCGCCCAGGGCGTAGAGGCGCGTCAGCTCGACGGCAAGCTCCGGCGTGAGGTGACGGTGCACGTTCGACAGGCGCGTGAAGTAGGGGAGGATTTCGCCGAGGGTGTTGAAGCCGCCGCCCGTGACGATGTGCTCGAAGTCATGGATCTGGCCGAACCGGAAGCGGATGAACTCATAGTCCGAGCGCGGCTTGATGTGCTCGCGCGCGAGGTTCGGCTGCAGGCCCTGGGTGACCAGGTATCTGTGATAGATCTGACCGAACGAGCCGTCGGGGTATCCCTCGAAGAATTCCAGCGTGTGGTGCGGACAGTAGGCTTCGTCGAGCCAGGCGCGAAACCGCGGATTGAGCGCGCGCTCGGCGGCGATCAGCCGTTCGACCTCGGCGACATCGGTAAGTTCATGGAGCGCGGGGATCAGTCCGGCCGCGGTGTCGCTGGCGGGCGTCCGGTCCGGCCCGTTGCGCCGCAGATAATGTGTCGCCACCCAGTCGCGCAGGCCCGCGTGGTTGAGGAGCGGGGAACTGCTGGTCAGCACGCTCCCTGACGCGCCAGGTCGCACCCCCGCCAAAAGATATGCAAGATTGTCCATGACGGCTCACCTGGTGCTGGATGTCGATGGATGAGTCTGTATCCGGCGCGCATGGCGAGGCAAGAGCCGAGCGGCTCCGCAGACGCCGCCTCCCATTGCCCAGGTTAAAGCGGGGGAGGCTGACAGCTCTAACTGGCACGCCGGTGACATTACTAACTGGCTACATCCATTGTCTACGCCGGTTAGAGATGTCGCGCTGGGCGCCAGATAGAAATGTCACCGCGAGCGAGGTGAGGGGAGCGGGCGGGCGCGGAGCCCTCCAACCGCGCAGAGCCCGACCGCTGCCCTCCGCACAGGCCGTCCAGCTTCGTCCTTTGTTTTCCGAGTGCGCCGTCAGGCGCGCGAGGCACGTAGATGACTCGCGCTCAGATCAGCCGGCTCTGGAAGCTTGCTGCACGATCCAAAAGAATGAAGCTATGGCCAAGCCCACCGCGGCCAAGCCCACCGCGGCCAAGCCCACCGCGGCCAAGGCGGTCGCGAGTACATAGCGCCGCCTACGAGCAGCGAGAATCCCGGCTGCAATCGGTGGCAAGGGCAATAGCACCAACAGATGATCAGCAAATCTTTCCGGCTGAGCTAGCAGAGAGCCCGATGCTATCGCCCGATCCACGTAGATTGACGCCGTGACATGGGCAGCCAAAACTAACCCCATCACAACGCTAGCTAGCGCGAGCAGTCCGTAGGCCCCGAGGTGCAACGCCTTCATAAGCCAACTGAATACAGAAAGAGAAATACGCGCAATGGGCAGAGGCGTTATCGACCCGGCCAATCACGCCGACGCTGCTCAGCCCACGCTAAACATATGCCTGTCTTGATCGCGCCGCTTCGGACCCTTGCTGGTGCGCATGCCCGGCGGCTCGGACTGCTGACTCTGACGGATCAGGGTGAGGAGGCCGCCGAGCCGCTTGTTCTCGAGCACGGCCGTCTCGGTGACGCGCCGCAGCTTGTCGAAGGTCCGATAGGGCATGCTGCGGCCCTTGTAGCGGACCTCCAAGCGTCCGTCGGGGAAGTCCACGACCTCGACCCGTTGGCCGATGGCCGCCTGGGCGAACTCGGAGGGGTCGATCATGAAAAGGATGTTGTCGTACTGGAGCGTCAGGGACTGCGAGAGGGTCCGCTCGGCGCGCCAGGTGAAGGCCTCGTCTAGCCGATCCCTGGGCGTCATGGGCCGGTGCAGATTCTTGTCGTTGAACGGCACCTTGGCGAAGCGGGCGTTGTAGTCCGCCATAAAGGTCGGCAGGAAAGCGTTGCCGGCCTCCATGGTGCTGACGCCGGCGAGCCTCAGCTCTTTCACCAGGCGGTCCTGCAGAGTCTTGTTGGCCCGTTCGACGCGGCCTTTGGCCTGGCTGGAGTTGGCGCAGATGATCTCGATCGTCAGCGCCTTAAGCGCGCGACCGAACTGGGGTCAGCGGTCCTGGGCCCCATGCCAGATGCGGAGAATTTCGACGCCGGCAGGTACGATCCGATACACGATGACGTAGGGCCACGCGCCTGTGAGCTCACGCGTACCTGCCTCCAGGCCGGGCCGTCCGCGCTCGGGCATGAGGGCGAGACGGTCACATGCAGCAATGATCTGAACGGCGACCCGAGACGCGGCGAAGGGGTTGTCCACTCCGATGTAAGCCCGGATCGCCGCGAGGTCCGCCAGGGCCTCGGGAGAAAGGACTACGGACATTCAGGCGGGGTAAGCTCGTCGTCGGCGCCCCACGACAACAGCCAGGGACGCACAAGCTCGTAAGGGATGCCGCGTCCTTGATCGAGCGAAGCCTTGCCGGCGCGCACGGCCTCCAAGAAGGCCACGTCCTCGGGTGTCAATTCGCCGGGCGCTGGGTCGGGATGAGCCATAGTGGGCAAGATAACACGGTCTCGGCCAAGCGGCGAGATAGGGCTTGTGGAAAGCGTACACGGACGCCACGCGAGGCTGTCGGTCCGTGCGGCCGAGGGGAGATGTTACGAAATGGCGGCTACATCCATATCGCGCCTAAGGAAGATTATCGGAAATATTGTCTAGGGAAGCTTCAGGTCCCCCCGGGCGATCCGCCCCAGGGTTTCGACGAAAAACGCCGGCTCCAGGGCCGTGACGCGGGCTTCCAGGGCCTCAGCCGTCTCTCCCATCGCCACAGGAACACTTCGCCGCGCCACGGCCGGCCCGCGGTCGTAGACCTCGTCGACCAGGTGGATGACGATCCCGCTCTCGGCGACGCCGGCGGCGATCACCGCCTCGTGGACGCGGCGGCCGTACATGCCGTGACCGCCGAACTGCGGCAGCGGACCCGGGTGGATGTTCAGGATCCTGCCGGCGTAGCGGCCAAGCGTCTGCGGTCCGAGCTGACGCAAATAGCCCGACAGGACAATGAGTTCGACGCCGTGGCGGGCCATCTCGTCGGCCAGCCGGGCGTCGGCGGCCTCCGGATCGGCCTGGGTGGCGATGCAGGCTGCCGGCACGCCTTGCTCCGTCGCGAACGCAAGCGCCGGCGAGGTCTTGTTGTTGCTGACCAGCAGGCGTGGTTCGGCGTTCAGTTCGCCGGCGCGGATCGCGCCGATGATCGCCCGGGCGCTGCTGCCGTTTCCGGACGCGAGGAAACCGAGCTTAAGTGGCTGGGATATCACGTAAAATGACTGCTGAGTTGATGTTCGAACCGCAGGCCGTCATAGGCCGGCTCGACACCTGGCGGCAGCTCGGCCTGCAAGGTCTCGTAGTCCAGGTCGATGTGCAGGTTGGTGAGGATCGCCCGCTTCGGTTTCACGCGCGCGATCCACGCCAGCGTCCGCTCCAGATGCGCGTGCGTCGGATGCGGCCGGTAGCGCAAGGCGTCGACGATCCAGACGTCGAGCCCCTGCAGCGCCGCGAACGCGGTCTCGTCCAGATTAACCACGTCGCTGGAGTAGGCCACGTCGCCGAACCGGTACCCCACCGAGCGCACGCCGCCATGGTCCTGGTCGAAGGTCACCACGGGGATCGCCCCCGACGGCCCGTCCACCGCCCACGCCTGGCCATGCGGCGGGATCGCGCGGCGGCTGCAGATCGCCGGATAGCCGCCCTCGCCCTCGAAGATGTAGCCGAACCGGCGCTGCATCGTGGCGTCGGTGGAGGCGTCCATGTGGCAGGGGATCACCCCGCGCTGGCGGATGAAGAAGGCGCGTACGTCATCCAGCCCATGCACCTGGTCGGCGTGGTCGTGGGTCAGCAGCACCGCGTCCAAGCGCTTGGCGCCGGCATAGGCGGTCTGCAGGCGGAAGTCGGGCGAGGTGTCGATGATCGCTGTGGTCTCTCGCTCCGCGCCCTCCCCCTTGCGCCGGACGAGCAGGGAACAGCGCGAGCGCAGATTCTTCGGATTGGCGGGATCGCACGCGCCCCAGTCGCCGTCGGCCCGCGGCACGCCGCCGGAGGAGCCGGAGCCCAGGATGGTGCACTCCAAGACCCCGCTCATGGCCGAGGAATCCGTTCGAAGAGGGCGAAGAAGGCGTCCTCGGTGCGCTGCTCGGCCTCGTCGAGGCTCCAGCCCCTGATATCGGCCAGCTTGGCCAGGATGTGGGCGATATAGGCCGGCTCGTTGCGTCGCCCGCGGTGGGGCACGGGGGCGAGGTAGGGGCAGTCGGTCTCCACGATGATCCGCTCGGCCGGCATGTCGCGGACCACGGCGCGGACGTCCTCGGCGGCCTTGAAGGTGGCGATGCCGGAGACCGAGAACCAGGCGCCCAGCGCCGCGGCCCGCTGCGCCAGCTCCGCGCCCGAGGTGTAGCAGTGCATCAGGATGCGGAACGGCCCGGCGGCATGCTCCTCCTCAAGGATGTCGCCCATGACCGCGTCGGCCTCGCGGGTGTGGACCACCAGCGGCAGGCCGCTCTGGCGCGCGGCGGCGATATGGGCGCGGAACACCCGGGCCTGGATGTCCCGCGGGCTGAGGTCGTAGTGGAAGTCGAGGCCGGTCTCGCCGATGCCGACCACGCGCGGATCGGCGGCCAGCTTCACCAGGGTCCCGGCGGAAAGCTCGGGGTCTTCCCTGGCCTCGTGCGGATGGGTTCCGACCGTGCACCAGATGTCGGCCTCGTCGGCCAGCGCGCGGACCTTGTCGTAGTGCGAGACGCGGTCGGAGATATTGACCATCAGCCTCACGCCGGCCTCGCGGGCGCGTTCGATCACCGCCTGGCGGTCCGCGTCGAATTGCGGGGCGTGCAGGTTGACGTGGCTGTCGATCAGCATGGCGACTAAGCGGCTCGCGCGGCGCGGCGCAGGTCTTCCAGCGCGGTGAACAGGGCGTCGGTGCGGTCGAGGTTCAGCGCCTCCACCTCGCGCGGCAGCCGCTGCAATGTCTCCCAGGCCTGCGCCCAGCGGTCGACGGCGAGCGACCCCTGCCCCGCCCGCTCCACGGTAAAGCCGTGCACCCGCTCGGCCAGGCGATCGAACAGCAGGTTGAACTGCGCCTGGCCCTCGCCGCCGCGGAACTTGTCGGCCAGCGACAGCGCCATGGCCTCGTCCACCCTGGGCAGGTCGGCCAGGAGGGCGCGGGCAGCGTCGTCCATGTCGAGCGTCTTGCCGGCAGCCAGCGTCCAGGCGCGGCCCGGCGCGCCGCCGGCCATCCTGGCCAGCCGCAGGGCGGCTTCCTCGCTGAGGTCCTCCCGGGCGCGCACGAAGTCGGCGGCGGCCTCGATCTCCAGCGGCTGAAACGCAAGACGCCGGCACCGCGAGCGGATGGTCGGCAGCAGGCGACCCGGCGAATGGGAGATCATGAACAGGATGCCGCGCTCCGGCGGCTCCTCAAGAGTTTTCAGCAAGGCATTGGCTGCATTGGGATTCAGGTCGTCTGCGGCGTCGACGATGGCCACCCGGTGCGGCGCGCTGGCCGGGGATTTCGAGAAGAATTCGGAGAGCCGCCGGGCCTCGTCCACCGGGATCACCTTGCGCGGCTTGCCGTCCTCGCCGACCCGTTCGATCACCAGGATGTCGGGGTGCGAGCGGGCGATGATCTGGCGGCTGACCGGGTGGTCCGGATTGGCGCCCAGGACGCCATGCGCCGGATCGTGCGGCGCGCCCAGGAGGCGCCGCGCCGCGCGGTAGGCGAAAGTGGCCTTGCCGACGCCCTCCAGCCCGGTCAGCAGCCAGGCATGGTGCAACCTCCCGCGCCGGCGGCTGGCTTCGAAGGCCTCCTCCGCGACCTCATGGCCGGTCAGGTCGAAGACCTCGCGGGGGTGGTGGATCTCAGCCATGGAGCCGGCTCTCCACCGCGGCCCAGGCCTGCGCCTCGACCTCGTCCAGCGTGCCGCGGGCGTCGATGACGGCGCAGCGCTCGGGCTCGGCCCTGGCGATGGCCAGGAACGCCTCGCGCAGCCGCTCGTGGAAGGCCTGCCCCTTGGACTCGAAGCGCATCTCCGAGCCGGCGCGCGCGTGCGCCCGCTGCAGGCCCACATCCACCGGCATGTCGAAGATCAGCGTCAGGTCCGGCCGGGTCGCTTCGAGGACGTGGGTCTCCATGGCGGTGACCAGGGCCGGGTCCACGCCGCCGGCGCCGCCCTGGTAGGCCCGGGTCGAATCGGCGAAGCGATCGCAGACCACCCAGGCGCCGCGCGCCAGCGCCGGGCGGATCACGCGTTCGATGTGGTCGCGCCGCGCGGCGTACATCAGGAGCGTCTCGGTGACCGGGCTCCAGCGGTCGGCCGCCCCGTTGAGCACCAGCTCGCGGATGCTCTCGGCGCCCGGCGAGCCGCCGGGTTCGCGGGTGGCGACGACGTCGCGGCCAGCCGCCTCAAGGCGCGCGACGAGGCGTTTGAGCTGGGTGGATTTGCCCGCCCCCTCCCCGCCTTCGAACGTAATGAACCTGCCGTGTGTCACCGGCCCAAATTGGCCAGTTCGGGGCCGATGTCTAGAAGGGCTGCATCACCCGCGCGTCGGCGAACCCAAACGAGGCCACCTTGTCGCGCAGGGCATAGGCCTCGGCCTCGTCGGCCGGCCCCGGCAGCATGACGCGGTAGAGCGTCGTCCCGTTCCGCTGGATCGGCTCGACGGTCGCCGTGCCGGCCGTGGAAAGCTGGGCGGCGGCCCGCTGGGCGTTGTCCGCATTGCTGAAGGCGCCGGCCTGGATGCGGAAGGCCTGGGCGGTTTGCGCGGCCGGAGCGGCCGAGGCGGCGCCGTAGGGTTTGCCGAGCGCCGCGCCGGTCAGGGGCGCCAGCGGCGCGCTGGAGACGGCGGCGGGCGGCGCGAGCGTGGCGACCTGGATCGGTTCGGCATTGGCCATGGCCACCGGCGCGGCTCCGGCCGCCGCGGCCACAGGCGCGAGCGACGTGGGCCTGGCGTCGGCATAGCGCACGCCGGCGTCGGGACCGGCCAACGGCGCGGGGCCGATGTATTTCACCCGCACATGCGCCAGACCCTTGCGGTCGTAGCCCAACTCGGTCGCGGCGGCGCGGCTCAGGTCGATGATCCGGTTGTCGACGAAGGGGCCGCGGTCGTTCACCCGCACCCGCAGCTTCCTGCCATTGTCGAGGTTGGTCACCTCGACGATCGAGGGCAGCGGCAGCGTCGTGTGCGCCGCGCTGACCTGGTTCATGTCGAAGGTCTCGCCATTGGCGGTGGCCTTCATGTTGAAAGCGTCGCCGTACCAGGAGGCGATGCCCTCCTTGTCGTAGTTCGGCTCGTCCTTGGGTACGTACCAGATGCCGGCCACCTGATAGGGCTGGCCGGTCTTGTAGCCCTTGGGCCCGGTCGCCGCGGGCGCGGAGCCCGTCGGCCCGCGCGTGGCGTACTGCGGCGTGGCGCAGCCGACCAGAGCCCCCCCGGCCAGAGCCACGACGGCGATGCGGCTCGCACCGGTGAAAACCTTGTTCTGCATAGCCGAATCCCTTCGACGCCCGTTTGCCCGCGCCGAAGGTGCCTCAAGGACCTTTACATCAGGGTTAACCGGAGATTGCCGTGGCGCGAGGCGCGCAGCCACGACACGCCATGGGATGGCGCCTCGCGGGTTCGGGACCGCTGCCCAGCCCCATCGAAACGCCTGCGCTTGCCCAGCCGCGCCTCGCGTGGCATCGCTCCCCGCCGCCGGACGGGTGGCCGAGTGGTTTAAGGCAGCGGTCTTGAAAACCGCCGTGGGTGCAAGCCCACCGTGGGTTCGAATCCCACCCCGTCCGCCAGCGCTTTGACTTTTACCCCTTACGGGGGTATAGTTATTATCTCACAAAAACATGCGCTTACCGCAAATACCTCTCCAGACTCGTCTGGAGGGCCGTTTCTTTGCGCGTTCCTAATCGCCGTTTTTTTGTGGGTCATTTTGTGGATCAGAAAAGGAGCGACCGAGATGGGTCGTATGGAACGGATTAAGCCGATTGATTTGCCGCGCCTGTTAAAGCGGCCGCGTACCCACGCCGATGGCGGGTGTCTCTATCTGAAAGTGAAAGACTCCGGCTCCGCTCAATGGGTGTTTCGCTACATGGTGACAGGCCGTGCTCGCGAGATGGGTCTAGGCTTCGAGCCGGAACGCAGCGCTCTAAACGCGTCCTTTCCCCTCCAGTGCTGCTCGATAATGGCTTTATAGTCCCCACCCACCGTGCAGTGGAAATGGGGTCCAAAGAGCCCGGTACGCGCCCGGTACTCCCCGTCTAACCCGCCGAAGAAGAAGCCGTTCGCGCCACGAAACACGGGCTCGTCCAGATAGTTTTTTAGGCGCTTAACCCCTCGCCGAAGAGCGTCGGCTGATAACTCTTCGGTCTGCAATTCCGACCCGTTCGGAATGAGGGTTAGCGTTTCCATGTCCGGGAATTCGGTACGGCGTAGCCTTAGCAATTCGCCGGTCACCCGCTGCCTTAGCGTACGCATGTAAAGCGCAGATGCCCGGCTCTCCGGCGGCCCCTGATCAAGGTCATAGTCTAATGCCCGGACCAATCGCTTAAGGGACCGCCGCACCTCCTTGTCGCAGACCACCCTAAGCGCCCTCTCGGCAGCGTGGAGGCGAGCCTTATCGAGGCGGATGCACTCATCCTTTGTCTCAAATCGGTAGTAAGAACGCGCCCCGGTTAGGTTCGTCCGTTTGGTGCTTAGCTCTGTCGGCTCGAACGGTTCAATCTATTCTGACACTAGCCGCACCCTAGCGGAACGCGCGTCCACCCTAGTGCTGGATGTGCTGGGCACCTTGTACGAGGAGCTTACTAACATCGCGATTTCGAGAATCGACGATGTGAACCATCCGGCTCAAGTCACCGACCGTATCGAAGACCTGAGGGCTTCGATCACCAGCGTCAAAATCACCGGTACTGTGGAGGAGGCTGCTGAAGGAACCAGAGCCAGCGAGGGCAGCCGATCTGGCGAGCTAACGGTCGCCGCCGATCCGCAGCTTAAGCTCGCTATAGGCAAGCGCACATCCGCGGGGGAGACGGTTTCCAGACGGTCTAGCGGCACTGAGCAGGTGCATCTGGATTTCGGTAATATCAGCACCTCCCTCCGGGGATTGCTGCAGGTGCTGGGCTTGCGGCGTTTGTGGCTGATGATCGACGAATGGAGTGAAATACCCGTTCAATTGCAGCCCTATCTCGCTGACCTTTTAAGAAGGACGGTTTTACCGGTTCCGGAAGTGACGGTAAAAATTGCAGCCATTGAGCATCGAACCGAGTTCGCCATCCTAAAAGATAAGGGTGAATATATCGGCGTTGAATTGGGTGCTGATATGTCTGCTGACTTGAATTTAGATCATTATCTTGTATTTGATAACAACCAAACCAAGGCTACTAACTTCTTTAAAACACTATTGTTTAAGCATTACGCTATATCGGAAAATGCATTGCCGGAAATCAAGTCCGGCGATGATCTTATTCAGGCTATCTTCACGCAGACGCCCGCTTTCGAGGAATTCGTGCGGGCTGTTGAGGGCGTCCCTCGCGATGCTCTGAACCTCGCCGCCGCTATCGCTACCAAGGCTTTCGGGGAAAAGGTCTCTATCAACCACGTCCGCGCGGCCGCGCTTGAGTGGTATCATCAAGATAAGTCGGCAGTTATTAAGAATTCGCCCGAGCTATTTAAGGCGCTAAATTTTATTATCGATGAAATCATAGGTAATAGGCGCGCAAGGGCATTTCTTTTCCCTAGTAACACACGACATGAGCTTATCGAGAAATTGTTCGATGCACGTCTGTTGCACGTCCTCAAGCGCAGCGTCTCATCTCGCGATGAACCCGGTGCCCGATACGACGTTTATAAAATCGACTACGGTTGCTATGTCGAGCTAATCAATACGAGTAAGGCACCCCTCGCACTGTTCGAGGCGGATGATGAATTGGTTGAAGTGCCGAGAGACGATTACCGTTCGATCCGCCGGGCGATCCTTCGCCCCGAGGAGCTTGATAAAATCATAAGCGTGGAGGCTTAGCCTTCGCCGTCTACTATCCTAGTTAGCTGCACTTCGAGCGCGCTAGCTATGCGAACGAGCACCAAGAGACTCGGATTGCGGCGACCCCGCTCGATGCCGCCTAGGTAAGTCAGATCAATCTCGGAATCGACGGCTAGCTTTTCCTGGGTAAGCCCCCGCTCTTCCCGCAAACGACGGATGTTCCGCCCGACGATCTGACGCCAATCCATTTGCAGGATGGGCGGACATCAGGCTTATAAGGACTAGGGACTATAGTCCCTGCGTCTGGATTTGGGGGGTTTCATGTTTAGGCGATTTCACGTTGCCTGTGCCGCTTCGCTAATAGCGATGTGCATAAGCGCGTGCGGCCCTAAAGGGCCAACGCAAGCGCAAGCTTCCTTGCAGACGGCGGCCCAGCCCGCCCCACAGAAAATCTCGGCTGCACCTGCGTCTCAGCGCCACGAATATGCTAGTCGCGAGGGGGGCCGATTTTACTATCAAGACGCGCAGGGACAGTTGGTCGGGGTTACTGATCTAGGTCGCCTTCCCCGGGACCAGGACACGTATCGCGCACTCGCTAAGGGCGACCGGGCGATTGCTATGGATGGTCGCCAATTCGCCGCCCTTACGCCTGGCTCTGAGATCGTCCGCGTTGTCGTGAATCAACCAGGCGAGCAGGTTTTCCGCGATGTCACCAAGGTTCCTCTATCAGGAGATAGTATCCCAGCGAAAGCGATGCGGGACTCCCTCGCGGGCTTACTAACTTTTCCTTCCGAGCAAGCGTTGAACGCGCCCTCTGCCGGGGCTGCTCCGCAGGCTGTCATGATACCTGCTGCTTCGCATTATCAGGGTTATGTCCCTGACGGCTTCAAGAGCGAGGGAATGACTTTTGACGGCCAGACGGCCGCCCAAATCCTCCGCTGCACCGACAAGGGCCTAAAGGCATCCCAACTAGGGCTGTCGAAGGATGCGATCCATGCTTGGTTCGGTCTTTGCGGCAAAGCTAATCCGGTCAACGCGGCGTTCGTTGCGGCCAACTGCGGAGCTCTGCAGGCTTCCTCACCTTGTCAGTCGGCAATCGCCGCTGACACTGCCGTGCGAAAGCTCGATGGCTTTTGGCAGATCGTGAACGCGATGGCGGGCCGTCCCGACGACTACGACTTGGACTAGGCTCGGCTGTTTGTGGGTGCGTTTGTGGATCGGATAACAATCCAGAACAATTCCCGTTATTTATCAGCGCCAGTTGGCGGTCACCCCGTCCGCCATGCCGTCTCAGCGACGCGCCCGGCTATGGAGAACGACCTCCCCGTTGGCGGTCTCGGCCGTCACGCCGGAATAGGCTTCGAGCCGGCGCAGCACCGCGGCCTCGCTGTCGATCACCAGGACGCCGGTGAAGCGGATCCGGCCCGTCGGGGCGTCGGCGACGCGCACCGGAACGGGGAAGCGGCGGCTGAGCTCGGCGGCCACGTCGGAGAGCGCCGCGTCCCTGTAGATCAACTGCCGCTGCGTCCAGGCGAAGGCCACGTCGGGCTCGACCACGCTCACCGTCGATATCGCGGTCCCATCCCGGTGGACGAGCTGCTGGCCGACGGTCAGGCGGGCCGGCGCCGCATCGGGGGCGCCGGCGGGGCGCACCTCGACGACGCCGCGGCGGACGGTGAGCGCCGTCTGGCCATCGCGGCGGCGCAGGTTGAACTCGGTGCCGACCACCCTCACCTGCTGGTCGCCCACCGCGATGAGGAAGGGCCGGCTCGGGTCATGGGCCACGTCGAACACGGCCTCGGCGTCGGCCATGGTCACCCGCCGCGCATCCCGCGCCAGCGCCACCGAAAGGGATGACGCGGCATTGAGGGTGACGTGGGTGCCGTCCGCCAGGTCGATCTTGCGGACCTCGCCTGCAGCGGTGCGATAGGCCACGGCCGGCGGCGGGGCGGAGCGCCAGTCGCCGACGGCGACCACGGCTACGGAGACGCTGGCCGCGAGGGCGGCGGCTAGCCATCGCCGGCGGGCCGTGCGCACCGGCGGCCTTCGCGCTCCAGTCGGCCGCCGGGCGCCGGCCGGCGGCCCGAGGGCGCGGTCGATGGCGGCCCCGTCGTCGTCCAGCGCCACCCACAGCCGCTCCACCCGATCATAGGCGTCCGCATGGGCCGGATCGGCGCTCAGCCAGGCTTCGCAGGCCAGCCAGTCGCCGCCGCCCGCCGCCTCGTCCTGCAGGCGCACGAACCAGGTCGCAGCTTCGTCGGCTGCGGTTCCGGCTCCCGTATTGCGCCGCTCCCTGCTCATCCGCCCCGTGTCCAGACGCCGTCCGCGTCACAAAATAGATGACGCCAAGCGCGGGCCCGTTCCTCCAAGGCGCTCATTTCAGCGCCGCCGACAGATGTCGAAGCGCGGCCATCACGTGCTTCTCGACGGCGCTGCGCGAGATGCCCAGGAGGGCGGCGACCTCGGGATGGGTCAAGCCCTCGAACTTGTGCTTGCGGAACACCAGCTGGGTCTGGGCCGGCAGGGCCTTGAGCGCCGCGATGGTGGCGGCGAGCCGCTGGCGCGCGACCAGCGCCTGCTCGGCGCTCGGATCCTCGGACACCTCCTCGACGCCGAGCACCGTGCGGTGGCTGTCGCGCCAGGCTGCGTCCCTGGACGCCGCGCGCCGCGCGCCGCGCATGCGGTCCAGCATCAGGTTCGAGCCCAGCCGGTAGAGGTATCCGGTCGGATTCTGGATGTCCGGGTCATCGACGGCCTGCAGGCGCAGGTAGATGTCCTGCACCAGATCCTCCGCGGCGGCGGCCGAGCGCAGGCGCAGCGTGAAGAATCGGATCAGGTCGGCGCGGCGCTCGAGATAGACCTCCAGCAACGCCGCACGTCCCGCCTTGCCCGATTCATCGCCGCGCTTGGAAATCACGGGACGAGACTAGCGGTTGTCGAGGTGGCGAGACCATGGCAAAGCGGCCTGCGCATCAGCGGCTGGGGCCGGCGCTGGGCCATGGCCGGGGGTCCACGGCGTCATGACGGCATAGGTATCTGCGCGGGGCTCGCGATCCAGGTCATGCAAATCCTTCCGTCCCGTGTGTTTGTCCCCGCGACCGAGGCCGATGCCAGCCGGTCACCGAGATCGCCCCGGTGATGGACGGCGCGCGCCCTAAGCCCTCGACGACCGGCCGGGTCTGTTTCCTCTACATCGCCCAGGAGCACCAGACCCTCCATAGTGTCTCGGCCGCTGTGGCGCTCGCGCGCCTGCGCCCGGACGTGGAGGTGGACCTGGTCTCCACCCGCCCGGAGACCATCGCCTTCCTGGAGGAGGTGATCCAGGCCTTGGGCGACGCGCCGGTGGGTCTGCGGCTGGCCGGACCCGCCTGGCTGCGGGGCCTGACGCCGGCGGGCGGCGCCCCGCTGAAGTTGCCGATGCTGGCGGCCAACGCCGCGATGCTGGGCGGCTACGACATCATCGTGGCGCCCGAGCGAACGACCGCGGCGCTGCGCTGGTTCGGGGTGCGGCGGGCGCAGCTCGTCTACACCCAGCACGGCGCCGGGGACCGAGGCGGGCCGTTCGAGCCGCGCCTGAAGGCGTTCGACCTGGTCTTCGCCGCCGGGCCCAAGCAGCGCGACCGCATGGTCGAGGCGGGCCTGGTGCCGCGCGAGCGGTGCGCCGTGGTGGGCTATCCCAAGTTCGACGTGGTCGATGCCCTGCGCCCGACCCCGCCCCGGCTCTTCGCCCAGGACCGACCCATCGTGGTCTACAACCCGCACTTCGACGCGAAGCTGGGCTCCTGGCCCGCCTGGGGCCCGGCGATCCTGGCCGCCTTCGCCGCCCAGGACCGCTACAACCTGATCTTCGCCCCGCACATCCGCCTCTTCGAGGGCGCCGATCCCCGCAGCGTTCCGAGCCTCGCCGCGTTCGTCGACTGCCCGCAGATCCACCTGGACCTGGGCGGCGTAGCGGCGATCGACATGACCTATACGCGCATGGCCGACGTCTACCTGGGCGATGTCTCCAGCCAGGTCTACGAGTTCCTCCGCGTGCGCCGGCCGTGCCTGTTCCTCAACAGCCACCACGTCCCATGGCGCGGCGACGAGAGCTATCGACACTGGACGTTCGGCCCCGTCGTGGAGGCCCTGGGGGACATCGTCGCCGATGTCGATGCGGCGCGCGGCGGCCACGGCGCCTTCCTGCCGGCCCAGGAAGAGGGCTTCCGCGACACCTTCGATCTCACCGGCGAGAGCTCATCGGTGCGCGCCGCGCGCGCCATCGAGCGCCTGCTGAACAGGCGTCATCGCCCCGGCTAGGGCCTTCAGTCCTCGGGGAGCTTGCCGATCCGGGTGAGCGGGGGCGGGTCGTCGCTGGCCTCGGGGCCGAGCGGGCTCAGCCGCGCCAGCAGGGCCGCGCCGGCCGGGGTGATGTCCCAGCCCTCGCGGCTGCGCTCGGCCAGGCCCAGTTCGGTGAGCGCCCGCGCCGCGCCGATATTGACGAACGGCGCCTCCTCGCCGGTCTTCTTCCGCGACAGGTTCTGCAAGGCGTTGAGTTGGCTCGGCGTCAGATCGTCCATGTGTCGACGCTATACCGCCACAGCCCTTCTGCACGCAGGCAATTCGAAGCAGGCCCGAGAACCCCAGCCGGGCGCTGGCAGGAATTGTCGGGTTGAGGTCGCCCTGGGCTAAACCGGCTTCAGCGCCTCGTGCGGCCCAGCCGGCAGTTCCACGGTGATTAGGTCCCCGGCCCTGACCTCCCCGCCCGTCAGGACGACGCTCATCACGCCGGCCTTGCGGATCAACTCGCCGTCGGCGGTCTTCTCCAGGCAGGCGGCCATCAGGCCCCGCTGCAGTTCGTCGAGCTGGTAGCAGGGGTTTCGAAGGCCCGTGATCTCCACCACGGCCTCCGCGCCCAGCCGCATGATGGCGCCCGTCGGCAGGGCCAGAAGATCGACGCCGCGCGTGGTGATGTTCTCGCCCATCAGGCCGGGGCTGACCGCAAAGCCCTTGGCCGCCAGTTCCTCATGCAGCTCGGCATGCAGGAGGTGCACCTGGCGCCTGTTCGGCTGGGTTGGATCGCGCCGCCAGCGGCTGCGGTGCTTCACCGTCACCCCACAGTGCGCGTCGCCTTCGACGCCTTCACCCGCGATCAGCCGCACCATCTCCCGGTTGGCCTTGTCGACCCCGTGCCTGGTCTTGGCGCTGACCGCGATGACGACGCCGTCCGTCAATAGATCACCACGCTGCGGATGCTCTCGCCGGAGTGCATCAGGTCGAAGGCGCGGTTGATGTCTTCCAGCGGCATGGTGTGGGTGATCATCGGGTCGATCTCGATCTTGCCGTCCATGTACCAGTCGACGATCTTCGGCACGTCGGTGCGGCCGCGCGCGCCGCCGAAGGCCGTACCCTTCCAGACCCGGCCGGTGACCAGCTGGAACGGCCGGGTGGCGATCTCCTTGCCGGCCTCCGCGACGCCGATGATCACGCTCTCGCCCCAGCCGCGGTGGCAGGCCTCCAGGGCCTGGCGCATGACCTCGGTGTTGCCGGTGGCGTCGAAGGTATAGTCCGCGCCGCCGTCGGTCAGCTTGACGAGGTGGGCCACCACGTCCTCGCCGATGGTCTTGGGATTGACGAAGTGGGTCATGCCGAAGCGGCGGCCCCATTCCTCGCGGTCGGGGTTGAGGTCGACGCCGACGATCATGTTCGCGCCCACCAGCTTCAAGCCCTGGATGACGTTGAGCCCGATGCCGCCCAGGCCAAAGACGATGCAATTGGCGCCGGCCTCGACGTTGGCGGTGTTGACCACCGCGCCCACCCCGGTGGTGACGCCGCAGCCGATGTAGCAGGCCTTGTCGAAGGGGGCGTCGGTGCGGATCTTCGCCACCGCGATCTCCGGCAGCACGGTGTAGTTCGAGAAGGTCGAGCAGCCCATGTAGTGGAAGACGGTCTGGCCCTTGCAGGAGAACCGGCTGGTCCCGTCCGGCATCAGCCCCTTGCCCTGGGTCGCGCGGATCGCCGTGCAGAGGTTGGTCTTGCGCGAAAGGCAGCTTTTGCACTGGCGGCATTCGGGCGTGTAGAGCGGGATCACGTGATCGCCCGGCTTCACGCTGGTGACGCCCGGCCCCACCTCGACCACCACGCCCGCGCCCTCGTGGCCCAGGACCGAGGGGAACAGGCCCTCCGAATCCAGGCCGTCCAGGGTGTAGGCGTCGGTGTGGCAGATGCCGGTGGCCTTCAGCTCCACCAGCACCTCGAAGGCCTTGGGCCCTTCCAGGTCCAGTTCGACGATCTCCAGCGGCTTCTTCGCCTCGAACGCGACGGCGGCGCGGGTCTTCATGGACGCTCTCTCACCTGGGATCCCGGCCGCCTTTTCGCATGTGCGGCCGCTTTGTGAAGGCCCGCTTTGCTCCTGACCACGCCGCTAGGGGACATAGACCGCGACCGTGATCGTGAAGAGCTTCCGCCGCCCCAGGGTGTCGGTGAGCCGGCCGAACACCAGGGTCCCCAGCACCGCGCCCAGGATATAGGCGCTGCCGGTCAGGCCGATTTGCTGTTCGGTGAGGTTGAGGGCGTCGGGGCTGCGGATCGCCGGTGACAGCGCGCCGACCAGCGTCACCTCCAGGCCATCGAGAATTCAGGTGATCCCCAGCGCCGCCATCACCAGCCAGTGGAAACGGCTCCAGGGCAGCCGGTCGAGCCGGGCCGGCACGTCGCGGTCGCGAACACCTCGCCTATCGCCGCCATCCCCCTCGCCTTCGCGCTTGGCCTCGTGTAGGCGCCGACAATGGCTGCTGAAGAGATCGTCGTCGACGCCCGCGGGCACCGCTGCCCGGTGCCGACCCTGCGCCTGCGTCGCGCGCTGGAGGCCGCGCCGGCCGGCGGGCGCGTCAGGCTCTACGCCGACGATCCCATGGCCCGCATCGACGTCCCGCATTTCGTGGCCGAAGTCGGCGCCGAACTCATCGAGCGCGCCGAGACCGACGGCGGTTTCAGCTTCCTGGTGGCGAAACCACAGCCCGCTCGCCCCGAAGATCGCTGATCAGCGGCGGCCGCTGGGCCGCGTCGATGGCGATCTCCACCTCGGTGGCGAGTGCGCCGCCGAAGAAGATGGCGTTCACGTTCCACGACAGCCAGATCAGGAACACCACCACGGTGGCGATCGAGCCGTAGGTGGCCCCCAGGTGGGCGACCTGGGTGACATAGAAGGCCGTGGCCCAGGAGGCGAAGAGGCAGAGCACCGCCGCGCTCGCGCCGCCCAGCACCGACGCCCTCCAGGCCACCGGCCGGCGCGACATGGCCCAGCGGTAGATCAGGCTCATGCCGAAGGTCATGCCGACGCTGGCCCAGGTCCATTCACTGTAGAGCCAGGACACGCCGCGCAGGGGCCGGAGTTCGAACGCGGAGCCCAGCACGCGCAGGCCGAAGAACACCGCCGAAACGACCGCCAGGCCGGCGAAGGTCGCGATCAGCACCAGCAGCGCCATCAGGTTGAAGCCGAAGAAGCCGCGCTGATTTTCCTCGTCGTGAATGAACGACAGGCCGGCCAGCATGGCCTTGAATCCCCGGTGGGCGGCATAGAGACCGATGAAGAGAGCAAAGCCGCTCTGGGTCGACATGGCCGCGTGGGGCGCGTTGGCCAGGCGCATCAGTTCGCTGCGGAAGATCTCGCGAGCGCCGGCCGGGATCAGCACCGAGAGCGCCTCGCCCTCCTGGGCCGCCGCCACCGGGTCGGAGAGCAGGCTGTAAAGCGTGATCAGGATCGCCAGCGCCGGGAAGATCGCCAGCATCGAAAAGAACGAGACGCCGCCGACATAGAGCATGACGTCGCGGCCCCAGAGCCGGGTCAGCGCCTTGCCGAAGGTCTGCAGGGTGATCCGCGCCCAGTGGGTGAGATCCCATTGGATGGCCCGCAGGCGAGTGATGAACCGGGGCTGCGCCATCTGGCCGGAGGGTGAGGAGGAACGCAGCGCCGCGCAAGCCCCTTGCTGGGCCCTAAACGCAAACGGCGCGCCACCTGTTAGGGTGACGCGCCGCCCGATGGGCGTGTCTTTCCATCAGGCGGGCTGCCGCTTCGAGGGACGGGAGAGCGCGACAACCAACCTGCGCTCGTTCTCGGCCCCGGCGGCTGAACCCAGCCTGAACGCGGCTTTCAGGAAACGGGCTCTGCGGGCGCAAATAGCGCGTCGATCTCTGCGGCCGAGAAGCCCCAGTCGCCGAGCGCCTCGCGATCGTGTGCGCCCACCGCCGGCGGCGGCCCCTGGATGGCGCCCGGCGTGACGGAGAATCGCGGCGCGGGCGCAGGCTGGGTGACGCCCGCCACTTCGACGAAGGTTTTTCGCGCGACATTGTGCGGATGCTTCGGCGCCTCGTCGAGGTCGAGCACGGGCGCGAAACAGACGTCGGTGGCGTCCATGATGGCGCACCACTCCGCCTGGGTCTTCGTTGCGATCACTGCAGCCAGCTTGTCGTGCAGGCCCGGCCAGGAGGCCCGGTCGTGCTGCGTCTGGAATTCCGGATCGTCGATGCCGGTCTTCTCCAGCAGCAGCGCATAGAACTGCGGCTCGATGGACCCGATCGAGATCCATTTGCCGTCGGCGCACTGGTAGGTGTCATAGAAGTGCGCCCCGCCGTCGAGCAGGTTCGAACGCCGCTCTTCCTTCCAGGCCCCCGAGGCCTTGAAGCCGTAGAACATGGCCATCAGCGAGGCCGCCCCGTCACTCATGGCGCAGTCGATCACCTGGCCCTTGCCGGTCTCGCGGGCCTGGATCACCCCGGCCAGCAGGCCGAAGGCGAGATAGAGCGCCCCGCCCCCGAAGTCGCCCACCAGGTTCAGCGGCGGCACCGGCTTGTCGGTCGTGCCGATGGCGTGCAGCGCGCCGGTGATGGCGATGTAATTCATGTCGTGGCCGGCGGCGTTGGCGTAGGGCCCGGTCTGGCCCCAGCCGGTCATCCGGCCAAACACCAGCTTCGGATTGCGCTTGAGCGCCACCTCGGGGGCCAGGCCCAGCCGCTCCATCACGCCGGGCCGGAACCCCTCGATGATCGCGTCGGCTGAGGCCATCAACTTAAGGCAGGCCTCGATGGCCGCGGGGCTCTTCAGGTCCAGCGCCACCGAGCGGCGGCCCCGCGCAGTGATGTCGGAGGGCGCGGCGCTGCGGCTGCCCTTGCGGTCGATGCGCACGACGTCGGCGCCCAGGTCGGAGAGCAGCATGCCGCAGAACGGGCCGGGCCCGATGCCCGCGAACTCGACGATCTTCAGTCCGGTCAACGGCCCCTGGCGCATCGCATCACTCCCTTGTTGGCGCGAGTAAAGCGCCCTGCCCCTCGGTCAGCCAAGTCCTCGATCATCCGCCGCCGGGCAGCGACTGGCCGTCGTCGATGGTGATGACGCTGCCGGTGATCGCCTTTGCGGCCGGGCCGACCAGCATCAGGAAGGCCGCGTCGAGATCCTCGGCGTTCATCAGTCGCCGGCGCGGAAAGCCCTTCAGCTGCCGTTGTCCGCCTTCGGTCGGCCACCAGGTGGTGTTGATGTCGGTATCGATGTAGCCGGGGCAGAGCGCGTTCACCGAGATGCCGCGCCGCGCCCACTCGCGCGCCAGCCCCTGCGTCAACATCGCGACCGCGGCCTTCGAGGCGCAGTAGGCCACCAGGCCCGGAAGCACGGTATGGCTGGCGATCGAGGCGACGTTGAGGATCCGCGCATCGCCGCGCTCGGCCACGCCGGACGCCAGCATGCGCTTTGCGGCTTCCCGCGCCGCCACGAAGGTTCCGCGCACATTGACCGCGAAGGTGTTGTCCCAATCTTCGATGGAGACGTCCAGCCCCAGGCCCTCCCCGCCGACGCCGGCGTTGTTGACCAGGATCGAGACCGGGCCGAGCGCCGCCTCCACCTCATCGAGCGCCGGGCCGATGGCATGGGCGTCGGCCACGTCCAGCCGAATCGCTTTGGCCGCATGCCCGTCGGCCGTTAAGGCCCCCGCGACGGCTTCGACCCGGTCCAGGCGGCGCGCGCTGACCGCAACGGCTGCCCCCTCGCTCGCCAAAAGCCGTGCAAAATGAGCTCCAAGACCGCCCGACCCCCCTGTAACAAGCGCCACTTGGCCTTTCAAACTTTCGCCCATGAACTATCCTTCCGAAGTGGTGCGACCCCTTGTCGCAACTTAAACTTGTAATTCCTCCACCGGCCCAGCGTATTTACGGGACGGTAAGCGGGACATGATCAGCGTCGGGGCATGCGGGAAACGACTAAAAGCGTCCAGGCGCGCGTTCTAATTGTTGCGCGCGATGATTCCCTAGCGGGGCCCCTGTCCGAGGGGCTGGACAGGCTTGGCTGGCGCACCATCACCGCGCGCGGCCAGTACGCCGCGATCACCGCCCTTTCCGACCTGCAGATCGAAGCCGCGATCATCGACCTGGCCAGCTGCGGCGAGGAAAGCCTGGGCCTGGCCCGCCGGCTCAAGGCCGCCTGCGCCCCGCGCCGGATCCCGATCATCGCCATCGGCAATCCCGACCCCGTGCTGCAAAACTATGGCTACGACCTGACGCTGGCGGCCCCGCTGCATCCTGCCCAGGCGGCGATGCGCCTGGAATCGCTGGTGCGGATGGCCGTCTCCCAGGAAGAGTTCGAGCTGCGGTCCGAGACCTTCCGCGAACGTGGCCGCGCGCTGCCGATGC
>Ga0307513_10001154_pt1 | contig 38321 bp, 35 predicted proteins | sample 15_EM_MG_FD_202174 | JGI IMG/M metagenome (GOLD analysis project Ga0307513, IMG submission 202174) | Populus trichocarpa ectomycorrhiza microbial communities from riparian zone in the Pacific Northwest, United States - 15_EM | ecosystem: Host-associated > Plants > Roots > Unclassified | place...
GACGATGATGGCCAAACGCCACTCTGGTGGGCTGCCTCGGGTGGGCATGAGGGGGTTGTGAAACTGCTCCTTGATCGGAAAGAGGTCAACCCCGACTCGGGAGACAAGTATGACCGAACGCCACTCTGGAGTGCTGCCTCGGGTGGGCATGAGGGGATTGTGAAGCTACTCCTTGACCAGAAAGAGGTCAACCCCGACTCGAGAGGCAAGTATGGCCTAACGCCACTCTGTCGTGCTGCCGAGCGTGGGCATGAGGGGATTGTGAAGCTACTCCTTGACCAGAAAGAGGTCAACCCCGACTCGGGAGACAACTATGACCGAACGCCACTCTGTCGTGCTGCCGAGCGTGGGTATGAGGGGATTGTGAAGCTGCTCCTTGATCGGAAAGAGGTCAACCCTAACTCGAGAGACAAGCATGGCCAAACACCACTCTGGAGTGCTGCCGAGGGTGGGCATGAGGGGACTGTGAAGTTGCTCCTTGACCGGAAAGAGGTCAACCCCGACTCGGGAGACAAGTATGACCGAACGCCACTCTGGAGTGCTGCCGAGCGTGGGTATGAGGGGATTGTGAAGCTGCTCCTTGATCGGAAAGAGGTCAACCCCGACTCGAGAGACAAGTATGGCCTAACGCCACTCTGGAGTGCTGCCTCGGGTGGGCATGAGGGGATTGTGAAGCTGCTCCAGCGTCATGCAAATACTGGGTCCGGTACCGAGGCGAATGACGCCCCAATGTCTCCTTCCCACTTTTCACAGAATACCTATGAGGGGCTCCTGGTCTCGCAGCTACCCCCACAGCCACCCCAAGATACCCCTGACATGGTCACTCCAAATACCCACCCAGCACTCTTGTCAGCCGTTTCTCCTCCTGACACCCCCGATATCGGTTCGGAAACCTCCTCTCAGAAACCTCCACTTGACTCTCCTCTCTTAGCTCTATTAAACCCTATCCCCCTGACTGCTATCGCTGCTGCCGGAATTGCCGCCGTTTCGGCCATCCTGGCTATTTCAATTAGGCTCTGGCTACAGTACCGCGAGGATTCTTGTTGAAAATCTGCCCCCGTCATACCAACCATCCTAGCCTATTTCAATGCGGCGGTACGATTAGCGAATCATCTGAAAATGGCTAGGTATGCTGATAGATCGATGTGAGTAGTTTTGTACCTAAGAATTTAGCTGTTATGCCGTTCGAATTTTCTATGAAGGTGAAGGATTCATGTGTACTCCGGGGCGATAATGGCAGACATTGTGTTACACTTTATATCCATTAGAAATTTCTGTTCTATTACCGAAAACCCTCCTTACAACACCGCTCTACTCACCACCTCTCCTTCCATGAATTCAACCCTTACCTGCCTCACACTACCGACAGACTCAATGACCCACATTAGTAGTCAATCGAGGAGTCGGCAAGTACTAGTACCCAACACGCCCATCAGAAAGTATAACTTTACTAAACCTATTTTGGTGGAATTGGCTAACTTGACATACAGGCTAGCACTCCATGGGAGCTTGGTGTGTTCCAGCTAGAGGATAAATTTCATGAAACGACTTAAGTACGTAATCCAATCAGTGCTAGTAGGTTATTAGCATTGACAACTTGCTAGAATATCAGCAAGATAGAGGGATTTAGGTAAAATATCCTGAGATATCAGGACCCTCGGATGGCAAGTTAGGAGCTTGTTGGCGGCGGCCCTAGGAGGCCAGAGGGAACAGTGAGTGTTTCAGAAAAAGCTTCTTAATTACTTGGGCATTGACAAGGCTTTATAGCTTCTGGCATTCTATATTTGACAGAAACTGTCAAAGGGGGCGGGTGCGGAGGAGCCATTCCTGGAGAAGTACCTTAGAGAAGCGAAGGAAGTACCGAGGAAAGCAGAGCTGGGGCGAGCGGTAAGGCGAGCCTTCAGTGACGCGCTGAGGGGGACGGGGGTGTGTAAGCCCCGGGAAGACATGGGCGGAACTAATTATCCCTTCTTTTTCCTTTTCTCCACTTGCTTTTTATTATTATTGGGTCTTGATGGATACCCGCACTAGTATGGGGGGATTCGATTAAAAATAAATTTCTTTGCATAAACTACTAGTGTACCATAAAATCTCTTGAGATCCACAATATCTAGCCGCCCCGTAATCTCTAAATTCTAAGTCAAGCTCCCGAGAAGGATTAGCATTTTCCTGAATTTCGAGTGCCCCCGTCTTTTTCGGAAACATACCGGTATATCACAATTCCCTAGAACTTGGCAGGTGTTCCTTCCTTCTGTTTGTGCCTTCGCCAATAGTTCATAAGGGCTCTCCTTTTCCTTGCCTGCCATTTCCACTGCCTGATTTGAGTTGTTGGTGTGTGGACTGCAGGCGGTAGCATTCAGCTCCCAGTAAGGAAGGGAGAAAGCGCAAGGTTTCGGCCGCGCATACAGGTATGAGGCAACTGCCTTACCAAATGCTCCAGGCAGCGCATGGTTTTCATGAAAGACACGACGATTATATATAATACAGAAAAGATAGGAAATTGTTGCGTCATTGATTCTCACCCGGATTCTCGGCCTAACCTATGTTGGAAAATGAGGGAACGGGTGAGCTGTATACCGGAGACTTGAAATGCGAGAGACACTCAAGAACTTTATTCTATCTAAGAAGGTCTGGGTGGCGCACTATTTATGCAGTGAAACAGAAACATTTATTGGCAGTGGAAAAGAAATCAAAGGAAAGAATATGGAATACAAAAGACCATGGATGAGAACAGAATTTCATATCTAATCAATTGATCAAATGAAGGGTTTGGAAAACCCATTGCCAATTGGGCAAAGCGGATATGTTCCTCCTCGGGGGCAGCGATGTTATCTCGGAGCATGGCGGAAAAAGGTATAGCCGGTTGCCAGGCCACTGCGGGGTCATAGCTCAAGAATCGGGGGCCGTGGGCCCCACACCCTTTACATACTGCAGCTCTCCGCTTCCTCTGATCTCAGAGCCACCATAATTCCTACATCTCGCATTCCTATACTTTCTATTGCTCGTGTTCTTTATTTCCCGCCACCCGCCCGGGAGAACCCTAATGCGCCCTAATTGTCACAAGTGGGTCATATCGGCGGTAACGATCTCCCATGACAAGGGCAGCGGCAACTTCCCCAACACCTCCGATAGTGGAACTATAGATGGTTTATGTGACGCAGAGTTTAGCATGAGATTTCCTTTGGCGTTGTTCTTCTTAGGTCGTTTGTCTTCTTCGTTCATGTCACACTTAGTTATCCTTAATGTACTTGCCTGGCTTTTGGAAAATTGGACGATGACGGGGGGGATAGAGCAAATAGGATAAGCAAAATTCAGATGGCTCTAAACCTAGATTAAGGAATACTGACCTGCGATGTTGTACTCAAAGCCACAGAAAGTGCATATCCTAAATCACTATTTCAACAGGTTATACGAAGGCTCCATGACCCTTACGTACCTTCCAGCCGAGTAACAAGGCTATCCTTTAAGAAATTATGATGTAACCTGCGCCAACACAGCACGTGCCGTCAACCTGATAGAGACCGCTCGGTATACATGACGATTGGGGCGGCTTAAGCTTGCTATGCCTATAAACATTCCGGTCTAAGCCTCCCAAACCTACACCCATGATTCGGCCACCATGTCACACTCCGACATCACGGTACAACCCTCCAACTTCACGCCGGGCAACACAAACAGTGATTCCGGAGGTGGTGGAGGCGGAGGGGGTGACACCCCTATAATGTCGCCTGGATCCGGAGCAGACATTACAAAGTTCCTATCGACATAAGCAAATGAAAGACGAGGAACCACCCCTAGCCCATCAGGTGGTAGGTATGGCCCCGGAGACGATACTAGCAGGGTACAACTAGGATTGGTTCAGGATTCCATAGGCTTTATGCAGTTTAAAAAGGGAAGGCTAGTCGCCGAGGCACCTAGATTAAAGGTGGGTTTAATCAATTTCCCTTTTTGCTTTACACTCAGCAGGAGAGCACACGGGAATCAATTAGAGTATTACCTTTCAAACCAGGCTGCCCCCGGCTGTTTAAATGCCTGCTGTGCGCTTGAGGAAATTTTGAAAAGGAAGCCTGCCAGTTACCCACCAACCAGAATACTCCATTTCGTTACTTCCCTGTAGATGTTACTGAGGAACTGAATGAATGGTTCTCTTATTCGCTCGCGAAAGACCTCTCTCTCCTGCTACTTTCTAAACAAACCTTTGAAAAAGGTTATGTTCTCTCACTCCCGCCGTACCAGACAGTCGAATCTGGAAGAAAGCAGCCCCTGATATGGACGGCTGGCAAAGATGCCAAGCACAGGCATTTTATATCTCGATGTGCAGACCTCATGGAGCATACCAGCCAGAGGGAACGAGTAAAGGGTCTTGGGGGGTTGGCCTAGGTTGTTTCAGGGTGTATTTGGGGTGACTTTTTTGGAAGAGGGCCATCCAGATAGGATTAGGAAAAATATTACGTTAGTAAGACAGACAGGGCTTGTAGAGGGGTTATTTAATTGTGTCTGAGGTTCGGTAGGAAGAGAATTAGAGTATGCTGCTATGGGTAGTAATTCCAGAGATGAGACGAAGGGAAGAGATAGCGGATGGAAGAGGAAGGAACTCCGGTATCATACTTTTAATGATAATATTATACGTTCGAGGGGCATCAGGTGTTAGAACGTTCAACTACAGTAAGGTAGCGAGAATTGCGGATGAGTCAGCGTCTTGCTATCCAGGGTAACTAGGGTATCGGGTATGATACTCGGATAAACCATTCCCCTAAGCATCCCGCCCTCTATCAACAAACAACCTACCATCATCTCTACCGACCCCGCATCATCAGTCAAAAATTCCACAATAAGTGTATCCCTATATATTTTGCTCGGATTATGCTTCAAAGTGTATCAAGGAGGGTAGCTCAAGTTATCATTACCCTATTATTCTCGATCACTCCCGACACCTTCCAACAAACAACCAATCACCTCCCTCTACCCCCACGTTCGAATTATCCATCGAAAATTCCACAATAAGTCTATTCCCGTACATTTTACCGAAGCCACGCATCGAGTGCATCGGGGAGGTTAGTTCAAGTTATCGCTACCCTATTATTCCCAATCATTCTTGACACCGGTCGCATCCAAGAGTGAGCTTTCGGATTTTTTTAAGTATCTAAACACAAGTAAAGTATTAATGGATTGGTGAACAGGATTCGGCATGACGAGCGATGGTACTAGCAACAAGAAGAGGAAGGTGAAGCGAGCCACACCGTACTCAAAGATTACTATCGAGGAAGCAGATATGAGACTACGTATCATATACAATTCAACGAAATCAGGGCTGTACCCAGTGTTCCCAACCACCCCGGGCACCTAGAGCAGAGTCTGTAAGGACGCTAGGGTATGGTGTCCACCTTTCATAATGATGGCGGACATTCGCAGGGCCCGGTCGTCTTCTGTATGTCAGCTATTTCAGAGCGAGACACCCGAGGCACTGCCGTCGGCCCTGGGCAGAGTTTAGGACAGACTATAAGACGGACATCCACTCCATTCCGGGCAGAGTCCCATCTCCGACATCCGCCCCCTCCTAAGAAAAGACGGGCGGACTGGACGCTTGGGAAAACTGTCCGTACCTGTCAACACAATGACTGCAGACGCAAAACCTATCCGTGAAGAGGTTAGTATTTGACAAGAGGGCGATTGATATCATCAAAAAAGCGGTCCGTGGTCACACCTTGTAATATCTTAAGATTGAAGGATATCCCAGTGAGCAGTGTCTGGATTTCAAGTAGGCTAACGTTAGTGACTTAGCCCTATATACTATCGGTCCGATACTCGATGCTATAAAAACGACTGGACGAGGGATATGTTTAAAGAGGGCGAAAGAGGTCATTTCATCAGATGGTCTAACCAGGGGAATGGAGGAATTTCTGGTAGTCGATCGGGTTGCGATCCCCGAGCACAAAAAATCTGTACTAATTATTGAGACAAAACGATCTATGGGATAGGCGATGACAAATTTTGCTGGCAATGAAAGATGCAAGGGATAAGTTACCTGACCTACAGATGCCCAAGTAGCCTGCAGAAATTTGTGAAACCGCTTGCAGGCTTTTCACGGCTAATCACTCGGAATATGCGAACAGAACAAGGACTTTATGGCGCTAGGCTAGTCGATTGCAGATCCCGCTTAAGAGGCATCAATGCCCTCAACCGATCAAAAACCACGATCTTCATATCCACACTACCGTGACCCGACCTTGATCCTACTTCTCGCCCTTTTGCACAATTCTTTGAATGACCTTTCCACCACTTCTAGTGGATTAATGTAATTAACCGTAAACCAAAATTTCCTATCCTCATACAAGCACACTCTTCCATACAATCCCTCCATTGGTCAGCGCGACCACCATACAGTCTACCATAACCGAACTCTCTATTACCCACCTCTCTTTGCTACCCCTCAGGGTATCAAACAATATTGTGAGCTTTTCCATCTTCACAAACTCGCTCCCGTCATAACTAAACATTCGCCAATCATCTCCTGCTGTAATAAAACGTTGTAATATAACTGCAGATAACACCTCCCGTATTATTAAGTTAGCCCAAATCGGAATTTCGAATAATCGGGCAGCTTTACCTGGGCATCTAGCCGCTTGGGATCACTGATCAAACATGGCGAGCTTTGATGAAAAAAAGAGGGGGTTTTGCCAACACCTTTTCTTAGCGACTGTACTATTATAAATCCTCCTCACCTTGTAGGAGTTTCGTCGCTCCACGGTGCCTCCACCTGAAAGCATACCAGAACGGAGAACAGTGGTATCTGTCGGATGTGTAGCCCACACACCCCTCAAATTCAGCTTCACTATTTCCTCACTCCCATCCTCCGCAGCCCATAAGAGTGGTGTTCGTCTCTCCCTGTCCTACCGGTTAAGGTTGACATCATCCCGTTCCAGGAGGAGCTTGACCAGTGCACATTCACAGTGCACTGGGCAAGTATAGTTAACAGAGGGAAACTTGGTCCAAAGGCCCGTGCCTCTCCCCCGGATTCCAATTCCCGGCATTTCCCCGTGACCATACATGGCCCCGTACTAGAGCACCGTTCGGCCAATAAGTCATGTAATATCGAGGCAAATGTTCTCCCACCCGAGCAGGAGGTTCACTACTCCAGCCGACCCATTCATAGCTGCGTAATGTAGCGCGGTCTGACCCTTATTGTCGTGAACAATTGCGCTAATATCTTTCCGTTCCAAAAGTAGCTGCACAATTTCATCATTTCCCTTCCCCGCAGTCCATGAGAGTGTCGTTATGCCTGTTGGAAATCGCGAGATGCTGCTCGGCATGCTCTCATGATAGTCGCTTCGTTGTTCGGACAGTCGTGTTATTGTTTGCCTGACTTAGGAATGCTTTAGCTCCGTACATGTGTTCGTGCTTTCGGGAAAGCATTTCGGTTGCAGGAATGCGCTAGAGTTTTGGGACGATGTATCCGCCGGAAGGAAAGCGGAGCACTGTGGGGGTAGCGTGAAAGATTCGGACACATGAAGGCCATATGCCCGGATGCAATAGGGAGTGGGACCTTTTCTTTCATTTGTTTAGCAAGTGAGTTTGCAACGGGGAAGAGAAGACATACGTGTATTGGCATGGGCATGTGTGGTGGTGGTTCACAGAAGCATCCCCCAATGGAGCCCCACAACCCCGGTATGCCCATCTCTGCAGCCCATGAGAGGTGACCTGAGACCAAAATACCGGAACTGCTCCTGGCGGTCCCTTATCGTGGCGCGACGATCCGGCAATGATGGCTCGTCTTATCAGAGTCGGTCTCTTCCTTTTCCAACAGGAGCTCCACGATCTGGTAATGCCCGTCCCCCGCATCCCAGGAGAGTGGTGTTCGGTTTGTTATTACCAAGGTGCACCCCTATTATAATATCATCTTTAGTACTTGAAGGAAAAAAGCGGGATAGCAAACCAAAGAGAAATAATTGATAAGCTTAGCAATCTCCTAGGAGCGGTCGACAAACAACCCCCGGAAACAAAAAAAAAGCACGAACCTTGCAGTATTCCCGACCCCACGATCTTGCTCCAGCAGATTCCCACAGTGCTGGGAAGAAGAGGGTAAAAGAAGGAAGCAAGAAAATATTCCAAATTGTCCTTGAAAAGGGAACGAGGTGGTTATTAGGGAAGCAGGAGAAGGAAAGAAGGAAAGGGGGCGAGGCACTATAAAGAGGGGCAAACACAGGGTAATCATCAGGGGGTTAGGAATGCATCCGTGGCACGTGCCAGCGCGTAGGAATTCAGGGAAGAGTAAGCAACATGGACTAATGCGAGTGAGGAAGTTGTGGGGATTACTCCTAAGGATTCACCTGCCAGGCGAGTAGGTGGCTAGGAGCCAACAGAGTGGTTCCCGAGAGAGGTGTCCGGGTTGCTTGAGTCTCGTTCAGAAGCGATCTCCCGGTATCCGCCTATCAAACACCTTAATAAACCTCCCGGACGGAACCAAGTCGACTTTTCAGCCAAATATTCCGACCATCCCACCTTTACTTGATCAATCGACTTCTGCTATATATGTACGATTCTTTCCCTTTCTCCCGTAACGGGCCAACATGGCCACAGGCGTACATATGTGCTTAGACAAGGCTCCATAGGCTCAAGTGCATCTAAAGCAGGCTACAATTATTCCTATTACCCTCCCCCTCCTTTCCCGTTTTCTTTTCCTTTCCTACATACCTGACCTCAATATATCTCTCATTTCTCCCAGTTATGTGTAGGTTCCCTGGATCATAGTGCTCGCTGTGTGCCCATGAAAGCCCACGATCCTAAGCTAAAGTATGAAAATGACTGAAAATGTGTTTCTCCCAAACCCCTAGTGTGGGATAACACCATGAGTGGTTGGTCTACATGACTCTTATATAGATGCTTTCACTTCTTCCTCTGAGCAATCACCTAAATCCATGGGTATAGAGACCCCACACGAAATCTAGAAAGGAAAAGTATAGAAAACTGTTTTTTTAAGAGTTTACTTTATCCAGAACCTAGTGTATTCTAATTTACCCATCGCACAGGGACAAACTCTCACTCCTCAGCTGTTTTTCTTTTTCACCTGAGGGAGAGGTTTGTGAAAGTGCAGAGTTCCGTGGGGCCAGCGGGCAGGGGCAATGCCCGCCGGGCCTCGGCGACCAAGGCCTGTGCAGGCCTGCCCCAAGAGCTTTTGAAACCCGATAGGCCCGCCTGGCCCGCGGCAAGCACTACCGGAGGCTACAAGTCTCCACCAGCCTTCAGCTAAGAGGATAGGATCAGGCGTAACGAGTAACAACTGTGAACAAATTCAGTCACCTTCCGCATAGGCAGAACGGTACTGTACCCAGAGCCTTAGCCCCCACCCCAGATACTGAGATTAAGAACCCAAATACCCCCAGCACGCTAGCAACCATGAAGCATTAATGGAACAGGTGGGTTTATCAAGAGCCTAAAGGTATAAACTAGTTTACAGCCTCTCAATTGGAGCACCGGGGAACCAGCTTCTCAAATTTCCAAGACTCCCCGGGAGGGCGTGATGGACTTTGTTGTCAAAGTTGCCTTTTTCTATAGCTATCCCCGCTTGTACATTCCTCAGGTATCAGACTCTTTAATCCTACTGCCGCAAAAGCCCAAATAAAAGAAAAATGTGCCTAGGATGTATTTATTTTCATTTCATTTGTTCCAACTGATGGCTGGGCGAGAATTTTCTCGCTGTCTTCTCCCCTTAATCCAAAGGGCGAAACTCAAGACTTCCCAGCGTCGTTCTCAATTATTCTAGCTCTTTAGTGTAGTTTACCTTTGGACCGGTGAAGCATATCACTCTGCCCCCGTTAGATCTTATGGCACACGAGATTATTAAGAGAAACAATAATTATAGCAATGAAGCCTGGATTGGTTAAAGCCCAGAATATCTTTTATTTATTTCTTGTTAGGCTGTATCTCCGGGCACGGATCAAATTGGATAATACCAATACAATACAGGTACTGTGCCGGCCCCAAGACAATACAGCAAAATGAATCCCCGGTCGGTACTCGTAGCGGAGATTTAACTTTACCCGTTAATCTTGATAACAACCTTGCCTAAATTTGCGATATCGATCAGTACCCTGCGATACAATAATAATTGGTACAATGAAAGAAACGAAGGTAGATCTGCTTACCAATGTGCTTCTGCTCCCACTGGTATAGGTACGCATCCTTAGCCTCCTTGAAGTTGAAGATCTTGTCAACAACAGGCTTAATACCGTTGACCTCGATCGCGGCATCCATTGCTAACACCATGTCCTTGCTCCCAACTCGGACACCACGAACAATGCAATTCCTAAAGAGGGACTGCATAAGTGAGATGTCCTCAGCAGCCTGTTTCTGCGCTATGAATCCGATCACATTGATGATTCCCTCAAACTTGATAGCGGCGAGCGATTGAGGGAGGGTGTGCGGTCCGCCGATTTCAATGATGTGGTCGAAGCCAGCGTTGTTGTGTGTATGCTTTCGTGCCTCCTCGCCCCAGTTCGGGGTTTCCTTGTAATTTATCACGACGTCTGCACCGTGTTCTTTGAGGAATTTGGCCTTCTCAGTGCTGGAGGTGGTTGCCACAACGAAGGCACCGGCGGCTTTGGAGAACTATTAGGTTGAGGGGTTTGGTTGGTGCACTCTCCCTAAGAGAATCGGGGCCCGGATGTTATAGATACCTGGAGAGCAAACACGCTAACACCACCGGTTCCCTGGACCAAGACACATTTTCCGGGCTTCAAACCCTTCAACCCGTTTAGAGCGTTCCAAGCGGTAAGGGCAGCACAAGGGAGTGTAGGCTGTGTAGCACCCTCTTCGAAAGTCAATCCCCTAGGCAAAGGAACCAGCCCCTGCTCCTGGAAAACACCATACTCCCTCAACACTCCGTCCAACGAGCCTCCGAGACCAGTAATAATGGACTCGTTATCCAGAGCGCCATACTGATGTCCCTGATTGAACAAAGTCGCGACCCTATCGCCCTCCCTGAGATGCTTGACGTGGGGCCCTACAGCAACCACTTCACCAGCTCCATCTGAAGCGGGTACAACTCCAGGAGCCCTGGCTACATTCACTCATTAAACGCAATTAGCCCAATCCTTTTCACCGCGGTCCTATACCGAGGCCAATCGCAAGAACGGAACAACTCACGAAAAGGATACGACCCCATCAAGATAGCCAGATCCCGGAAGTTCAACGACGCAGCTTTCATCCGGACAAGAACATCATAAGGCCCCAATGAAGGGATCTCTTTCATCTCCAACTCCAACCCGTCGAGTCCGACCTCCAGTTGGCGGATGACCCACTGAGCAGTGGATTTTGGAATGTTGCGATTTGCAGACGGCATAGTTGTGTTTGGTATCGTCAGGAATAAGAAAACGCAAAATGTTGTTGCCTCACTGTAGATTTTTCCTTAATCGCCTAGAAGCATTCACGAGGGCCCACTTTATATCAAAACCCAGACCTAAGGCTCGCCAGGTTGACGACGTCAGCCCCCTCCCATACCCCCACTTAATCCACTCCCTCCGTCTCCCATGGACCTCCGTGGAATTGTTATTTTTCTTTCCACCTTTTCCTTAAGATCATGGTAGGGGCGAGAAGTTCTATTTCTAAGCGAGTCTTCGCAGGGGGTAAAGGGGAAACGGCTTCCCCTCTGGAGGAGTTGCATACCGCCGGAATTGGAATAATTGAACCCCACACTAGCGCGTTAGAGTCGCCCCTCCTAGTAAGTCCCGCTGTGTTTTCCTCTCCATTCGTCTTAGACAGAAGCCGACCTTATTTGTGGTGATTCTCCCTTTTATCAAAAGAGGGGAATTCTGGACGTCCTGCGCGGAGTTCAATTTCTCCGGCCCTTGTGATAAACACTACTTTTGGCAGGGTAGGCTCGGTAGCTGCTGGCCGCTGTGGGCATCAAGAAAATCACCACCCCGCAAGCCGGACCAGCCGATCGAACCACCCGCGCGATAGTAAGTACCCCGCAGGGAGACAGGAACCCCAGATAGAAAAAAAGACCGGGTTATTGCTTTTGAGGAGGGTACGAATAGAAAACTCCAGAGAGGAGATGCTAAAATCCAATTATGTCGCGGATCATGGAAGGTGGTGGTGTGGTGTGGAGTGGATTGGGGTGAAACCAAGATAGCCCTATGACATGGCTTCCCGACGACGCAAGGGGGCGGATCCGCGGGATCTTACCGGGATATTTAGCACCGATAAGAGAGCTCAAGAGAGCTCTAATCTACGAAATCAACCACGGACCAAAGCATACCAACCAATCACTATTATCATCAAAAGCATAATAATAACATTAAACACCATATCGCGTTACGCTCCCGCGGTAACCTATGCTCATTGGGTTCGTGAAGGAAGGCGTTAGGAGCAAAATGAGTCTGCCAAGACCCCCCACCCAATAATTGCGCAAGCCAAACAACCACCCCGAACATCCACTCAGAGCCTCCTCCGCAATTAAGGTTCTGACAAAAAAATATAATAATAGGAAAATAAAGCAGGTAAGAAAGAAAGAAAGGGAGAGGGGGGGGAACGCACAACTCGCGGAGCGCTCCTCCGACGTCAACCATATGAGTAGCTATATTCATGCATAAGGAGGATCTCCACCTACCAAGTTACAGTTTAGAATTGTCAAGATGAGAACTCTCAGTCCCCGTCGCCCACAATGCGGCCGGTCCGGTAGGAGCCGTATAGTGTCGTATGTACCTAATGAAATGGTTTTAGGCCTAGCACTGCAATGTAAGGAACGAACGGGGCAGGTCAATCACATCTCAGGCCAGATCTGACAGCGGCCAGTTCAAGTACTGCACGCACGGTGCCGCCAGCGCTACCTGAGCTCGAGTGACTACCGGTGATCAACTAGGGCCTCGCATCGAGCAGGGGAATAGAGTACCGCGTGAGACAAGGATTTTAATAGGGCACACCTTGGGCGAAGTGGGCATTGGAGGGGATCCTATGCAATTTCTCTCCCATCGTATTCCGAATTCACTTTTACCCCTTCCGGTTCTTTAGCTAGGGTAATCCCAGGTCTTTCACTACTCGAGTAGAGTAACTTCCCCTCTAACTTTAATAATTTCTTTGAAAACATCAATTTTGAAACCCCAGGTTCCGCTACTCCCCCCCTTTCCGCTAAACCGAAAAAGAAAATAACTATACTGGGTTTACATTTACATCGAAAGTAAGGTAAGAATATGATGAAAGAAAAAAAGACATTGGCAAAACAAGCGACCCGGCCAGGACTACAAAGTTATGGCGATGACGGTTACTATTCCGATGAAAAATGCGAGCGCGGAGCTAGAACCAAGGGAGGATGCAGTATTGCCTAAATCGCTCTTGAAGAAGTCCCAATTGTACTCTGTCCCCTCAATCTGCCCTGCATTCTCACCGACCTGCTTGGAAGCATCCGCTCGTCCGGGCAATGGATCAGCAGAGCTGCCGAAGGCATCGAGCATCTTGATGCTGACGGGGAACGTGGAGGCGTCCAGCCCCGGGCAGATTTTCTCAGCATCTGCAAGATCGATCGAGGAGAATCCGAGGTGCTTGGCGGATCTGTGCATGAGGTACGATTCCTGAGTCCTGCAGCTGCTCTGGCAGAAATCCGGGATAAGAGCCGCATCAGAAGCGTTGCCGGCGGCGTTTGAGGGCCAAGCGGGTAGGCCATCGCTTTTGACAAGACAGAAGTCGTTCTTTTTTCCTGATTTTCTGAGCGTTTGTTAGCCTAATTCTGCAGCCATAAAGTCAGAAATGACAGGGGCTGACTCACTCATCCTTCAAACAAAAAGACCAATAAAGATTCTCTTGAACAGAATGCTTGTCCTCCAGCGCTAACCCTAGGTAAACTCCTGACTTAAGACTATCCACAAAATTCTTGTCCCTGTCGTTACAGCTACCCTGGAGATTTGTGTCCCACTCATTCAAACTATCCACACAATCCTCGGTGCAAAATTCGGCGAGCTCATTGGTGCGGAATAGTTTTCTGCCCTTCTCCGAGTCTCTCAATTTGAAGAGGTGATTTGTGCAGGAGACTTGTGCAGCATATGCATGTGCACAGGATTCACTCAAACCGGCGGCTGGAACAATACCGTCGTAATCGAAACCTTTAACGGTAGTATTGAAGCTAACCTTGGCCTGAGCGATAGTAAGGAAGAGAAATGCGGAGATGAGTGATTTTCGCATCGTAAAATATCGAACCGTACCCGTACGGAATTTGCGTGAGGAGGATTAGGGACTGAGTAATTCAGCAGTAAAAGGGTGAAGAAGAACAGAGACAAGCCAGTTGTAAGGAGCGTGAAATTTTCAATTAAAATGAACGAAGAAAGGAAAATAGAAAGAACGTAAAAGTAATCCTAAAAGAAAATCGTGAATCTGTAAAGTAAGAGAGAAGAGGAGAAAGTGGGAGAAAGTGGGACGGGCCAAGATTATAAGCTTGAAGGGGTCCCTGGTTCAGATTTGGTGGCTCGGATGAAAGTGAAACCTTCTACTGGCACAAGGAAGGTAGGGGTAGGCGCCAGCTGTGTCTTATTGGTATTGATAGACAAGCGTATCCCACAACTGCACTAACAACCAACCATGAAAGGCTATTGAAACAAAAATATGCATTCCCGTATTACAGCATGCAACCGACCAGTAAATTTAAGCAGTTACCCTCACGAAACCCGAACCAAAGCGTGATGGATCATACACTGCTTGTAAGAGCCTCGCATATTCGTTAGCGCAGGAGATATGCACTCCATGATGCATACGGTAGGGTAGACCAGTTGATAAGGGGGAAGCATCAGCACAGATAAAACTCGAGACCATAGATAGCTCCAGCATAACTTCTTCAGAATGCAAATGGAAACATGCAAGAAATCCAACGCAATCATCCCCTAGCTAAGAACAACACAATTCCTTCGACTTACTTTTTAAGCCGCCCTCTGAGAGGCTGCTTCCCACTACCTAACCCTGGGAGAGCCTTGGTTGCGGTGGTGAAGATGAGTTGTTCACTCGGCTTTTGTGAGGTTTGGCACGAGATGGCCTGCCGTATCTCTTTTTCAAGGCTTGTGATGATGGTCGGTAATGTCTCGTTGCGCCCGTAACCCATCCCATACTAGCAGCCCCTGCGCCACCTAAACCCCCGATAATCGTAGCGAGCGAGCGGACCCGTATGGCTAGCAACGAAATCTATTGTCTGCACCTGGCTTGTACGGGGCAAACCCCCATACTACGAGTAAAGGCGGCCGTCTACCCGGGACTGACTGCCGGTGCGAGAAGGGGATAGGAGCGAAGACAGACGACGTGGAGTGTCGTTTCGGTAGCTAAACGAAATGATGTGCCCGCTTCCCACCTCTTTCTTCGTTGTTCTTTTTCCCCCGATTCCATTGTCCCGCCTCTTCGAACAAAGGGGAAGCAGCCGGGTATTTAACATGCTGAGGTTCAGTAGAATGAGCCTCTGTCCTCCTACTCTATGTGCGTGACCTTGAGAGAAACGGGACCTGAATGTAGAGACTCAATATACTGGCACCGTACGTCTCCCCTATAGTAAGATACGGGCATCGCAGCTTAATTCAAGGGGGAGGTAATGATCCCGTTTCTACAGGGTTAGGGTTCCTTCTCTCCTATTCCCCTGGCTCGGCTCGCTTGGCTGCTCATCACCAAGCAAGCAACCCACGAACTATCCTGTTAACTAAGACCTTGGGCATGTGGCTTCCGAAAAAAATAAAAAAATACTTTGACCTTGCTGAACTAAAAAAGTAAAAGTACAAGTAAAAAGGGAGAACTCTTCGAGTTACTCGTACAAGTAATGTAAATTCCTGCCTAAGTTTTATCGATTCTCTTTTTGTGGACTGTGGACTACCCCTAGGAAGCATTCGAACGCTTATTGATGAGGTTCGACTCGAATTTTTAACCCTTCCAGAAATTCCCGGTACTGTAAAAAAAAAGACAAAAAGTTACTGGTACATTTAAGCGCTGACCATGTCTCACGCAAGCATCTACTCAATCTGGTCAGGATAAATACTGTAACAATTCAGCCTACCGGTATTCCCCCTTCCTGGGGTTCAGGGGAGTGCTCCTACTTATGGGCCAAACTTAACCTGAAAAGGCTGGTCCCTCTCTCGCCCCCCTCAAAAGCGTAATTCCAGCTGCCATTCAGCCCATCTCCGACATCAATATCTTTCCCCAAGTGTCCTCCACCGCTATCTCCCCTAAACGGCAATAGCCCTACCCATACTAGTAAAAGTTTATCCTACTCTTGCAATGATTGAATTGGCAGATGTCTCCGGTCCCGACGCAGGTGGGGAATTTGGCTACAATCAGCGCTGATGGCAAGCTTCGTTCCTGCCCATCCAACTTAGGGCATCTATTCTGATTAAAGCGTCCTATGATGACAGCCTCTTTCCCTTCTCCATTTTGGCGCCCGTATGATACAACACAGAGATTGGACCTCGGGTTATCGCGCGTGAGCTCAGACTAGCTTCTCCCGTCATCGCGTAGTCATGGGAGATTACCCGCTTGCCCACACCCCGCACCTCGCACCTTGTTTGGATCGGACTCTAGCTAGCGCGGCCATCTATATGTGAAACCAGCAGAAAGCTCCCCAGAGAAGATCTCGTTTGAGCGACGAGTTAGCCTATCCGCCGACTAAATCTGAGCGAGAACAGCTACGAGCGCCATACGGTATTATCTTTGATCCTTTCTCAATAGATCTTGACCCTCCCAGAACCAAACAGTATAGTACGTCGTATACAGATTGTTCGGGTTTCAGGGCGATTTCCCTCACGCAAGCGTCCTCCGGGATTACCGAGAAAATCATTGATACACAATTAATGAAGATCGTGCACAATACTAGTATTTTCACTTTCTCTGTTGAATCCTGGGCTCCTAGATAGGAAATATGCTTGGCTGGGCGACGATCTCATTATTCCTCTTCGTGCTCCGTTCCCTTAAAATCTTCCTTTCCCGACCCCCAGGACAAAGGCCACCAAGCCTACCACCCGGTTCTATTATATTAAGTTCGTACAGGTTATGATACCACATATCACACAACCCCAAGGTATGTGAATGGTAAATTTCCCTAAGCAGCCGGAAATTTTTCATTTATCATATGTAGGAGAAGGCCCAATGTGTGGTCCTAAATTGCCATTACCTTTTAATTATAACTTGATGATCTAGACATCGTTATCACTTGTTTGTTCTAGATTCGGGCTAGCCGAAGTTTCTCTCATTATCAGCTTTTCTACGCCATACGTTAGTGTGCCCGCCATATATTTTCTTATATCCGTAGATAACTCTGAGGGCTAGACAAGGGAGGAAAGAAAGGAAAATTGTACGAAAACGGGGATTGGTAAATACTGGTATGACAGAAAATCCATCTCATCCGAGCGCCTAGACAAATTCACTAACCCCTATTTTTGAGCACTTCTTGTGTGCTACGAGCACGGTACAATACTACTAGTAGACCGGTGCTGTACCACCGTAAGCCCTCGCCCAGTGATCCGAAGCTTCAATATTTGCTACCATGGTACATATCTCGAGTCGTACTCGTACATGCGGTCTTTCTCCGAGACAGGAGGTTGCTTAAGGTTGTGTGTTACAGAACTGTTCGGGGCATCCGAGATGGAAATCGGCCACACCCCGGGGGGTTGAGGACTAGTGAGGGGGCTCGGAGGCTACTTAAGTATCATGGCTCGGGGAGCAATGTCATGGAGGGGCTTTGGCGAGGGGAACTGAGGGTTCGCCTGGCAATTTTCAATCACCAAGGAGAATCCGAGATTTGCTGGTTTGTATGGTTACACTCACCGGATTTCTGTGAGTCGCCTCACTTGTGCTAAATTTACAATATCATACACGCGAAGCACGATACTGCTTTAAACAATACCGTATCTTGGGGAGAGATAGTAACCTTGTGTCTCTCGGCAGGTACAGTACCGTATTCGAAAACCAGGTCTATTATTAGACAACTAGCTGCGAAAAAGATATCTTAAGCCAGATGGGAGTACAGTACAAGTCGAGATGATACTGTACGAGTACTACATCCCTATGCTCTCTACTGACTCCCCCCTCCCCCGTCCACTTGTTTGCGCGCCGGAGGTCTACTCAAGTGCGACACCTTCCCGGTATTGGGAATGAGGAATTTTTTATCCGTGATCGACCAGTCTTAAACGGCTAACTTTAACGTGTGGGAACTCGAAAAGTTGCCTTTCGACCACATCCCTTTCCGGCATCAGTCCTACCATGCCCCTTTATGTCGTCGCGGATAGGGAATAAAAATGAAAATTAAGGCTAATCTCGCTGGTGGTTTAGCTACCTTGGACTGCTGGGGGGTTCTTTTTTCTATCTCTAAAAGTTCGTGAATTTTGTTACGGGATTATATATTTCCTGAAATTTATTTCAATCCAGTCTTGATGGCCATCATGTTTTGTTCAATAGGCTTTAGTTTTATCTCTTGAAATCCCATTCAATCCTCTTCTTGCTCTGCGCTGACAAAAATTAGTGGTAGAGTACGGGGGTGTAAATGGGGGGGTCTTTGGAAGCAAGTTGTCCAGGCTCACACTGAACCCCCACGGATGGTCACCAACGGTATTATAGACGTTTTCTCACACAATAGTCTTTATGCATAAATGATTACCCTCCTTCACGGTCCTTACCTTGTGGGGCTGTCTATGCCTGCAGTAAGGGGCTGGGGAGTCCTCTCACCCTCTCACTCACCAGCTAAGCACCTCCCTTCATGTACCAATTCATTTCCTCCCTACACTCGTAGGGTAGGAATCGTACGGAGGACTAGTATGATGTGCAGTGCCCGGGAAAGCCACACTCAGCATCACCGACATTCCCAGCCGTGCACGCAGTTGGTTTGATAAGGCGGATGTTTGTACGGAACTGACTTCCAACTATGTGCTGTATGTTCCCAGTCGAAGCCTGACCGCAATTCTTCGACAACCACATATGAGTCCACCGAGGTGGGCCTGTACGATGCCCGGTATACACAGTCTCGCAAGTATAATCTGACGGCGATGACCACGAGTGTCTCCAATCCTTCTACAACAACGTCCGCCACGAATTCCACTTCTGTGGGTTCTACCTGGCCAGCCTCTGCTGGCGGTGGCTGCGGAGGGTGCTATCGAAGGGAGCCGTTGCCAGCGTGACTATCGGCGCGGTTACTGGGGCTTTGGCTCTGGGCATTTTCCTGTGTTCCTGTTGGAAGCGGGAAGATTCCGGCCAGGACTGCGGGGCTGCAGCACCTCCGTATCCTCACGAGATGGAAGACTCCTCGAATCCAAGGGCTAGGCCTGGTCTGATTCCAGGTGTGGTGCAACCAGCCCCCCTGCCGAGGCCCCCGGGGACCCTAGATGACCTGTCAGCGAGCTTGCTGGCCCCGTCTTGCCGTTGGGGCAGGGAGATTCGAATATTAGGGGGTTTGCGCATGGGGACCTAGGTGGCGGTTAATAGGAAATGGACCTAAGTGCAAGAATGAGTTTGCGCAATAGGTGTATCATAATATGATACTGTAGGTAGCTTGGTAGCTAGATGATAGTGGATTGGGTAGGGTAGTATATCGCATGGCCCTCAAACTCTTTCCCTGCTCAAATTAGGATTCCCGGCTACACAAGTTGGGTATCATACTAACAATACTGGCTTCCATAGGACAGGTGATAATCTGCTACCGAATGCCCAATACTATCATCACTAAAATCTTTTAATAAACTGTAAAAAGAGAGCTCTGATGATGCTGACTTGTTCTGCTGCGATTGGATTTCTTCAGGTCTGAAAAGCCCTATTTTACACTTTTTCCAGGTCTCGCCACTCACCTGGGTTTCCAAGACCTTTAGGTTAACGGAAAATGACCTGTTTTCCCGCCACCTATGCCTCCTTGCGTAAACTCTCTATTGTATGGGACGAGATAAGAATTTGGATTTCTAGGTGATGCAGTTCTTTCCTTTTTGGTTTTCGTGTGCACATGTGCTCTTGCAGGCCATTTGAGCACTGTCTTGGTGTGAGCTTTTGAAGCACGGGCCTGTATTATTTTGTGCTTTCATCAACTCGAGTACCTCCGTTTCGCTCCTACAGTATCCTTGGGCTACTGTACCGTATTTGTTGTGCCGCCTTCTGAGCACTCTCTTGGGCCGGCAAGACATTGAAAATTTGTTGCTACCCCTGTCAGTTTCTGAGGCAGCGGTCAATCAGCAGTTTTTTGTTAATAACAAAGTTGAGCAGATGAGTACTGTACAGTCTCCACCGTATTCAGAACAAGACTGGGCGGGCGGGGAACAATTGCCAGTAGCTTTTTGTAATCCTAACCTTGACGGAATCCTTTTTTTCTCACTCAACACCCCTCTTCGTCACTTGCACAGTTTCGTCACGACTACTCGAGTGCCGTGGGGACTTGTACTCGCTCGTCTTTGCCGAGGATACCTCTGCCAGCCCATGTTTTGCTTAAGCTCTCACCAAATATTCGGCTCATGGAGGTATTCTTGGCAAAGGCGGGCTAGTAGACTTCAGAACATAGCTAATATTAGCTCTGACCCACTTACGCCAAGGTGGTCATTCAAAAGCCACTTAGTCATCTATTTCTCGAATACTGACTAGCGTAGCAACAAATTTTCAATGTCTTGCTGGCCCTAGGAGATACCGGTAGTCTACTCGAGTACTGGTATACGAGTAATATGATACGTCAATACCGTAAAAACCGAAAGAGTTGGGAACCTCGCTAAGATATTGGAGTTGCCTCTTCCAGTTAAGGTACTCGAGCGAGGTCTGTTGTATTTTTCTTCTCCCTTGTCTCCACTGAGGGTTGAAAGAGGATCTTCCTGCTGCCTTTTCTCCCCATGATCCATGGGGGGGGGGGTTCTCGACCTCCTTGGGCCATCCCCAATTACTGTACTTGTACCATATTTGCAAGTGCAGTACCGTACTTGCTCGATCGCTATCGGTGGTTAGGCTTTACTTTTAGTAATCTGAGATAAACACTATAAGAAGAGAGAGCGTTTTCCAGACGGGGTATAGCCTGTTTAAATGGAGCCCACTGGATCTCGTTAACCAGCTGCAATATTCATGATTTGGTTAACCTGCTCTGGTAAGCCTATTGCTATTCGGGCCAGCTATTTCGGTTACCTAATCGGATAGTTAATCTAGCCAGTAAATACGGTATTTTTGCTTTTGCGGTATGATATGATAATTACCCTCTTTCCCGGTCGTTACCTCGTCGTTATTGGGCACAAGGGTGGTTGTACTTGCACTGTACCAGTTATAAAAACTTAAAGTCCTTTCATCTGTTCACGCATCCCGCACGCACCCGGACTTTGGGAATGTAAACAAGGCGAATTCAAGCTTAGCTGGTCAAAATCTGGCGTGTAACCACGGGAGGAGCCGGTCTTGGATATTTTGTTTTGTGGGGGCCAGACAATTGAGGCGTTCGGCCTCGGGTTTGAAAAATGTTTTTCGAGTGCCAAGTTTCTAGTGGATCTGTCTGTTTTGTATGCAAAAAGGCATTACACACGCCAAAGTTTTTCGGCTCGAAAAACCTGCATAAGAGCTTTTCAATCCCAGGGCCGGATGCCCCCACCATACCAGGAGATTCATATGAATTGACGCCAAGATTTTGGTGTTTAGATGTGTACTACGCCATCTTGGCTTCAATTCATCCTAATAATACTTGATGAACCGCCGGGTAGTGCTACAACAACTTGCTCTCTAGCCTACGGTATGCGCCAATAGGAACGAGTTCGCCTAACTTACCCTTACCGCCCCGTGCATTTCATCTACATAGCACGATCGTGTCGTACCAACTGGACAATTGAATTGGGAGGGGAGAATAAAGAGCATCATTGTTGCTCTTTTCTCCGAGCTCTCTCGACAACCCGTCCTCCCATTCCGCCTACACTAGATTCAAACATACCATATTCCACTGCCATAGTGCCGGAGACCAAGAACTGACCTTTGTTCACTTTCTTCTCGTCCAGTGGCACAAAAAGGTAGCGCTTTGCATTAATTTATATGTGTGTTCCCTTTTCTCAACCCTCCCCCCCTTGCCTTTCTCAACCCACACTCACCTTATCAAAAAAAATAGAATCCATAGAATCAAGGAGGAATCAATTTTGGGTAGCTCATAGAGAGCCTTTCTCTGAAACTTCGTTGCTGTTGGGGCAGGTTGATTATTGGATTTGGTCGTGCCAAAGGTCGACTTCAGACCACTTGCATCGTAAGCTTTCGACATGATGGATCTTCAATTCAAATTGGCGGGGGGAATTCTATGCTTGATTGTCTTGATATCGTCATTGACATCCGGGGCGGGAGGCGCTCCTCAACTGGGAGAGGTAGATGCAGAGGTGGAGGTGGACTTCAGCAAAATGCCTGAGTGCTCTTCAAAACTTTGTGTCCAGTATGCCCCTTCACTTCCCTCATTCTCTTGGTTCACCCGCTACTATTGTGCCTTCGATCTTGCCCCCGATGATCTGATGAAGTTGAATAGGCTATTTCGTCCGATGCTGGGCTGCGGAACAAGGATAATGACAGACTGCTTCTGCGGAAAACCGAATCCTCTGGTGTGTGCTTGGAAGTGAGTTTTTGCAATTGCCCTTTTGCAATCTCCGTGATTCCCCCGCTGACTTTTGTTCCCCCCCCCCTTGCTTATGCATGATAGGGTGGATTGGGATTGTTGGAACCGTACGGAAGACTGGTATAATACGCAGTGCCCGGGAAAGCCACTCGTCGACCTCACCGACATTCCCGAATGCGCACGCAGCTGCTTTAATGAGAAGAATGTTTGCGCGGAAATGACTTCGAACTGTCTGTGTTCTCAGCCAAGGCCTAACTGCGACTCTACGACAACTAGATGCGGGTCCACGGAGCTGGGCTTGTACGATGCTTGGTATACAAAGTCTTGCGAGTATAATCTGACAGCGAATACCACGAGTGTCATAAGTCCTTCCACAACTGAACCTTCCACTTATACCCCGCCCGACTCTACTGGTAGTGGCGTCCACAAACGCTTATCGAACGGAGCGATCGCTGGAGTGGCTATTAGTGCGACGACTGGGGTTTTGGCTCTATGTGCGTTCATGAGTTACTGCTGCGGATCGGGGGCTCCCAAGCCCAACAGCTCCGCCGCAACACCCCCGGGTCCGCACGAGATTGGGGATCCCTCGAATCCAAGGGTTAGGCCTGATCTGATCCCAAGTACGGTACAATCAGCACCCCTTGTCGAGGTCCCAGGAGACTCTAGGCTGCCTGCTAGCGAGCTTGTTGGTTCCCCCACCGTTGAGACAGGAACAATATAAAGATTATATGAGACGAGATAAGAATTTGGATGTTTGGGTGGTGGAGTTCTTTCCTTTTTGATTTTCGTGTGCACATCTGTTCTCGGAGGCCTTTAGCACTGTCTTTGGTGTGAGCCTTTGAAGCACGGGCCTGTATCATAGTGTTTTGTGTTTTTCATCTACCTCGGTTTCACTCCTACCCTTAGGCTACTATATTTGCCGTACCACCTTCTAGGTGCTCTCCTAGACCAGCAAGATATTCAAAATTTGTTGCCACCCCTGTCAATTTTCGAGACCGCAGTTAATAAGTAGGTTTTTGTTAATGATCAAAATTTCCCGGATGTCTAGACTTCAGAACATGGTTAATGTTAGCCACACGACCCCATTTACGCTAAGGATGTCGCTCGAAAGCCACTTAGTCATCTATTTCTCAAATACTGACAGAGGCGGCAACAAATTTCAATGTCTTGCCATCATAGCCAAGGAGATAGTCTACCGGCATGATACCTTGGTACCGTGGAAACCGAAATAATTGGGACCTCGCTAGGACATTGGAGTTGCCTATTCTGGTTACGGTACTCGAAGGTTTGTTGTATTTTTTTTTTCTTAACCGAGGCCTGAAAGAGTGCCTTTTCTCTTCCTGATTTAAAGGAGGAGATTCTGGGTATCCTTCGTATTTGTAAGTACTTGATCTGCCACTATCAGCGGTTAGGCCCTTAACCTTATTAATCCCAAATAAAGACCTTATGAAGGGACAGTATTCTCTGGACGGAGCATAGATTATTTAAATTGGGCTCACTGGATCTCGGTACTAGTATTCGTGATTTGTTAACGTGCTCTGTTCAGCCTATTGCTGTTTGACACTCAATCAGGTAGTGGATCCGGCGAGCGAATACACTATTTCTGCTTCTGCGGTAATTGCCCACTTTCTCGGTCATTACCTTGTCGCCATTGGGTATACAAGTGCTTGCCGACTACTGTAGTAAGAGCCTTGTCTAAGTCCTTTCACCTCACACATCCAAGCACCCCCTCACCCCCGGACGCACCTAGACTAAGGGAATGAACATAAGTGAAGCGAATTTAAGCTAAACTGGTCAAAGTTTGGCGAGTGTAACCGTGGGAAAAGCCGGTCTTCGCTATTTTTTTGGGGGCCTATATAATTGAGGCGTTCAGCCTCGGGGTTAGAAATGTCTTTCGAGTGCCAAGTTTCCGCCATGGTTGATCTGTCTGTTTTGTATGCAAAAGGGCGTTACTCACACCAAAGTTTTTCGACTCGAAAAACCTACATAACAGTCTTTCAATTCCGGGGCTGAATCCTTCTACTTGGCGATTCATAAAGTATTCGGATGTATTGGCGCCAAGATTCGGGTTTTTAGGTGTATACAGTGACATCTTGTCGCCAAACCATCCGAATACTTTATGAATTGCCAAGTAATTCCAACGACCAGCTGGGTACTCTATGCGCCAATAAAAACGAATTTGCCCAACTTACCTTTACTGCCCCGTGCATTTCCTCCGCCCAGCAAGATCATATCACACTAGCTGGTCGATTGAATTGGGAGGGGGAGAATAAAGAGCATCATTGTTGCTCCTTTCTCTCGACCTGAGCTCTCTCGACAACCCGTCCTTCCATTTAGCATACGCCAGATTCAAGCATACCATATTCCACTACTATAGTGCCGGGGACCAAAAGTAGACGTTGTTCACTTTCTTCTCGGCCGGTAATAGAAAAAAGTGGCGCTTTGGGTTAATTTCTATGTGTGTTCCCTTTTCTCGACACCCCTTACATTTCTCAACTAATACTCACCTTATGAAGACAAAAAGGAATCCTTAGGATCAAAGAGGAATAAATTTTAAGTAGCTCATAGAGAGAGCCTTTCTCTGAAACTTCGCTGCTGCCGGGGCTGGTTGATTATTGGATTTGGTCGTGCCAAAGGTTGATTTTGAACCCCCTTGCACCGTGAGCTTTCGACATGATAGATCTTCAATTCAAATTAGCCGGGGGCATTCTATGCTTGGTTGTCTTGATATCGTCATTCACATCCGGAGCGGGAGGTGTTCTTCAACTGAGAGATGCAGAGGTGGACTTTAGCAAAATGCCTGAGTGCTCCTCAGAACTTTGTGTCCCGTATGCTCCTTCACTTCATTCTACTCTTGGTTCATCCGCTCCTATTGTGCCTTCAAGCTTGTGCCCGGTCATCTGATGAAGTTGAATAGGCTATTTCGTCCGATGCTGGGTTGCGGAACAAGGATAATGACAGACTGCTTCTGCGGAAAACCGAATCCTCTGGTGTGTGCTTGGAGGTAAGTTTTTGCAACTGCCCTTCTGCAATCTCCGCGATTCCCCCGCTGACTTTCCCCCCCCTCCCCTTTGCTCATGCATGGTAGCGTGGATTGGGATTGTTGGAATCGTACGGAAGACTGGTATGATACGCAGTGCCCGGGGAAGCCACTCGTCGACCTCACCGAAATTCCCGAATGCGCACGCGATTGCTTTAATATTGAGAATATTTGCGAGAAAATGACTTCGAACTGTATATGTTCTCAGCTAAAGCATAACTGCGACTCTACGACGACTAGATGCAAGTCCACAGACCTGGGCTTGCTCGAAGCTTGGTATGCAAAGTCTTGCGAGTATAATCTGACGGGGATGGCCACAAGTGTCACGCCCTCCACTTGTACCCCGCCCGCCTCTACTGAAAGTAGCGTCAGCAAATGTTTATCGAAGGGAGCGATCGGCGGTGTGGCTATTGGCGCGGCGGCTGGTGCATTGGTCTTAGGTGCCCTCCTGTGTTACTTCTGGGGGTCTGGGGTTCCCGGGTCGAACGGCGCCACCCCAGTACCTCCGGGTCGGTACGAGATGGGGGTCTACTCGAATCCAAAGGTTAGGACTGATCTGGCCCCAGGTATGGTGCAATCAGGACCCCCTTTCTACGCTCCGGGGTCCATTAGATGACGTGCTGGGGAGCTTGTTGGTCACCTCTCGCCGTTGTGGCCGGAAAGATATGAAGATTATATGAGATGAGATAAGAACCTGTATCTCCGGACGATCCAGTTCTTTCCTTTTTGATTTTCGTGCGCACATGTGTTCCTAAAGGCTTTTTTGGGCACTGTTTGGTGTGAACTTTTGAAACCCGGGCTTGTAGCATTTCCCCTTTTTCATCTACATCCGTTTCGCCCCTGTTCTTGGGCTACTGTATTTGCTATACCACCTCCTGGGCGCTCTCCTGGACTGGCAAGATATTGAAAATTTGTTGCCGCCCCTGTCAATTTTTAAGACTGCGGTTATTAAGTAGCTTTTTGTTGATGGTTAAGATTTCGCAGATGGCTAGGCTTCAGAACATAGCTACGAAGGTACAGCACCTAAGTTTTGAATATTTTACTAGCAGGGGTGTTACGCTAGCAGGGGCCAAGGCAGCAAATCGGGTATAAGGGCAGCGAATTGGGTATAGTGGTTACCCAATTCACCTCCTCATCCCTGTTAGTCGAACATCCCCTGCTAGTAAAATATTCAAAACTTAGGCGCTGTACCTTCGTAATGTTGGCCACAATGCCCCACTTACGCTAAGGATGTCATCCGGAAGCTACTTAGTCATCTATCTCTCAAATATTGACAGAGGCGGCAACAAATTTTCAATGTCTTGCTATCATAGCTCAGGAGATAGTTTACCGGCATGTTACGTCAATACCGTGGAAACCGAAACAGTTGCGAGCTTCACCAGGACATTAGAGTTGCCTCTTCTAGTTATGAGCAGGGTCTGTTGTATTCTTTCTTCCTTGTCTCAACTGAGGCCTGAAAGAGTGTCCTTTCTCCCCCGGATCCAAAGGAAATTCTGGGCGTCCTTGCGCCATTCCCAATTACCGTATTTACAAGTACTTGCTCGATCACTATCGGTAGTCAGGCCCTAGCCTTGGTCCGAGAGAAAAATACCTTAAGAAGGGTCAGCGTTTTCCAGACGGGTATAGCTTATTTAAATTGAGTTCACTGGACCTCGGTAGCTAGTATTCGTGATTTATTAACCTGCTCTGTTAAGCCTATTGCGGTTTGGCACAACGATTCAGTTACTCAATCAGTTAGTAGATCTAACCAGTAAAGATGATATTCCGGTTTCTGCTGCATGACTACCCTCTTTCCCGGTCATTACCTTGTCGCCACTAGGTATATACAGTCACCAGACATAAGTCTTGGTGATTGTGGAATGCTGTGACAATCTGTGCATCTAACGGGTATTTGGCGCGAGCCGGATAATGGTATTGCAATGGTGGAAAAAAGTGGAGAATTAAACATGAAATATTATTTTAGTAGTAAAGGAACTAGAATACCGGTATATTGAGTTCACTGTATCATACTGGGGGGGAGGAGTGGGGTGCTCCGGTATTCTCGCTTAGCCCCTGTTGAGTAAGGGGCCGTTTGGTGCGCCGTCATTTGAGATGAGGGCCCAAAACGCATTTTGCAATGACAGGGGTGTTTGGCAAGTCATTATTTGCAAAACACGTTTTGCACAATTTTTAAAATGTGTTTTGTAGATTTTTTGCTTAGGGTTTAGAACTATATGACCTAGATTACTATGCAATAATAATATATTATTATCATTCAATTTTATTTTAATAGGATCCTAATATTGAAAAGCCTTGCCTCCATGAAGTAGATTTTCTAACAAAAACCTACATGATGGTTTCTAAATGACAGGCTGTTTGGCAAAGCGTTGTTGGCCAAACGTGTTTACTGATTTCTCATAAACGTGTTTAGCAAAGCACGTTTTGAGATGACGGTCATCTCAGATGATGGAGCACCAAACGCCCCCTAAGCTTTCACCGGGGCTTTTGTCTAGTAGCGGTGAAACAAGTATTGTACGATTTTGGTGACAAAAGAAATTGACCCCACAGGGTTTTCAATACAAAATGGCTATTTTTAAAACTTGCCTACTCAACACCATAACATTGGAAAAATGTAGGAATTTTTTAGATAGTACAGTCTAGCGAGCATTCTTGCTTTGGGCAGGAGGGTGTTATCTACCTTTTCTTTTGTACTGCTGATGCTAAAGGCTTTGCGGGAGAGGGAAAAGTGGGACAGGTCCCATATGTTGATCTGAACTTGTAGATTCCTGACCAACCGAATACCAGGGAATCTCTATAGCATTCAGAATCTATAGTTGCTCCTTTCCCCCAAATCAATGGAGGCAGAGCAACTCCTTTCTTTGCTTAAACGAAAGAAGAAAAAAGTCCGCCGAGCGCCGACCTTACCCCTAGGGCCCTTAGGGGTGAAGGTCTAGAGTCGGATGCTACCACCTACTGCTCCCAGTTCCTGTAGGTCGCGACCCTACGTGATAGGTGAGAATAACTCCCTTTGAGGGGAATTGAACTCCTGGGCTCCTGCTAAAGTGCACAGGAGGTTATTTGCTTTCCAACATAATAACCACTGCGCCAGCTAGGTATTTTCACACCATACCCCTCCGGGAACTAATACTTATCCCAATGTTTTGATTTTCGCCCTCCTTAAGGTCCAAAACAACGATTTTATCATAATAATATTTATTAAACGCTTAAGCCAATAGGGAAGTTGGCCCTGGCCTGGAAAGAAGGAAAATTGTAAGCGTTAATTAATGACAGCCAACGGCGGGGTGTCCTTGTACTGTATTCAATTACAGTGCCAGGGGCAAGGTTGCCAAACAAGCATTCTTGCTTTGGGCAGGGGAGGTTATCGAGCTCCTCTTCTGTATTGCTGATACTGAAATGGAGCCACCGCCATTTGTTAATCTGGTCTTGTGAATATGCGTGTTGATATATGGTGGTTAGGTGGCCCCTCCTCTCCATTTCTGCTAAATAGTCTGACGACTCCTCTCACCCTCCTTTATGTTTCTGTTGAGAAATGGTCTTCTGGGCGGAGGTACGAGATATTTGCTTGAGACTTCCTACTCACTATTGCGAATATGGGAGCGTACGCGGAAGTGTGTATTCAACATCGTGGGTTAGGTCATCACGATAGGGTATGCTTATACCGTTCATGTTCCGCTTAGCTAGCTAGAGAACTTAATCAACAGTCTTCTGCTACACAAAAAAACGTCCAATTCTCGACAGTTTCCAAAAAGCATATGCGAGTGACCGGTTATGATCAAAGATCTACTCTGTCTGGAAGGTGGGCTGATTTTCCCCTCATAACCAATGTGCGTCAACGCAATGACTGCTTTCAGCCCCTCGACCTGTTTGGTTGCATGAAAGATTCTCTAGAAATGGGCCTGCTGAAAGCCGTCCTGGGGTTTGAGGGGAGGTCTCTACTAGTGCCAGTGCTTGGAGAATAAAACGTAAGGAACTAACACCAGCCAAAGGCCAGTATCGTCTGTCCGGATGTTGCAGGATGTTACGGAGAATCTGGGCCTATCTATATATCTCTCGCCCCCGTCTCCCCCTCAGGCAGTCAGTAACCTGCTCGAGCCCCAGCACATGCCGCCGCTATGCCAGATAGATGGTTTATTTTCCGTTAACAAAATTAACCGTACACAAACGACATGGAGATTTACATACTTGAGCACCAGGTTACAAAAAACATGCTAGGGATTCTAAGTTCCAGGGTTCTAAGATGGGAGCCCAAAAACACTGCCAAGACATTCAATTTGTATGGGATTTCTACATGGCAACCAAACCGGCCGACTTCCCTTGCTTACTGCTAGTGTGAAAACAATTGTCAATTTTCTATGTTAAATTCCCTATGATTCCCTTTCATTTAAAGAATAAAGTTTATTGTCTACCCTGGTTGTGGGGGCTGAACTTGTGCGTTTTGTATGGAAAACCCGGCGGGGGTCAATTTCTTTTGCCGCCAGGCTCCTACAGTAGCCTAACGGGAACCTCGGAAGCCCTTTCGTTCGTTCACACATCCAATCAAGCACGCACCCGGAATTAGCGAATGAACATAAGCGAGGCGAATTCAAGCTTAACTGGTCAAAATTTGGTGAGTTTAACCGTGGAGGGGCCAATCCTCGCTGTTTTTTTGCGGGGAGGGGAAACGTCTGACCAACCCAGACAATTCCGGAGGCATTCAGCCCTGGAGTTGAAAAAGAGTTTTCAGAGTGCCAAGTTTCTAGTTAATCTATCAATTTTATATGCCGAAAGGCGTCACACACACCAAAATTGTTCTCGAAAAGCCTGCATAACAGTTTTTCAACCTTGGGGCTGAATGCTTCTATTTACATCAGCAATATAAACTTAATGATATGCTCTCACTGCCTGGATGGCCTGAGGGCGAATGAGAGCTAGTTCCCACCCTGCACATTTCCTCCACGTAGCACGATCGTATCACACCAACGGATCAATTAAACTAGGAGGGGGGGAATATAGAGCATCATTGTTGCTCCTTTCTCTCAATCTAAGCGCTCACGACAGTCCATCCCCTCTCTCGGCCTTCGCCAGATTCAAACATACTATATTCCACTACTATAGTGCCGGAGACCTTGTTCACTTCTCGCCCAGTAATACATACAAAAAAGTAGCGCTTTGCATTAATTTCTATGTGTGTTCCCTCTTCTCAAAACCCCCCTTTTTACCTTTCTCAACTAGCACTCACCTAATCAGAAAATAGAATCCATAAAATCAAAGAAGAATCGATCTTAAGTAGCTCTATAGAGAACCTTTCTCTGAAACTTCGTTGCTGCTGGGGCCGGTTGATTATTGGATTTGGTCGTGGGAAGGGTCGATTTCAGACATCCAGCACCGTACGCCTTCGACATGATAGATCTTCAATTCAAATTAGCCGGGGGCATTCTATTCTTGGTTGTCTTGATATCGTCATTCACATCTGGAGCGGGAGGCGTTCTTCAACTGAGAGAGGCAGAGGTGGACTTCTACAAAATGCCCACGTGCTCTTCAGCAACTTGTGTCCGGTATGCTCCCTTCCATTCTCTTCATTCCACTCCTGGTCCACCCGCTCTTATTGGGCCTTCAAGCCTGCGCCCGGTAAACTGACGAAGTTGAATAGGATATTGAACTCCTTGTTGGGCTGCGGAACAAGGATCGGGACAGACTGCTTCTGTAGAAAACCGAATCCTCTGGTGTGCGCTTGGAGGTAAGTTCCTACAACTGCCCTTACTTTTTCCCCCTCCCCTTTGCTCATGTATGGTAGCGTGGATTGGAGTTGTTGGAACCGGACGGAAGACTGGTATAATACGCAGTGCCCGGGAAAGCCACTCGTCGACCTCACCGACATTCCCGAATGCGCACGCGGCTGCTTTGATAAGAAGAATGTTTGCAAGAAATTGACTACGAACTGTGTATGTTCCCAGCCAAGGCCTGACTGCAACACTGCGACGACCACATGCAAGTCCGAAGAGCTAGACTTGTACAATGCTTGGTATACAAAGTCTTGCGAGTATAATCTGACGGCAGTGGGCACGGGGGGTGCTGTGAGTCTTTCTACAACTGAGACTTCCTCTTCTACCGTACACGCTTCCACCGGTAGCTGCGGCCCCAAAGGGTTATCAACGGGAGCAATCGCCGGCGTGGCTATTGGTGCGGCGGCTGGGGGTTTGGCTCTAGGCGCCCTCCTGTGGCACTGTTGTAGGGCTAGGGTTCCCGCCTCGGACGGCGCCGCCACAGCACCTCTAGCTCAGCACGAGATTGGGGACTACTCGTATCCAAAGATTAGTCCTGATATGATCCCAAGTATGGTGCAATCAGGACCCCTTGTCGAGGCCCCGGGGGACTCTAGGTGACCTGGCAGCGAGCTTGTTAGTCTCCTCCCGCCATTTCGGCTGGGGAGATATGAAGATTGTACGAAACGAGATAAGAATTTGGATTTTTGGATGGTGGAGTTCTTTCCTTTTTGATTTTCGTGTGCGCATGTGTTCCGGAGGCCTTTTTTAGCACTGTTTTTGGTGCGAGCTTTTGAAGCACGGACCTGTATTATTTTGTGTTTTTCATCCACCTCTGTTTCGCTTCTATTCCTGGGCTACTGTCTTAATTTTTTGACCCTTGCTTTAACAATCCTGGCATTTTGTCCTTTTCCTTAGAAGAGGCTTAAAGTTCTTTTATTTTTTGGGTCTTCCATGGCGTAGTCTAGGGTGCGTTCCATGGGTTTCTTCGGTATTCAACGAATAGATCTAATGATTTAACAAAAAACCCTCTGGTGAACTACCGTATATACTTGGGTAGGAGATATCCCATACACGATGTACCGTACTTGGTCCGGGGGGATGGTAAATACGATAAAAACTCATCGGTCGTCTACTAATCCCAGTTGTTCGAGACAAAGCACCTTAAGAAGGGATAGTGTTTACTTGAGCGCATCATATTAGTTTGACCCTATGCCAGACGCTGCGGATCAGTGAGCTCCACCGACTCACCCGCAGTGTATTAGGTAGCTAAAACCCACTTTGCTTACTTAAGAGCACTTATTTGTATAAGCCCCGTGTCTCTTGCCTAACGCTTACACAATCAAAATACCGGAGTCCATAGAATTGAAGAGGAAAGGAACCTCCCCCAATAATCTCCCTGATTTTACTCTGCGGCCTTAGATACTGCAGTGTCTTGTCGAAAAATAGGAACTTTATATCTCGCAACAAGTACTAGTACTGGAGTACTTTACATTATCTGAAAATCAAGCCTATTGTTAGGCAACCACCTAGCCGGCTGCAAAAAAGATGTCTTAAGCCAGAAGCGAGCACAGTGCTCGGGGATAACCATAAGTCGGGTGCACTTCCACAACGTATAGGGAATCCGTCTGGAAACTACCACAAACCAGGACAGCTGAGTGATTTCTCATGATTACAGGCGAAAGACGAGAGCCAAGCGCACTCTATAACTTCTCCCTTCTACTAGTATTGTCCCCTCTACAAGCAGGCTTAGGGGCCCACAGGATCGCCAGTCTGATTTTACCACGACTTGTATTCAGAGGCTTGTAGTCATAACTTGGTGCCTACTTAACTTGTGGTTGATTTCTTCATGCAGGGGGCACGGGGAGGAGAGAGAAGAGTGAGTGGAAATCATGCCATCAATAGAGGGCCTAGTTACCCTGACCAAAACCAAGCTCCAAGACTGCCAAATCTAGCTATAGTACTGCGCTCGACTTACTCTTACCTTCGGGTACAAGTTGAGAGATATGGTACTATATCCTCTATTCCTTCCACCATTTTTCTAAACGCCCTCCGTCCATTCATTACCCCTCCCCGTCATGGTTTTTCTGTGCGCCAGGGGTTCATCCATGTGGGATACCTTGCGGGGGTTTGGGATGGGGAAAACTTTATCCACGATCGACTAGTCTCGAACGACTAACCTCAACATATGAAAACTCGAAAAGTTGCCTTTCGACCACACCCCTTTCCGGAATCAGTCCACTACCGTAGAATCTCGAATAATTGAAAAATGTGCTATGTAGTCGAGAATTCCCTACCTCGGAAAAGGGGTGAAAATTGCGGCAAAAAAAGAGCTGCTCAGCCCCTCTGGGAGTCATAAAAAAACAAAAAAACACCAGACCTTACCAGAGAAGGCAACTCCAACGACATAGCACATTTTTCAATTATTCGAGATTCTACGGTACTACCCTTTATATCATCACGGATAGGGGATAAAAATGAAGTTATAGTCGATCTCGCTCGCGGTTCAGCTACCTTGCACGGTTAGGGAGTTAATTTTTCTATCGGATTCTTTGTTACAGGACCTTCCTTTTTTTTTTTTTAAAAAAAAAAAGGGGGCCACCAATCTAATCCAAATGGCCATCGGGGTTTGTTCCACGGCTTCCTAAAATAATGGTAGAGTCAGAGGATGTAAAGCGGGGGGGTTCCGCTTTGGGGTTTAGCTGTCCAAGCTCACACGGAACCCCTAGGGATGACTATAAGTGTTAGTATAAAGGCCTTCTCCGGGAAAAGTCTTCGTGAAGCAGAGCCTCTCTTTGGTCGTGCTCACCTACACATAAGTACTGTGTAGTATGCTAGGGTATGAGAATTAGTCGGTAGAACTGAATAGAGTATCGAGAAATAGTAGATGGAAGAAGGGAGAGGAGAGGGGAGGGAGGGTTAAGAGAGGGGGGGGAGGGGATGGAATGGGGATGAAGAAGGTTGGGAGAAATGGTGATGTGGATTATAGTAGTTGTGCAGTACCGGTGGTGGTAGTGGTTGGTCAGATGAGGCAAGAGTTCCACAGAAAGCCCGAAGAGAATAAAGTCCTGAATAAAAATACTCCAAACTTTGGCTCATTGGATGAAATTACAATGTGAACCGCTTTTTCTCTCTCTTTCAGCAGATACTCTGACAATCTCCGCTAGTTATTGGTGAGCGAAAAAGTCTGTCGAACTCTCGCCCAGTGGTCCTTTCAAGATCTACTGCGGGATAGGCGGGTTGAGATAACGTACAGTACTTCGGGACTAGCAAAGATGTCCTACCAAAACCTTGTTATGAACGCTCTCTCCTCCTGGCCGTTCTCTTCGCCACCTCCACCAGTTGCTCTCGTATCCCTCGTCCTGCTGGAGGCCTTACTCACCGCTCTGAGCTCAATAATGCACCAGCGGCCTCCTTCGCCGAAGACCTACAAATCCTAGATAAAGCTCAATTCGATGCTTCAGGCCTCACCCTCTCAACTCTATCGTAGCCGCTCACCGCTAACGCACCACGTAGCTGGATCGAGTACGAAACCTCTGGCGGTAGTCCCCGAGTTCAGGACATCAAAGTCTTGCATAAGTTTCTCTGTTTTTAGTCAATATTACGTGGTAAGAGCATCAACAGAGCAGGCATCTCATTGTAAGTCTCCAAGACACTTTTAGTAATATTAGAAGCAGGAAAAAAACACACATTCCAAATGCCCTTTGAGTTTTTAGAAAAGTTGAAGTTCGTGCCCTTGGGATTTGCGCTATGAAGTACACCGCGCCGAACTGATGGATTATTCTGGGCTAACTGACCTGTAACTTATGTTCTCTCCTTTTGTCGCGAATGTTAGCCCTAAATTCTGGTCAGTAATGCTCTGCTTATAAAAGTTTCAGATCTCTTCCTTCTTCCTCTTCTCCCCACCAACAACCTTCACTCAGTTCCACCATCAAACCATATCACATCTACCTTTCCAAAACCTTCAACTCAAATTTCAATCAGCTCTAATCCCAAGGTAACCTCATCCTAGCTGACTGATAAGTAAATATCTAACCCTTAGTATCATCCTAGTCAAAATGTTCTCCCTCAAGAACCTCATTTTCCAAGTCCTAGTCCTCACTATCATTGCGGCACTTGCCAATTGCTCTCCTTCCGACCGCCTTTCTGGTGGAGTCTCCAGCCGCTCAGAATCTGCAACTGAGAACACCGCCACCACCGCTCCGGGCTCCGGTAACGTCAATATCCTCGACCAGGCTCAATTCGAAGCCTCTGGCTTGGCCCTCATTACTCCCGGTCCCTCTGCTGAGAACCCAGAAGGCTTCATCGCCTGCGAAACCTCGGTTGCTAGCCCTTGGATATGGAATGGCTATAAAGCCGCCGGCTGGTTTTCGCACTTCACTGGATGGTATTGCTGTAATTGGAATGTGAGTGGCGGGGGCTGCTCACACATGATAACAATTGAGGATGCTAGTACTGCCCTATGTGGGAATCAAGGATGCATCAGGTGTGAGGATATGAGGTCTAACGTTTACAGGATTGTTGAGCTCTGTAAGAGGGATAATAAGGCTGGCGGTATCTCGTTTCTTGATCAGGGGAGTCATATAGTTCTTTACTAGTAGGTTAGTTAATTGAATGATTGACTAAATCTCTTGCTGGTCTAATTTTTTTCTCCCCTATTGCTTTTGTGAGGGTATTGTGAGTGAAGTAAGCTCCTGCTACTAGTCCCCCCGGATGTCCAATCGCTCTAGTTAGCCCGCAGTCATCATAAGGTTGTACGGATGTCCAAGTTTGATGAATTTCTGAGGAGGGGCCAGACTGATAGAGCTCGTAGAACGCTCTGACGGGGTGGACCGCAAGAGAAAGTCGCAGGTGCATCTAGAGGCAGACATCAGCTCTCTCTGATACAAAAGTAAACTTCTGGGGAATTGCGTCGAGCTGTTGGGCAAAAAGGATTTGGCGGAAACACTAGGGAGGAATCTAAGCCTTTGCTACACGTGCAAGATTGGTAAAAAAAATAAGATCTAAAGGTTTGTTTTACCTTCTCTTCTTTTGTCTCCCCTTGGGAATTATATTCTATTTCCAAATTTTGTACCGTATCATTCATGCTTAACCTTAGAGTCTTTCCGTTTCTCCTTTCGGTTTTTCCCTTCCTGTTTGTGCTCATCCTAGCTTTGCTCCGGCTGGCCGCTCATTAACAACTCTTACCGAGTTCCAACACATTGTGTCTTATTTGGTCCAATGCCGAATCTCACATCTTCCCGATGTGCAAACCATTACCAAAAAAAAAGATCATGGATTGGTGGTTGTGGTAGAAGTTATAACTGGAAGGTCGACTAAAGGGGATATAGTGGAATTCCTCGAGGAGGGGTTGGATAACGACATCGATTGTGACCCCCACCGGGTTTTCCATACAAAACGCACAAGTTCAGCCCCCACAACCAGGGTAGACAACAAATTTTATTCTTTAAAAAATATTCAAATGAAAGGGAATCATAGAGAATTTAACATATAAAATTGATAATTTTTTTCACACCGCTAAGTGCCAGAAGTAAGCAAGGGAAGTCAACCAGTTCAGTTGCCATGTAGAAATCCCATACAAATTGACTGTTTTTGCAGTGTTTTCCGATTCTTATCTTAGAACCCTAGCACTCAGAATCCCTAGCATGTTCTCTGTAGCCTGGTGTTCAAGTATGTGAATCTCCATGTCGTTTGTGTAGGGTTAATTTTGTTAACGGAAAATATACCATCTATCTTGCATAGCGGGGGTATGTGCTGGGGCTCGAGCAGGTTACCGACTGTCGGAGGGGGAGGGGGGCGAGGGATATATCGATAGGCCCAGATTCTCTGTAACGCCCTTCAACATCCGGACAGACAATACGGCCTTTGTCTGGTGTTGGTACCTTACGTTTTATTCTCCAAGCACTGGTACTAGTAGAGACCTCCCCCCAGACCCCGGGACGGCTTTCAATAGGCCCATTTCAAGAGAATCGCTCATGCAACCAACAGGTCGAGGGGCTGAAAGCAGTCATTGCGTTGACGCACATTGGCTATGAAGCGGATATCAACCCACCTTACAGACAGAGTATATTTGTGATCATAGCCGGTCACTCGCGTACGCTTTTTGGAAACATGAAGGAGAGCGAGGGGAGTCGTCAGACTATTTAGCAGAAATTGAGAGGAGGGGCTCCTGGGGCGCATACCCGACTATGCGGTGCGTCCATGTAGCTAACCAACACCACATATCAACACGCATATTCACAAGATCAGATTAGCAAATGGCGATGTCCCCATTTCAGTATCAGCGATACTAAAAAAAGGCTCGATAACCCCCCCCGCCCAAAGCCAGAATGCTTGTTTGGCAACCTTGCCCCGGGCACTGTAATTGAACACAGTACGACACCCTGCTGTTGGCTCTCATTAATTAACGCTTACAATTTTCCTTCTTTTTCAAGGCTATGCCAACTTCCTATTAGAAATTGGTTAGTTCTGCTCGGCATGCTATAGTTTATTTTTTTATATGAAAGTGTGGAAGCACGGGAAATATGTTTCCGTTGATGGATGGGAAGGAGCATAGACTGTTAGAGGAACACATGACGGCAAAAGGAGATGAAGGAAGAACGAAGAGAAGACGTTGCGCGCTATCCATCCCTGCTGCTATTTCGGTGACATATATTTGACCATTTTGAATACTTCCCCATTGTCTTAATGGTTTAATAAATATTGTTGTATGGTGGTAAAATCGTTGTTTTTGACCTCAGGGAGGGCGAAAATCAAAGACATTGGGATAAGTATTAGTTCCCGGAGAGATATGGTGTGAAAATACCTAGCTGGCGCAGTGGTTATTATGTTGGAAAGCAAATAACCTCCTGTGCACTTTAGCAGGAGCCCAGGAGTTCAATTCCCCTCAAAAGGAGTTATTCTCACCTATCACGTAGGGTCGCGACCTACAGGAACTGGGAGCAGTAGGTGGTAGCATCCGACTCTAGACCTTCACCCCTAAGGGCCCTAGGGGTAAGGTCGGCGCTCG
>Ga0307513_10001155_pt1:0-5000 | contig 38283 bp, 30 predicted proteins | sample 15_EM_MG_FD_202174 | JGI IMG/M metagenome (GOLD analysis project Ga0307513, IMG submission 202174) | Populus trichocarpa ectomycorrhiza microbial communities from riparian zone in the Pacific Northwest, United States - 15_EM | ecosystem: Host-associated > Plants > Roots > Unclassified...
ACTGCAAGCGAATCAAGTAAATAAATCACTTCAGCCACTTCAGAGGGACTGGGCGAGAATAGGGAAATTACCCATTCATGACATGGTCAGAAGCAATAGAAAGATTTTCAACTAGAGCCTCCCCTTTTTCCTTCTTGAATCCGATCCCACGTGATCTTTCTTTCGACTACACGGATATTACGGGTGACCTCTTTCCGGGGAGCCTGATCATAGATCCGATCTGCTAATGGATCGTTACATGGAGCTAGCCCTGAACGATGGGGAAAGCCTTCTAACGGATTTCCAGGACATCAATGGTCTCTTTTACACCAGTGGCGGGCAGTGCCTCTCAGCTAAGGCCATTCGAGCTTAAGAGATAATATGGTTGATAGGGGGGTCGAAGCTCATAACAAGAACTTTGCTAATGATCTGCCGATTCCGAGGTCAGGGATGAAGATCATTGGCTGTGGTGACTAGGCCTAGTGGCAGCTAATCCAACTCTAATTGGTACAAACCTTTTCAATCGCTATGGCAAGGAAGCGAATATGATTATAATGATCAAGCTGATCGGGGAAGAGAGACCAATCGAGAGGCTGGGTGAAGGCTAGACTTTCATCAAATGAGGGTGCTAGAGGACCCGCCTGTTCTTAGAGGTGGTGGCTTCGAACAAAGATCTCGTATTACAGAACAGAGCCTTCTATATAATATGGATCAAAGAGCCCGGGCATCGGAACAACGTCTGCTAGTTGAGTGGAACATCATCAGGCAGAGGTCTCGGAACTTCGTCCGGTAGTGGGATGCTAGTGTTATCGGGAGATCGGCTTAGGGGCTTGTTCCATATCAGAGAAGGCCCACTTCCTTCACTTCAGGAAGCGAAAGCTAACTCGACCAACGGGAGAGGAAGCGGTTCAAAAGGGAGGAAAGAAACTAATCCCATTAAATGAAGTTTTCCAGCTTAACCATAAGGGCCATAATGGCAGTTCCGCTTATCGGTTCTTCCTGTTCTGTTCTCTTATTGGGCAGACAGTGAACTAGCCAGTACCAAGCCAGTAAGTAGCTAACCGGGCCCGAGGTGAGAGCCAGAGAGCAAGCAAAAGGGAAAGGAGTCAAGGGAAGCCCTTAACTATAGTCTCCCCTCTCTGTAATAAAGAAGAGAAAGACGAAGGTCCTCCTCCCCCCAATATAAATCTTGTCTTGCTTGGTTTCCAGTCCAGTGCTTCCTAGCTTGAATCCAATAGCTTCAAGCCCCTATTCTATTTACCGAAACTTCCCTTCCCGATTTGACTATCGGTCACTTTCTCGTCAAGAGGGGGTTTTGCGGAGGCAAGCTTTCCCAGAGCCCTGTAAGCCCTTCTGTCCCCCGGGTCTCACGCGAAACGAAAGAGACTGCTTTTGACTGAGATGTGTAAAGAAAAGAAGAAGTCAGGGGGTCTGCCCACTTCTTTCTTGATTGGGGTGAGGGGAGATAGGCACGTCGGGTTTCGAGCCTTTATACGGCCGTCCTGCTTCAAGCTTAGTAAACCGTGCTTACAAACTTCCGGGGATGGAGAGGAAGTAGAACTCGAGAAGAACTTCTTTTCCCCTACCCTCTATATGGTGGGCTGAACTCCAATCCCAAAAGAAGCCTTCCTAAAGCGAAAGGTTGGAAAGGTGGAAAGGAAAGGTTGCTGCTTACTTTAGACTTTACTAATAAGATATATAGCTGCTTTTCCTTTATAGTAAATAGTCAATAAGTCAAGCCTTCCGACTTGATTGATCCTCTGAAAGTTGAGGAAGTACCCATAGTCAATAAGTCAATCCTTTTTATTTTCACTCAATTTACGAATACCGAGCCGAGGGGGAGCCATGCCAATGCCTTTGAGCCATATTATATAGAAGGCTCTTTTCTGTCCTATTCGTATCTTCCTCGTCCCCTTCTCAAGGGAGAGAGGGATTCATCCACCCTATTCTCCTAGTCATCTGCCCAATTCCCCGCTATTTGACTTCTCGGATTCCTATTCGTCGAGTGATGCAGCTAGCCTATTAGTTGTAGTTGATTCGGAGGTTGCAACTTCCTCTTCGTAGGTTGGTTGCTACGCCCTCTTCGGAGGAGGTCACATCGCTTTCCTAAGATAGTAGCTTACTGCCGTTAATGACATGCCCCGATAGTGACTTTCTCTAATGCATAGTCTCACTTCTTCTATCGAGGGGTTTTCCCTCTCTTTGAATTTAGCTTTCTGCTTTAAGTTCGCTAGCGATGGAAATCTTTCTCGACTCACAGATAAGGGATGTATGTATGATTCCCAAACCTTAACAAAAAGGATTGAGCTCCGCGCATCCCTTGATCTCCGAAAAACTGGGGCTAGGCTAGTTTCAGTATTTGGTTCCTGACTTGATGGGATGGGAATCACAAGGCTTTAAATAAGGCCGAGGAGCAAGGTTGAATGAGATTCGCTTTGGTTTTTCTGCTTTGACCTTGCTCATATATCAAGGTTCAGTCTAACTCCTTATTTATGTCTTGGAAAGACAGATGTGCTTTCTGATACACTGGACTAAGGTGACTAAACCACAGGACCAGAGATAAGACAGAGACTGATACAACGATTTGACGAAGACACTGTGTGCGCCCGAATCAAGGAAAGCAACTGTGCCTAAGAAGAAAGAAGGAGATATTGATTGGAACAGTCTTTAAGTGAAAGGGGGTGCCACAAGCTTAGGCCCCCAACAGAGAGTATGGATTACTATGTCTCAAAAATCCGTCTTGCTTAGGTTAGAGCAAATGCCAGTATAGTTGCTGTTCTTATGCCGCTATTCTATTAGTAGATCAAACGCTCTTGTTGTTTCTCTGATCTTTCGGAGTAGATCTTTTCTTAGTCGAGTCAGATCCGTACCGCTGGTTAATCTCTCGTTTTTTGGAGCTTTACTAATCTTTTTTTCGGGGGAAGTTCTCGCTGCCCCTATATGCTTCAAGCTTATGGACACTTCAAGCTCGTACCTTCGCATCTTGCCTTTAGGTTTTATCGACTTGCATGCTGATGAGCGCTTTCCCTCGGGTTCTGTGACTCGAGTAAGAGGAGCTCTACGCTAGAGCACAAAAGAACGGCAACCCGATTTGGAGTCAGAGGATCACCCTATGGGGTCTCTGATCTCGGTGAAGGGAAGTTAAAGGTAAGCGAGGAGGAAAAGAAAGCGACTACCAACATGGTGTCTATAAGGTTTGGAGCACTGCAACCAATCTCTATACCCGTCGAAGAGATGGATCCTCTGGACACCGAAGTTTAGGTCATCCCTGATGACTCAGAAGAGATAGAGCGGGGGTTGGTAGCCGTCAATAGCCCAGATGGAGATAGAATGTGGGGAGGCCCCGATCTCAATGAGGAGGACGATTGGAAAGTGGTTACCCCCAAAGCAAGAAAACCCAACAGACGGGCCATGCCCTAACAGCCGAAACAAAAATGAAAGGAAGTAAGAGAAGTGAAAGATGAAAAAAAGAGAAGTAAGGAGCAGGAGCATCAGTCTTCTCCTTCACTCGATTGATTGAATCTGCTCCCTCTACTAAAGCTACTGGCAAGTCTTCTTTGTCTCTGTCTGCCCAGTGAGGTAGAATTGGTCATCTACCACATCGAATTCTTCTAGGAGGAGGACCATTCCTAGCCTCTTCAAAAGTTTGTAGGAGCATCTTCGTGAGCATGACTGATTGTAGGTACCAATGGGAATTCTGAGGCTTTCCTCGATGAGGGCTCTGAAGTAATTGTATAGATGAGCATCCCTAGTGTGAGAGTAGTGGAATGTAAGGTGAATGTGGGTGTCTAAGTTCGGAATTCAAGTCCATATGGTCTGACTTAGCATACTGGTCTTTGATGTGAATTGTATGGATTTCCTTTCCCACCATGCTCAATCTTCACTTTGAACTTTGTCTTGTTGGTGTGATGAAGTCTACCGCACTGTAGAGAAGAGGGCGGAGGGTGTAGGGGCATCCGAAGAAGCAGACGCATCAGTTTCATCATTACGGTAATTGACGGATTTCAATGATCAACTACAAAGGAGAGACTATTTGATCCTTAATAAGCCAAGCAAGCAAGCGAAAGCACACAAGCAAGGGTGCGAAAACACGCAAACAGGCAAGCAAGGGTGACAGAGATAATGGGGGAGCCGTTTTACGAACATCTTCGGTAGGTGTAGTATCGATAAGTGAGCCAGACTTCCTTGGCGGCGGCTAAGATGCCGATTTCGGTTCTGCATCAATGGTGGAGGCCGTAGAGTAAACAAGGACTGCGGCTTAAGTTCAGGCTGAGAAGAGTTCTGCTACCGATCCAGATGGTGGGCGGCTCGTGGCGGGAGACGGAGAAAGCACCCCCTGTATCGTCCTCAGTTGCATCTCTGATAGCAGCATATTGTTGACCTCCGCCGCTATCCGGCTACCTAAATGCCGGAAAATCTTAGGGTTTTTCTTGAGAAGATCCACCTCAACGCATACCCTTGCGACACCGGGTCGAGAAGGGGGTCGGACCATCGATTAACAGCACTTTGCCTACTACGTTAGCAATAGATCTAAGGTAGTAGTCTTGAAAAAAACAGATAGGAAGATTCGGAAACGGAATCCACATAGGAACGATTGAAGGTTCAGCCCCCGATTTGAGACCATTTAACGAATCTGAAGATATAATCTTTGATGTACGTTGCATCTTTCAACCAAAGCTTAATGTAATCCTCTGGAAATGTTGGAATAGATCTCAGAGTCAAAAATTGACAAATTTTTGCAATGAAAACAAGAAATTTTTTGGAGCTGACGCTCGTTCTTCTAAAAAAGAAAAACTCGAACTCGAAGGAAAGATCAGAAAGCTTCCCATTCCAGAAATCAAGGAAGATGAAATGCCAGAAAGCCTCCAGGGGGAAGAGGCATTTGAGACTTCTGTCTCCCCTTCCGGTCATCAAGGAAGAACTCGAACAAGAGCTCAAAGGCATTCTTCTTTTTGTTGGTTCATAGTCCACCTTGACTAAGAGCATGGTTCTGGTCTTGTTACTTTATGTTCCGGAGTCAA
>Ga0307513_10001155_pt1:12500-17500 | contig 38283 bp, 30 predicted proteins | sample 15_EM_MG_FD_202174 | JGI IMG/M metagenome (GOLD analysis project Ga0307513, IMG submission 202174) | Populus trichocarpa ectomycorrhiza microbial communities from riparian zone in the Pacific Northwest, United States - 15_EM | ecosystem: Host-associated > Plants > Roots >...
CAGCTGCGAAGCGGAGTGCGTAAGCCCCTTTAGAGAGAGGGGCGAACCATTGAAGAAATCGAATCAAAGAATCCACAAACTTTGGCGAGTGGAATTGGCAAAAGAAGCCCATGGAGAAGGACACAGCCCACAAGAACCTGCAATGGACTATAAAAAAAAGGGCGAACTATATAAAAAAAAAGTTTATGAAAAAAAGAAGTCCACCGCTCAGTTACGCACTTCGTTCGCTGCAGAAAATCAAACCAAAATGCAGCTGAAAGCAACGAAGATAGAGCTCTGAAGGTGCCAGGTTCCCGCAGGAGAGGACTCTAACTCATGCCAATGGAAGCAGTTTCCAGGGATGAACATGCCCATCTGCCTTTCTGACCTGCAGACTTGGTAAGATTTGATGTTAAAATGGGCTAAGGCTTCATCTAGTTATTTTTATTATATCTCTCCATCCGTCTTATTTAACTCACTGATTTCTGACGGTTGCTTATCAGATTCAGGTACTTATGATCTTGTAGGTTAGGATTTTAGGAAAAGAGTGGAATCGCTTTTCTTTGATTATTGTTGCGGCTTCTGGTTGTTCATGCTAAACTTTTCTAACACTCTGAGTAGCCCAATGGACAAGGCCTCTTTTTTTTATGAGTTCTTGTCTTGCTCTCGCCACCCCTTAGTCGCCAATGTTGTCATTTCCTATGACAAAGCAGTATGGTACATGGAATGTCCCGTATCTCACCTTATAGGTGCTAAAAAAACTATAAGCTTTGCAAATAAACAAGTATCCCCAGGAAGTAAGAACGAGCGAGTTCTCAAGTTTTAAAAAAGTTCTGTCAAAGGCCACGCGAATCAACACTTTTCTTCGCGTTACCGCGGCCTCTTTGAATCACACCTAAACGCGAATGGGCGAGCGAATCCGCTTTGTGATCGACTCTTTGGATCGCGTTAATGCGAATCGGTGAGAAGTCGACCCAGTTATGCATTGGATTTGACGACCAAAAAAGAGATGTTCTTTACAAATGGACCCCACGTACTTCGACTTTGATCAGGCGGGCGAACCCCAGCGAATGAATCAGCTAATGGGCGGATCGAAGACTTAGGCAACAACCATGCTGATCCGACCCGAAGACGTCGGATGGACACCAACTGTGTCGACTTCGTCACTGGACTTAACAGTCGTTTATCTGGTGACTCCTGAATCACCTATTGGCTAGTCGACAACAACGACTGTACAAGACCCAGAAGTCAGATCCGCCAAACTTCAGTTGCAACTCCACTTCACTTAAGGCAGGATCCCGCTTTGATAAATCCTCTGCCTCTATCGGTCCGGTCGATTTAGCAAAAATATATTGTTCTGAAGACTCAGCCACCATACTCTGGGGTTTCAACCAACCGCCATAGGGGGTAGGGGATTAATGACCAAAAAATGGCAAACCGGCGAGCTTAAGAGATAATATGGTCTAATTCTTTTTTTTTTAGACGGGGATTTCAGAATCGGTTAAGGGAGGGCGACTCGAAGCAAGTGGCGCCATTCACTAACCCAGACCCATTTTGTCAGGCGCGCACAACCGAAGATAATGACAACCACTTTTTGATGACCAGCAAGTCTCTCCTGCACCATCTGGAATGGATTGAGAAAAGTACGGTGGCCTCCTATATGCCTCGATAACATCTCTGAAACGACCTGCCCGATCTCTGTCTCCGAACGCTTCTGCTGCGAGCAACTCTGACCTCATCAGAAACTGGCAACCTCAGATCCTATGACTGCTAAACTGAGAGCGAATCAGAACTATCCTCAACATCTGCTGAAATCAGTGGACATTTACTATGAGTCGCCCCCCCTGGAGCTAAACCGGGCTGTCCTGCAACGAACCAAGTGGCGCCACTATCTGTCAAACCAGGAAAAAACCGTTGCGGAAATCTGCACTCCCTGGATCAACCACATCAGGTACTGAACAGCTACCCTGCTGTCCCTGTGAAGAAACTGAAGACCCGACCTCAGCGAAGAATGCGTAATCGTGTGTACCGAAGTCAAAGACCGCATCGCGGGCTCTCTTCACTTCCGCAAACTGAGTATGCTCGTGTCGCGCCTTCCCTGTCCCCCTCTCCTCATTATCTTCCTTATCTTTAATAAGAATCATTTTTGCTGTGCACTCTATCACGTAGTGCCCCATCTGCCCGCACCTAAAACACGCACCCCAGCTTCCACTTATTGTTCTTGGAAGAGCTCCCGGATGCTGCTTTTTCCTTCCCCTTAAATGAAATTTTGACGTAGAAGTGAACAAAAGTATATCCCTAGGATTAGGATCTACACTTTGTCCAGACAGGCTCAGCCTGTTCATCCTCCTATACGTATACATCTTCTCATGCACCTTTGCATTAAGAAAATAAGGAAGGGTTATGTTGATGCAGTAGCAAAGACTGCCTTATCCCATCATATTTTGAGATTTATACCCTTCATGATCTGACTAAGATTATCGGCATCATAGTTTTTCATACCAAAAGCCCCCAGTTGATCACAAGGGTTCTTAACCTTAATACAGTAACAAGAAAGAGCCTCAACTACCCCGCTTCAGGTTATGTTGTTCAGTCTCCAGGCACTGACGCTGACTTGCGGTCGCATGTTCATTAACTTCCCTCAAAGTAAGCCATGACTTTCTTGGATCTGTAATGCCCCCATATATGGGGGCTCTTATGATCAGCTACAGACACTATGATCGCATGCATAGCCCTACCAGACCAGAACAACATAAAAATCGCTTCTTACTCGCCACATCCTCCGGTTCACCTTCCGCACCACTCAAAATTTGCCAACATTCCTGGCCCATCAAGAAGCACTTTACCTCTTCACTCCAATTTAAATCATTTTCGCCATGTTGGAGTGAACGGCACACAATCGACAAGCCAGACATTATTTCCAATGCAAAAAAAAAGAATTTGACGGGAGGAGAATACATGTCCACGGAATAACCTCAATATCTTATTTCCAGAGGCACTGTTCATCAGAGCTCTTGCGCGTATACTCCTGGAATACCTGAGAGGAAAAAGAGAGACTTATTGGAAACGATTAGAGCTATGATGTTTGGGATGAATGTACCTCGTTTGGGCAGAAGCTGTGTTGACCGCAACATACTTGATCAATCGCATACCGTCTAAGTTCTTGCTGGAAGCATCCTTGATGACTATCATTTAAAAGTCTTTGGCTGCTGTTCATCATATTCTATTTTTTTTAGTTTGAAAGGAAGCTAACGAAAGAAAGCGAGCTCAGCGAAACAAACGAAGCGAGCAGCAGGAGAAGGCTGAACCCAGGTGCTACACTACAATAGGCGTCACCTGGGGCCGCACGGCTCAGGCGGGCTCTCTACCCGTGCGCGTGCCTATTTCGCTTTAGGAGGTATCAGAGCGGAGTTTTGGGTAAATCCCTTTATCTTTCTGCAAATTCTCTTCTTGTTGCACCATGTCCAAGCTTGACGATAGTAGTGGAGCGCTGTCTGCGGCGGCTGTTGTTAAGGAAACACTCAAGGATCGAGTGACCCAACTTGATGGCAAGGTCGACCATTTGGGCGGACAAGTGTAGACTATGGCAGAAGGGCAGGAGACTCGGGAATCGTTGGTCACCAGACGCTCGCTAATGAGTACCGCGTCTTTCCAGTGAAGGAGAGCCGTCTTTCTGGGGCCTCAACGATCCCGGTGGCGATGTCCAAAGCGTGACGGACCGGGTCAAATTGAGGAGCTTGCTGTGGGGATAGGTCCCCGGTTCGTGAACCGAATGTCTCACCTGGCTACCCCAGACGCATTTGAGTCCCGGAACCCTTTCTATTAGTCAAGCATTCAACGGGATTAGAAATGCCAAGGCTCGAAGACCTCTGGGACATGGAATATCCCTTTAAAGCGGTTCGTGCCCCTTTTGACGACCAAGTCACAATGGCAACAATGTATCTCTCTGGGGATGCGAAGAATATTTGAAACAACTCTCGAACCATCACACGGATTCCGACCCAACTGCCCATGATATGGTAAGAACGGAATGGAAGGGCAAAAAAACGATTCTATACGCAGACGTGAAAGCTCTATCAATAGAAGCATTCTAGCCTATTTTGATTTAGAGAGGAACGATTCCCTCGTCTGAGAACCGCCATTCACGCACTATTCCTCCCCACTAAAAAGAGCGATTGAGAATCTCGAGAACCTAAACAAAAATGCAGAAGTGAGCGTACCCCTATAATTGTGGGGCTCTCCTCTCTCCCCCTTTTTTAGCCAACACCATCAACCCCATTTTTCACCTTGAATTGGTCAAAGCCAAAAAGATGATGAATAGAAGGAAAGGAGATTAGAAAGATACGCGGACGACTTGACTATAGTATAGGTCGGATGTTTTCGTGAGCAGTAAGCAGCAGATCTCCCCTTATTTTGGGAAAGCTGGTGGCCGCGTGTGAATTCTTTCAAGGCAAGGGGCGGCCTGATTCGACATTGTTGTTTACTCTGATCCGGTCGAGGTGGTTTTCGTTTACCAGCGCGTAGGTGGTCTAAGTTCCTATGACCGAGTCTTTCTGGCCCCTGTGAACATCTTTTCTTAATGTATTAAAGAGGGCCTCTCTAACCGGTGAAAAGTGGTGGGTGCCCACTAACGGCCATTCCTGGCTCGGCTCCGATAACGCAATTCCGGGAGGAGTCGGTAGTTGGGCACTGGATCCCTTCGGACCTGGAGAACGTGTGACGCTGGGTCGGGGTTTGGTGAACCAACAGGTCGCTCCTCTAGTTGAAGTATCGGGCCCCTTTTTCGTTGCCTAGGTTACACCTTCGGAATACCCCAGAAGGGAATTTTGCTCTACTCCCCCCAATCTTCACTTTACGCCACGCCGACTCCCCTTTCGTCATAAGGCGTGGAATTAGACCAAGGGGAATCTCCATAGGAACTAGTCCCTTAAATTTCGCACATAGGAGATCGAGACACAGCCCCAGGCTATGGAAAAAGATGTAGATCGATCGCCCTAGATAGACAACTACATAGAGGGTCT
>Ga0307513_10001155_pt1:22500-38283 | contig 38283 bp, 30 predicted proteins | sample 15_EM_MG_FD_202174 | JGI IMG/M metagenome (GOLD analysis project Ga0307513, IMG submission 202174) | Populus trichocarpa ectomycorrhiza microbial communities from riparian zone in the Pacific Northwest, United States - 15_EM | ecosystem: Host-associated > Plants > Roots >...
TGGTCTTCTTTCAGCCTCCCAAGGGCAGTCAAGGGCCCTATTTTCTTCGGTCTCCCGAAAAAGGGTTTAGGTCATATTTTCAGGGCCCGGGTACATATTCTCCGCGGCGCGGGGTTTAGTTAAGTGTCGTGATTTGCAGTTATCTCCTAGTTTTGCATCTTCGTCTAGCCATAGCGGTCTACCTTTGTCTGATATTCTTCAATGACTCTTACCGTTTTTGTGTATCGGGTGTGGCATTTTTAAGGCTTCCCTTCCCGAGCTTAATCAAATACCAGTTCCGGAGCTTATTAGTAATCCTATATGTAATCACCTCTGGTATCGATGTCGGAGGATTTAGGAGATCCCTCAATGCTGCTACAGGCACCCTAGGTTAGAATTGCCGTTCGGATTGGGTAGTGTGAAGGAATAAAGAGAAGCACCCGTCGAAAGTAGTTCAGTTTTACTGGGGCATCCTGAGTACAAATCTCCTCATGGAATGGCATTCTTAGTTGGTACGACTGTTCTTTTGACGAGTGCAGCGGCTAAACATATGGTATAGCATTTCGAGATTGGCTTAGTTATAAGGAATGAGGGAGTCCTAAAGGAAGATAGGAGCAGACTCAAACTAAGAAGCAGAGGAAGACAATCATAAAAAAGAGATTGTCTGCTAACTAGGGGAAATAAAACAACTAGTATGAAAGGGAAGCATTCTTTCTAAACTTCTTACAGGAAGTAGTAACTCTACCATAATGAGGATAGCTAAACTCGAGTTGAAATAAGAAAAACCTGGAGGGAACTAGCAAAGAGAAAGAGAAGGTTGATGAGGAACCTTCACCTTTCCAGGTGTCTACCCTTTCCTCATAAGGCGTGGTTCTGTCATTCCCGCTCATGCTTGATAGCCCATGCTTGCTATAACCATTCCCTTGCCTACTAGACTTGTCTAAAAGAAGAAAAGATGCACTTCTTGATAGATTGGATTGCCTGAAAGAAGGTAGAGGAGAAGACTTCTAACTCTTTAGCCTCATTGGCCCCAAGGACAGATCAAAGATTAGATAACCCTATCTAAGTAAGAAAAACCTGACCTTAGGAGAGTCAGGCCTTTACCTATCTATCTAGAGGGAAGGAAGTTCATAGCGAGTCCTAAACCTCAAGGTTTAACTATCTATCCTTACTTGGGGGAAGCCCACAAAGCCACATTCGCTTAGCTACAGGAAGACTACGGATAGCTCTCCTCGTTGAAATAGATAGGTTCGAGCTCCCCCCTCCCGGGGATCCCTCACTATGGTACGTATCTTTATTTATTAAGAGTGCCTGGTGCCTTTTCCCTGCTTATCTCTATCTCTAGGCTCAAAGCCCAATCCTTTCATTCATTTAACGGAACACATTCCATTGCTGTTACCATTCCACTCCTGTTTAGGTTGAATACCGTACCAATCCATTCAGGTTACGGAAAAAGAAGACTTCCACCTATTACCAAGAAAGAGAATCATGCCTTTTTGATGACATGACAAGAAATCCTTAAATGAAAGCAAAATCGTGGATCCACAAATCTGTTATCTCCTCGTGCCGCTTCTGGGCGAAAATCCAATCTTTTAAGTAAGAAAGTCGTTATCAATAAATACAATTATGCCGCCGAATACAATCACTTTGAAGAAGTCGCAAGCAAGTGCGGGTTCAGTTCAAATGGGAAGTACGAAACACTCAATGGAGAATAGGGATCGCTATGCCGAAGAAAAGAGAGAGGTTGCACCAAGAAATGGAGAAGATAAGGTCATACCAAGGGAAATTCTTTCTATAAGCCCTTTAAATCAATGATTTTCTCACGAGTTTGAGGCTTTGAAAGGAATGTATACAGCCTAAACGCAAAGACGGGCCTATAGGCAGAAGCTGTTAACCTATCCGACTAGTAAAAAGCGTGAGGAGGATGACTTCGATTCGGCCCCCCTATAGACGTAAAGACTTGACTTCTTTTCTTTCTTTTCTGAGCTCGAACCATGAGCCGTAGAACTTTCTTTCTCCGATGAAGTTGATCCAATGAGATGAAGATGTTCCCATCCTGATGCATTCTACGCCTGATCTCTCGATCATTGCTACCAATAGATGATCTAGTAAGACAAAGCCTTGAACCGGGTAACCCGCTGATGATAGAAATAAGGAAACCACCTTGGTAGCTTTGCCCTCTCACAGAGCACTATTGGGGAGGTATCCCTGATAGAAAGAATCAAACGTCGAATGGTCCGAATGAATGCTACATCAGGAGCCGAGTTGACTTCACTCCCGGTGACCTGCCGTCAGCACTGTGGGCGGAAGTTACTATGTGATCACGGCTTCCGACACAGCATTCATCCAGACAAGCCCTACTATATATAAGGCTTTTCGAGTAGAGAAAGGTGGAAAATCTTTTCTAGGAGGGCATTTTTTATTTCTCAACGGGAGTGAAAAAACGTGTATATAATATGTAAATACCTGGTCGATACCATATCTCAAAACAGGAGAAGCAGTTCCTCTACAGCACCGAATCCGACAGTGGAAGAAAGAAGAGTCCCGTTCAACCTCCTTCCAAGATTTGATGATTCTATACCAGCTTACCAAACTGACAATTTCTCGTTCTATTGGATCGTTGTGAGTCCCGTTGACTGAGATTGGTTCACTCCGTCCTGCCTTGACTGCTTGACTTCTTCTTCTGCCTTGAACACTGACTCCTATTCATATAAAATCTTCTATCTTAACTGGCTCGTGAGCAACGACGATCAAAGAAGAGAAGGAAATGCCCGACTTCAGTCAAAGACAGGTAAGGGGATAAGAAGAGAAGTCTTTCTCCTCTGCAAAGCTATCGAAGAAGAGGAATAGAAAGGTTCATAATAAGCTGATAAGCTTTCGCCCGGGAACAACCTTATTTTCTCTATCTGCTTCGTCGAAGTCGGAAGGAGATCTTTTTGTATCGGTATGCCATTACTGCTTGAATGAATACCTTCACTTCGGTTAGCTTTGCTTGACTAATCGATGGAAAACCTATCTTGCTTGATACTTGAGCTAGCTCGCTTTCCTCATCGATTGAAAACCTATCTTTCTACTTATTTTCTTGAAAAGAATTCCAGTTTTAGTTGGGGTTCATTGCGATATCTCACTACTTGACTCACTTCTTCAGTAGAAAGATTGAATCATGCTTCGAAACCGGCCTCAAAGCAGCCTTTCTCTTATATACTCAACCCACCTTCAGATCTCATTCAGGACTGGACTTGACCTATTGAAAGTTCTCAAAGAAGTTGCTTAACTAGACTAATCTCTTTCAACCCTATCTTTCTCAAGCCAATCCTAGGTCGGGAAGGTGAGACGTTAAGTTCTCTGGCTTAAATGATCTTGCACATGCATGCTTTGGAGGTTAGCTTCGCTTTACTCTGTTGGAAAGGGGGTCCTCCCTCCAGTAATGGCTTCTCCGGGATGTTAGTTGGGCTAAACAGCACGAGCTTTCCCTACCTTCAAAAACGGGCTCCCCCGTGGGTGGATTTCTAACACCATCTCCCTCGATCCTTCACTAAGCAATGAAAAAACTATGCGAGAAAGGGAATAGGACGTCCAGACACAATAGTAGAAGCCTCCCTTTCCTTTATAGTCGTAAAAGGCTTCTCTTGATGATGAAACTCGACAAAGTCGCTTTGCCTCTGACTCATAGATAGAAGTTCAGGCACGAGTGAGCTTGGCTATCTTACGTAGAGCTGAATTAGGGTTTTTCGGTGCACTGCCAAACTAGAAGTTTCTCCCACGTTCTTCCGCCAAGCCCTTGGAATGGCTTTCGCTACTCAAGAGGGAATTGCTTGAGGAACCTCTTTCTTATCCCGCACCGTCGAATCATTAAGGTCAGGCCTTCTGAGCCCTATACGGTACTAGAGGAGGGAAATGAGAATAATAAGCTGTCTTTGACGCCCTGGAATTCAGTGAAAGCACGCACCGAAGAAGAACAGAAGTTGTTTCATCCGGCATGGAATAATAGCTTTGCCGAAGGAAGCCACTTATTATAATAGTTGATGTCAGAGAAGAAGTTCCTGGTTTGGTTGAATTCAATCAAAAGTACCACTTTCAATTGAATCAGGAATCCCTTCTTCTATCAATTTCCTAAGAGAAGATAGAAAGGATTGCAGGCTATATGCAAGGTATGCCAAAAGGTATGCCAGTTGATTGATTCTACTCCACTTTCAAGATTGGGTTGGTGTGGGGGTACAAGGTCGAAAAGAAAAAAGAAAGAATTGCTTAAATAACTCGGCGCGTCCAAAATCAGAGTCACGATCTACTAAAGGTAGCAAAGCCCGCTCGCTAGAGATTGAGACTATCTGATACATAGATTGTGATAAGCGCATAGTCGGGTAAGAGGAGTAGGGGCCAAACCTTTGTACGTGAGCTCTTCATCTCATTGATTTTGGGTACCTCAACTCAAGTCGGAAGGCCCTTGTTAACTTCCGTTCATTTTATCCTTCATAATCTTCTGGTTAATGGGGCACCCGGCCCCTGCCATAGCTGCTCGTGGACAGATCCAGTTCCTTTAAAGCACCTAGGGAAAGGGGTCTCTTTAGGGCCCTCCTTCTTTAAGAGAGGGGGCAGACAAACAAGGCAGCTCCCACGAGAGCGGCAACACATAAAGTCGGCCAGGGCTGCCTGTCTCCAAAAGAGGTGTCTGCCCACCGAACTCTTATCCGCGATTCGCCCTGGATATGATGAGGACCGCTCGCTACCGTGAAGATTGGAAGGATTTGCCTACGAATCGAGAAGGTCAATCAATAGAAGAGAATCTAGTTGCTTAGCACAGCTGGTCCGGAGGGTAGAGCACTTTCGGTTAGAAAACAGACAGGAGCTAACCCGGTTCCACATCTTCATTACTTTAATCAGTCATATCTTAGTCGTCTCACGAGTCAAGCTCTTTCATAAATGAAAACATTCGCATATTTTTGAGCTGTCCAAGGCCCTTACCTTTGTTTGGAGTGGCTCGGAGCTCAGCTGCTACCTCAGATGGGCGTCTGAAGAGTGTAGGTGGTACGTCTTATGGTACCCGCTCTGAATCCGGAATGGAACGTTGACTCGGGACAGACGCGGACAGCTGGACGGCTTCAGGAGGACTTCATGGCAGAGGGGGGGCTACAAAATAGAATGAGACGAATAGGAAGACAGATACGACGAATAAAAATATAGTGCAATGCACTAAGGGCTATCGCTGCTTTCACTTTCCGACCTGGAAAGTTCTCATCTATCGTCATCTTACCTAGGACAGCTCTTGTAGCTAGCAACTGGCTACTACTTTCTAACTTTTTAAGGCCCAGTTGAAGGGTACTCTATCTTTTTAGGTTTCTACGTGGCAAAAGAGGATCTATTTTAGACGGCCCAACGTTAGAGAGCAAGTTGAGGTCCTCTCCCTGAAATAGATTAATTACATTAATTGCCATAATTGTTCTCAATCTCGAAGGCGTTAGTGACATGATGCCTCGCCAATGAAGTGGACCACACTGAGACTTATAGAAGGACTTAAAAGAAGATATAAGTAGGCGTACCATCAAATGCTGCTGAGCTTTCTGAGTAAAGGTGGGACTCCTCACACGTGGTTAAGTGGCATCACTTCGGGCCCCTTACAACCACTTGATCCTGATCTACAACCGAAGCTTGCTCTGCAGAAGAAGCTTTAAGAGATAGGGGAGGACGAAGGGGCGGTGAGGGCTGGTCGTTGCGGTGAACTTGTGGATTGGTGGATCCGGGGTTGCAAAGGATAAAGACAAGTCCACTCCTATCCCGGAGGAGGTGGTTCCCTCCGGTATTACCACCAATGTGAGAGATATCCCATATCGATTGAATACCAGATGAGGCCAAAAGAACATGAATAACTTCACCGGCAAGTTACCGAATTCTTAAAGAAAGGTCTAATTCGAGAAAGTATGAGCCCTTGCGCGGTTCGATGAAAGACTATCTTCCCAACGGTGTGTGAATAATCTCCCGGGCTTGTTGAGGATTGGTTTCCCCTCTAAGGGACGTCCCACTTCATCCATGTAGCTCAACTACTAGTAGGTGGGCCAAGCCCAGCCAAAGGGATGATGACCTACTTACCGACTCCCCAAAAGGGGAAGGAGGGAGTGTATTTATTTATGTCAGAGGTTGCTGCAGCTCTCGAAAAGAGGTATGGCTTAGCTTCTTATGAATAATCCGCTTATCTATGAGACACCTAAATCTAAATATAAATATAATATTAAGGCACGCAATGGCACGAGCAGAGGGGCGTTAGCCACAGCTTGACCATATCTTACCTGGCTCCCAAAGCGTATGAAATACTTGAGTCTCGCCTCATTCTGCGAAACAAAAGTAGGGAACTACTACTTGCTTGCGTAAGAAGAACATAAAGTGGAGTTACCACTTTCACAATCTAATAGGAAAAATTCCTTGACTTTTTACTTAGGGAATCAGGCCTTCCACCGGATGATGAAGGCGCAGAAGCCAAAGTTGAAGACGTTGAGGTCGAGGCCAGTGCCAAAGTTGATGTTAGAGCCTGGGGCTGGTGTCTAGCTTGACGTGAGGTAGGCCAGATAGAGAAAGAACTATAGAGAAAGAGGACTTGGTATCTTCATTACGACCTTCATTATGGAATGCAGGACGAATAAGGCAAAGGAAGTTTTCTGACAAAGATAGAGTCACTGTCCCTCCCGTCGGTGGAGTCAGCTCGCTTCCTCTATCTAGTAGGTTGATTAGCGCCCTTTTCCACATAAAAGAAAAAGAGGGGGGGGCAGGCTCCACCAGGTTGATTTGATCAGAGACCGCCGAACCTGTCCTTCTGTAAGCGCCCTTATCCGCCAAGCTATTGAGAATCACCTTTATGCACTTCCTGCTTTGCAGCTCTTTAGCGACAGGGAGCTCCCGGTCTGTCCCTCCCATGAACGGAATATGGCTATCTTAAAGATTATTAAGGAAAGCGCTCTTTCACTTATTCTCCCCGGCCCTTGTACTGTGAGACAGCCTCTCTCTTCTCTTGAAGTCAATATTTTCATTTCCATTTCAGAATCGGAATGACAAGCAACGGCACTAGCATCGGCATTGACCTTGTCCCCCGCTCCCGACCTTGACGTTTTCTTTTCTTTCCGATCTCTTCTCCTTCGGACCCTTGTCCTTCGTTCGCTCTGTTCAATATAAGGAGTTGGAAGAGTGGGCCATCGGGAAGAACTGGAGCTCCTTTCTCTTTCAAGACTTTGAGTTCTGAGTGAGCTACCTGAGCGAGGAGGCTGGGGCGAGGTTAATCAGCCAAACTCCTCAAGTCTATTGATAGGGCTAAGCCAATTAAAATGGAACCATTTAAGGCACTAAGTGGCCCATCATAGGTGAGGGGGCCTCTCCGGATAGAGAAACTCATCTTTCTCCTAATTATAAATTTGATATGCAGGTATCATTCCGGTTCTCCGCTGACCGAGTAGGGGTGGCCTTGTATACGCAAGTAGGAGAGGTAGGGCCAAGGAGCTAGACAGGTAGAATAGCCTTACAATACCTTTATTTAACATTCTATGTTCTTAAAAAGTAGACTCTCATTCAACTCGAACGAAGTGTGAGACCATTATTTAAGCGATTACGTCTATCTGGTTGGGCCAGCTTAGTGATCCCTGGAGTCTGCCTCTCTCTCCGGCTTTACACTACTAAATGATATGAGCAGGTTGGGGTACTAAGAATTCCTAATACCCAGTCTGTAATCCTTTGATCTGTCTAGTACTCTTATCAGAGCCGCTCTTCACCGGATCACCTTGACCTGACCTCTCAGCTCCCAGAAACTTCTCTTCTCCCGCCTCGGGTCAAGACAAGATCTTTCTCCAAGCCAGACTAATCGGATAGCTATAGCGCCATCCGTTGTCTACCTTCTTTAGTCTTTCTTTAGATCCGTGGTAGCAACATCGGATTCAAAGCATGATGCTTATTCTTCCGAGGACGCAGGAGCCTTCCCATCGAACAAGTCTGACCTCCTTTATTCTTTCTACGTCTAGCATCCTCTCTTATTCAGAGTCTTAAGCTAAGCAGTAGTCGTCCTCCGCTAGTGTAGATCGCATTCCAGAAAAAGGGTTCCATGGGATGACGTATGATTTGTAGAAGCTGACAAAAGGGACGAAGTAACCGCATATGGGGATGTTCTAAGATAGGTATAGTTTTCTTTCTATGTGGATGGGTGCAGTGATCCCTCCCCTACTTGAATGGGGCCTGCGTACGATATATGAGCTTAAAAGCGAGTACCCCTTGTTGGTATACGCTCGATTCCGAATAGATATAGTAGTTGGCTCAGAGGATTCAATCGGGTACTACCCCAATGTCAATGTCATATGCAGCTCTGCTGCTCCTGCATCCCTTATGAATATAAAGACTCTTCCATCGCGTGCAAGGCGGATCCCCGGCTCAAAATATCTCGCCGAAAAGCGCTCTCCTTTTTCTTGAGTAGGCCCCGGGGTTAAAGTAGATTGGTCTAAGAAAACAAGCAAGATTGCAGTTCAGCAGTTCGGGCCTCTCACCCGAGAGTACCGTCACTGCACTAGCAGGCAATTCTAGATTAGGTTACATCTGTTCCGGCCAGCAAGACCGGAGCTTCAGGCCATTCAAGGAGCCGAGGGAAAGATAGAAACAGCGGGAAATGAGGAAAAAAATTCTCGTATATATGAAAAAAAGAAATATAACAAATCCATAAAGGTTTTTGGCTCGCAATAAAGCTAGGTTCCTGATCGAACAACTAGCAGTCCTATCTATCCAAACACAATATCTTGAGTACCTATGGTGGTGCCCTGGTTCGCGCGGCTACGTCCGGGGGGCTCTCACCCTCTCCCCTTTTTTGCTAGTCTACTCTTTCATTTCCGCTTAAGCTTCCCCAAGAATAAACGGCCTACCCGCTTTCCTTTCGGTCAGCTGCCCCTCAACCGCGTTAGGGGTCTTCCTCATTGATTATCCAAGGAAACTTTCTATGATAGCACTTTTTTATATGAAGTTCCATGCATGTTGGAAATAGTTGTTATAAAATTGATAGAACCTAAAATGGATGAAACACCAGATAGATGAGGACTAGAAATTGCTGAATCAACTGCTCCTCCGGAATGGCTGGTAATACCACTTAAGGGCGGATAGACCGTCCGCCCAGTGCCGCTACCCACTTCTACATAATATGAGAATTCTTAATGGCTTTCATAATGTTTCGAAGGGGCTGGCTTGTGCTAGGATCGGTTATCAATTGAATCAGATGTTCATTATAGGTAGATCTGTTTAAAACTCTATTCTTTGGATAGAAGGCATAGTCACGAATCAGGCTCCGTTTTGCTAAAATAAAATCGGCAGGATAGTTCCGGGCACGGAGGGCTTGCTCCAGCCTTTCCTCTCTCTAGCCTTCAACCGACGATCTTGTATTGATACGGAAGAAGAGCGTACTATACTATTATTTCTCAGAGGTTCTTCGATTCGCGTGAGGAGGAAGAACAAAGCAAGAATGAAAGAAGTCAAGCTGCAGGCACTCGACAACAGCAAGAGAAAGGGAGACGCTTGAAACGGAGGGTTATTTTTGTCTGATCCGCCCCAGTAGAATCCGAGTGAAAACAGCACGCAGCGAGAGATCACTACACATGAAACCGCGAAAAAGCGGTTCGAGTTGATAAGTTGAATCAGTCTTTTGCCTCAGCAATACATGCTCAAAATTCGAACTCAGACGATTTCGAGCTTTAGGTTCGACGCTTACCCTTATATAGGGTAGGTGACCTCTGGAAGTTTGAACTTCACTTGATCTACCACCTTCTGCGACTGCGTTTAGCTATACATCTGCCTTCTCCGCCTAGCCATTTGGGCATAACACGAGTGGCTAAAATTGGACTAAATAAACACTGCAAACCTCAGTAGATGGGTCAGGCTCGGTATGCTTTTTGGCTGCCCTAGAATGGCAGGTAGCTATTCTGTCAAAAGGCTTTGGCTTTTTTCTAATTAGGTTTTTCTTTCCGGCTTGGGATGGGAGACGGTGGATCATTGGTCTTCGAATGATGGAGAGAGAAACTATTCTGAGTCTCTAAATGTTCTTCCACGATATCTTATATATAATAAGTGAATGATTTGTTTCTTTACGTGAGAGCCACGCCAGCTTCCTTCCACATCCGCTTCTACTGGTGGAGCTGTTCAGTCTGTCTTTTTATCTTCTTGGTCAATCACTTCCTGCCAGTGGGGATCATGGGCGCTCGTTTCTCGATCTAAACGAGCGGCCCATCGATCTCAACCAACCCCCGGAGCCGGAGGAGGAGGGCCCACAAGTTCCGGATCTCAATGACACCCCTCCTAGGAACCCAAGCCCAGCCGTTTTATCACCTCGCGAAGAAGCACTACGCCAGTGTAAGGAAGAGCTGGAGAGAGCGCGTAGTGCCCTTCGCTATCTCGAACACCAAAGAGAACTTTGCCACTATAAAGAGTACCGGAGTCAGGCCAAAAAAGCCTTGCATGAATTGAGAATGGCCTGGCTGCAGCAGAATTAGCAACTTTTACACGAATTTTCAAGTGGATGAGATCGGTCGAGTGGTTTCAGTTGGAGATGGGATTGCACGTGTTTATGGATTGCGGTGGATAGCCGCTCCGGATGTAGTCGTACTTAGTCTTGCTTTCTCTGTGGCGTGACGAACCGGGTTACCAAAGTCACGAGTCGAATAAGAGGGAGTTCGCTGGATCTTTCTTTTGAATTCCAGAGGGTTCGAGTCCAGTTCGTGTGCAAGCCAAAGGAAATTTCATATCTATCTCTTGCTTTTGGTGCCCCCTTTTTTCGCTGGTAAATATGGGATAGGACGCTCTGTCCCAACTATAACAAGAGTCAGAATATTCCATTTTAATCTTTTGTGTTTGATGGTGATCATTTCTGCCACGTCATGGAAGTCATTGAGTGTTTTGCCCCTTCTTACTTTCTTTAGGATATCGGGGAATTTGTTCTCTTGGTCCGGTAACTTACTGGTGAGTGGGGCGCCAATGTCGATAAAGAAAGTAAGAATGGAACCGCTATCGCTTGTCCTATCATCGGCGCTTAGCTTCTTTCATATGTCTCAACTACTCCACAACATTGAACCGAAAAGATGTACTCTAACATCCGCAGTTTCATTGAGATAATAAAAGAAAGAGATATGGTATTGCATGCTTTGTCCCCTATTTTGATGATTAAGCTAACTGTCCTCCGCTAGAAAAGAGGATTTCCATTCTTTTTCCTTTTAAGTTTTAAGAGATCTTGGTCGAGATACCATCTTTTGAACTCCATTCAAAGTCAGAGTAGAGCTCAAAAATAAACTTATTCAATACCATGATTTTGATAATAGGCCAAACCATTCATTACTGCGTGCATATATTGATCATGTTTTACTTCTCAAAGTGAATAGTGAATATATTGTAATTGGTTGAAGTGTGAAAGTGAATTGGCTTTGTTTTCAATGATTCAATATTGAATATCTCTCAGTCAAGAAGGAGATAGATCATGAAAACTTCATTGCACAATCTATCAACAACTACTATTATAAGACAGACTTGGCTTCAGACGGACCAATGCCCTTCCTTGATCTTTCAACTCAGTTCGATGGCCCGTTGCCTGTTATGAATAGAACCTTAGAGAAGGCGAGACCGAATAATCAAAACAAAACTCCCTACCCTAATGCTTGTCGTGGGATTACTTGATGTAATCGTAATCTTTGGTTCAGGCGAATCATTTGATAAAGAAAGAAGACCTGCGGTTAGTGCGATTGGTTTATGTCAATATCTAGGTGTCTAGGTGCCAGGTTCCTAAGTTGAGAACTAAGAAATTCCATTTCGTCTAGAAGAGCTGGTTTATCTCCAACTCCTAGAAGGATTCCTTTAGTTAGGGGCAGGTCAGGTAGAAGGATAGAAAGAAGACAGTCTAGATAGCCTTTCGGGGCTTCACTCTCACTCTCTGACGTTCTTTCGCAAAGTGACTCGACTCCAGAAAGTAAAAAATAAGTGAACTCTAAATGAATATCTATGTCAGGCTTCCCAGACTCATCTGTTTCCACTACTTTGCCTGCTTTCATGACTAAGGCAGCCCATGTGGAGGAAGAACGCACCGACACCTTACGACGTTGGGCGATCAACAATCTTGCTTCGGAACTGTCGTTAGGTTTCTATAGACAAAATAGAAATTAGATCCCTTCCCCAATTCGAGAAAACTGAAAGAAGAGCTTACTTAGACTTCCCGGGACTGAAAAGGTCTAGCTTACCGCAAAGACTGAAATGTCTTCTTACCTGGTCCGAAGTCACTCGACTAAATGACCTTTAGGTTCTCTCACTAGCGTGAGGTGAGAGGAAGTAGTTGCTCTCGAGTATTGGGGGGCGACTTGTAAGGAGCGATAAGTTGAGGATGGGACGTAATTCAGTTGTAGAAGCGAGTAACGAAGTTGCAGATGCCCCAAGGTAGAGGAAGAGAGCATCGGAGCGCGTAGCAACCATCTGATCTTATCGGATAGGAAGATCTCGCCGGTCCAGTTCTCTTGGTTCCGCTATCATTCCCCTTTCCAGGCAGGCGAGCGTCTTCAAACTAAAACCTGTGGTCGCTGAATCAAGGGAGGTCTGTAACCTATCTCAAAGAGAAGGCTTTGAATGTTATATGACTCCATCAAGAAAGTGGGGTGGGATCAGCATACATTTCGGGTAGGGAGTCAGCATCAGCGGGGGGAGAAGCAAAGCAGCAGTTTCAGATCAAATCCACTCGACTGAATAAGCTAGGTCATCAGGTTATTCATCCCATGAGCATCTCGCTCTATGGAATATGAATCTCTACTATTGATCTACGAGCAACCTCGGATTTACCTTCTTTAGCACCATATCGCCCACTTTAAATTTCCTCTCTAATGCTTTCTTATTGTATGCTCGTATTATATATGAGATGCTCTGATAGGCTTGAGTGTGCTCGCTCAGCTGCCTTTAAGCGCAATTCATCAAGAAGCTCGAGTTGAGCTAGATGGGCTCTTTGGTGTTCATCAACCGACATTTCCTTATCAAGCTGGACCCTGCCTGAGTGAGGGGATCTTCATTTCATAGGGTAAGACGGCCTCCATGCCATAAATCAGGGCGAAGGGAGTTTCCCCAGTGGGGGCGAGGTGCGGTATGCCCATAAAGAAAGCTTCAATCAGGCGTTCCGGCCAATCTGATCCTTTTTTATGCGTTTCGCTTTAGAAATGGAATATATAACTTCTTTAGGATGGCAATGAGAGTCTTGTTGGTAGCTTCTGCCTTCCCGTTAGACGGAGGATAATAAGGGGCTGAATGATGGAGTTCTTTCCCGAATCTTCTGCACAGGCCCCACATTTCATCTGAGTGGAATTGCTGCCCGTTGTCTGTGACGAAGATCTTTGGTACGCCGAACCTCGAGATGATATTTTTCATGATGAATCTAACAACGGTGTTGGTGGTGATCCTGGTGCAAGGTTCTGCTTCCGCTTTTCTTGCCCAAAAGCTGTAGTACTCCGTTGCTGTCAGAATGAAGGCTGGTCTGGTACGGGTTTCAACATAGACGTCGAACGGTCCAACGATGTCAAATGCCCACATCGAGAAGGGCCAGGGGGCCGTCAACGAATGAAGAGATGACGAAGGTGCGACTAAAAGGAGCGAGTGCAACTGAAATTTCTGGCACTTCTTGACAAAGGCGTAGGAATCCCTCCCCATCGTTGGCCAATAGTAACCCTGCCTCATGATCTTCTTTGCTAGCATCTGACTATTGACATGTCCTCCGCATACGCTGGAGTGCGCTTGCTGTACAATGTATGAACCTTCTTCCTGAGTGACGCATCTTAAAAGTACTCCATCAAAAGATCCTTAAAAGAGTACCTCTCCCAGTATCACAAATCTCCGAGCAAGTTCCCTCAGGGCTCTTCTCTGGTTCCGAGTCGCGTACTCTGGTATATACCCATCCTTCAGGAAATATTAGATGTCGTAATACTAATTATACTTAGGGTTACCATCATCTTCATACTCATCCTCTTCCGGTCCGAAATCGATTGCCGAGATATTTTCTTGTTCATCATGTTCCTTATGTCGAAAGAAATTCTCCTCCTCATCCAAGAAGACGAAAGTATCTTGATCGTGCCAGGTGATTTCTGTAGCAGGCGTGTCCAGCCTCTCGATAACAAAAGACTCAGTCCTCCTGTGAACGGGCATACGTACTAGAGCTGCAAGCGTAGCCAGTGAGTCTGCTAACTCGCTTACTTTAACTCAACAGCCTAGCTCTAACAAGCCAACTCCGTTCCTAGTTTCGCTACCCTGCTTTAGCTCACCACTCAACTTATGCTTCTGTTCTACTCCTGACTAGCTCTCTTCGTTCGCACCTTTTCAAGCAAGTAAACTCCCATAATAGAGCTAATCCCAGTGCAGAGACTGCTTTAGCCTCCCCCCTCTAACGAGCAAGTAAGTAAACAAGTAGCTCAACCTGAAGTTCCTCAACCTTCAACCTTCGGTTCATAACAAGCCTAGCACCTTCTGAGCCAGGATCGTTAGCTACTGGCTTGTTAAAGGGTGTTTCGTGGTCTCCGATCAGGAAAGAGAGCTAGTACAGCACAGAGAAAGGGAGCTTATTTTCGAGCAAGGTAGCGCAGTAGTTGCTTGTTGGCTGTTTCGCCTTTGAGAGTGGTAACTGGAGCTAGCGAGTTGTTCTTGTTGTTCAGAACTGGCAAGCAAGTAAACTAGTTGCTTCGCTTAGCCTACTTAGTACCCTTCTTTCACCCTTGTTCGAGCATGTGCTCCGTAGTGGAGCTATGGATACTGCGTACCATTCCGATCTGGTATGGAGTTGTCCGGAAACCCTCCGGAAAACCAAGCCAGATCTCGAACGGTAATGGTAGTATACCAGCAGGTTTTTCAATAGAAGGTTCGCTAGGACCAGGAACAGGAACTGGAACAGGCTTTCCTGCTGCCTTTTTCAATGCCTCTCCCACTGCTTTCATCGCTGGTGCCTCGACTAGTGGTTTTGTGGATTCACCTACTTATGCCTGGGGCTCAAGGAGAAATAGGTTGTTCTGAATCAAGGGGCTCTGCTGCCCCCGTATAGCGACTCTTTGCTGCTTTGACTTAGCTGCAAACAGCTAACCCGCCTTTGTATCTGCTATGAGTGAATCTATTCAGGCTCTGGGTGAAACAACCACTGCGATTGCCTTTGACCATACCTTTACCTATGCCTATATTCATATCTTCCAGTTGCAGATCCTTGCGAGGCCGACTAAGCGCTTAGGCCTAGGTCTTCGCACCCAGGTCCTGTCTTGGACAATTTCCACCGGAACCATCATTGTGTCTAAAGACGTTGAGAGTAAGGCTGCTACAGAAGGAAGGTAGCGTAGCGCAGCAAGATGTTGTTCTCTGATGCCGGAAACGAGTGCCCTTAGCCCTAGCAGGTGATGTCTTTGTGTCTTTGTCCGAGGCTGACGGGGGAAGAGAAAGTCTTTAAGAAGAAGTTAGAAAATCACACTAACAGAGGTTATATATATCTCGTTAAGAGGAGATGGAGAGAAAATCTTCCTATATTTAAATTGCTCCTAAATCAATAGGTCAATAGGAAAGGATACAATCTTCATTGCGCAAGAATGAATATATTACTAAGGAAAGGGGAACTTGATTGACCTAAGTAAGTAGCCCCAGACGAAATAGGGAGACTTTCTTCTTATAACTCGAAATTGCATAAGAGAAAGAGAAGAAGTAGCGTAGGGTAGAGTAGAGTAGATTCGACGGTTGCGTAAAGAAGTTCTACGTCAGGCTGTTGATGTAGTTGCTTGTAGTTTTCTTTCGTCGAGATTGGGTTGGTGTTCAGCGTAC
>Ga0307513_10001156_pt1 | contig 38244 bp, 26 predicted proteins | sample 15_EM_MG_FD_202174 | JGI IMG/M metagenome (GOLD analysis project Ga0307513, IMG submission 202174) | Populus trichocarpa ectomycorrhiza microbial communities from riparian zone in the Pacific Northwest, United States - 15_EM | ecosystem: Host-associated > Plants > Roots > Unclassified | place...
TTGCCGACGGTGATCCTCGGCCTCGTCCTGGCCTACAGCGGCGCGGCGCTCTATGCCTGGCGCAAGTGGATGGATCGCCGCAAGGCCGGGCTGCCGGGCCTGGGGCGCTCGCTGCACCTCAAGCTGACCGGCGCGATGGTCGCCGTGCTCGTGCTCGACGGCGCCGGCTACTACCTCGCGGTCCACTCGGTGACGCTGGAGCACGGCAACATCGAGCTGATCACCGTGCTCGAGGACATCTTCGTCGCGGTCGCGATCCTGACGATCACCGTCGGCCTGGTCCTGCCCGGCATGATCGCGCACTCGGCGGTCGAGGTCTCGGCCGCCGCCGAGCGCCTCGCGGTCGGCACGATGGCCGACTTCTCGCGCGCGATGACCGCGCTCGCCAGCGGCGATCTCGACGGCGCCTCGGCCCGGGTCGACTTCGTGCCGGTGGTCGCGACCTCGCGCGACGAGGTCGGCGAGATGGCGCGCAGCTTCAACACGCTGCAGAGCGAGATCGCCAAGGCGGCGATCGGCCTGACCGGCGCGCGCGAGGGCCTGCGCCGCGCGCGCGACGAGCTCACCGAGACCAACGTCAACCTCGAGATGCGCGTGGTCGCGCGCACCGGCGAGCTCGAGGCCGCCCACAAGAAGCTCATCGTCGCGGCGCGCCGCGCCGGCATGGCGGAGGTCGCGATCGGCGTGCTGCACAACATCGGGAACGTGCTCAACAGCGTCAACATCTCGGTCACGCTGGTCGAGCAGATGCTGCGGTCGTCGCACAGCAAGTCGAAGAACCTGGGCAAGCTCGCCCAACTGCTCGACGACGACGCCAGCGAGCTCGGCCGCGCCGCGCGCCAGGATCCGCGCGGCCGCCAGGTCGTCGACTACCTGCGCAAGTACACCCGCCAGGCCGACCTCGAGCGCGACGAGATCCTCGAGGAGCTCGACGCGCTGATCAAGAGCGTCGATCACATCAAGCAGATCGTGAGCAGCCAGCAGGCGCTCGCGAGCGGCGCCAGCCTGACCGAGACGTTCGATCTGCTCGCGCTCACCGACGAGGCGATCCGGATCAACCAGACCCAGCTCGACGCCCACCGCGTCGAGATCGTGCGGCGCTTCCTGCCGCTGCCCGAGGTGACCGCGGACAAGCACCTGCTGCTCCAGGTCCTGGTGAATCTGGTGAGCAACGCGATCCGCGCGGTCGCCGAGCGCGAGCTGCGCGCGATCGCGATCTCGGTCGAGGTCGACCCCGCGGATCCCGAGCGCGTGCTCTGGCAGATCGAGGACACCGGCGTCGGCATCGCCGCCGAGCACATGACGCGGATCTTCGAGTCGGGGTTCACGACCAAGCCGACCGGCCAGGGCGGCTTCGGCCTGCACAGCTCGGCGCTGTCCGCCGAGCGCATGGCGGGCTCGCTGCGCGCGTCGAGCGATGGCCTGGGCAAGGGCGCGCGCTTCATCCTCGCGTTCCCGCTGCAGCCCGGGCACGGTCACGCGCGGGCCAGCGTGGCGTCATGACCGAGCGCAACCGCCGCGTCCTGATCGTCGACGACAACCGCGCGATCCACGAAGACTTCCGCAAGATCCTGCTGCGCCGCGGCCCGAGCGAGATCAGCGAGCTCGAGGCCGAGCTGTTCGGCGCCGCGCCGCAGAGCCCGGTCGCGTTCGAGCTCAGCTCGGCCTACCAGGGCAGCGAGGGGGTCGAGCAGGTCCGCGCCGCGCGCGCCGCCGGCCGGCCGTTCGCGCTCGCGCTGGTCGACATGCGGATGCCGCCCGGCATCGACGGGCTGCAGACCATCGCCCAGATGTGGGAGGTCGATCCGGATCTCCAGATCTCGATCTGCACGGCGTACTCCGACGCGAGCTGGCAGGACGTCGTGCAGCGCTTCGGCGCGACCGATCGCCTGCTGATCCTGAAGAAGCCGTTCGACCTCGCCGAGGTCTGCCAGCTCGCCCTCGCGCTGACCGAGAAGTGGAACCTCGCGCACGAGGCGCACGTCCGGGTCGCCGAGCTCGCCGCGTCGCGCACCGAGCTGGTCGCCAGCCTCGCGCTCGCCCGCGCCGTGCAGGACGCCACCGACGATGGCCTGATCGTGATCGGGCCGACCCGCAGCGTGGTGATGGTCAACCAGCGCTACCACGAGCTGTGGCGGATCCCCGAGGAGCTGCGCGCGGTGAACGACGGCGCACGGCTGCTCGCCGCCGTGATCGACCAGATCCTCGACCCGGCGCCGTTCCTCGACCGCGTGAGCTACTTCTACAGCCACCCCGAGGAGGCCGGCAGCGACGAGCTGCGCCTGGTCGACGGCCGCATCCTCGAGCGCTGGACCGGCCCGGTGCGCTCGGAGGGCCGCATCCACGGCCGGCTATGGCGGTTCCGCGACGTCACCGAGCCGCGCCGGCTCGCGCTCGATCGCGCCGTGGTCACCGAGCGCATGGCCGCGATGGGCCGGCTCGCCGCCGGCGTGGGCCACGAGATCAACAACCCGCTGACCTACGTGCTCGCCAACATCGAGAGCCTGCTCGACAGCAGCAACGTCGAGCGCCCGGTGCCGCCGGCGGCCGAGGTGGTCGAGCGCCTCGAGGAGGCGCGCGACGGGCTGTCGCGGATCCGGGTGATCGTGCGCGACCTCCAGCACCTGGCGCGCTCCGAGGAGGCCCTCGGCGAGGTCGACCTGCCCAAGGTCCTCGATCAGGCGATCCAGATCGCCGCCAGCGAGCTCCGCCACCGCGCGCCGATCGTGCGGCGCTACGAGCCCGTGCCGGCGGTGCGCGGCAGCCGGACGCGGCTCGGCCAGGTGTTCCTCAACCTGATCATCAACGCGGCGCAGGCCATTCCAGATGGTCAGTCGCCAAACCACCAGATCGAGATCGTGATTCGCGACACCGGCCGCGACTGCGTGGTCGAGGTCACCGACACCGGCGCCGGCATCGCGCCCGAGCACCTCGAGCGCATCTTCGATCCGTTCTTCACGACCAAGGAGGTCGGCGCCGGCACCGGGCTCGGCCTGTCGATCTCGCGCGAGATCATCGCCAGCCACCACGGCACGCTCGCGGTGCGCAGCGTCCCCGGGCGAGGCACGACGATGACCGTCACGCTGCCCCACGCCGCGCCCGACGCCCGCATCATCGCGCCCGCCCCGATCGCGGCGCTGGCGAGCACGCGGCGCGCCAAGGTGCTCGTGATCGACGACGAGCCGCTGATCACGCGGATCCTGCAGAAGGGGCTGTCGCGCCACGACGTCGTGGTCGCCAGCCAGGCCCGCGACGCGCTGGCGCGCATCGATCAGGGCGAGCGGTTCGACGTGATCCTGTGCGACCTGATGATGCCCGACCTCAGCGGCATCGACGTCCACGACTACCTGAGCGCCTCGCACCCCGCGATCGCGGCGCGCATGGTGTTCATGACCGGCGGCGCGTTCACCTCCAAGGCGCGGCAGTTCCTGTCGAGCGTGCCCAACGAGCGGATCGACAAGCCGTTCTCGCTGGCGCAGATCAAGCAACTCGTCGACCGCCGCCTCGCGGCGCCACCCTGAGCGTCAGCGCGGGCGGCGATACAGCGAGACGATCGGCACGCCGGCGCTGCGCAGGACGAAGCTCGGCTGCACCGTGCCGTACGCCTTCCAGATCAGGTAGTCGTGGCGGTTGAAGTGGCGCTCGTGGATCACGACCGCGAGCTGGCTGCGCTCGATGCCGGCCTGCTCCCAGCCCGCGTCGCGCAAGCCCCGGGGCGCGAGGCCGAGCCGCTGGTACAGCCCCCACGCGGGCGAGGCGTCGTGGGTATAGATCGCGCCGCCGCCGGCCGGCGCCTCGCGCGCGATCTCCGGCAACACGCCGCGCAGCGCGACGCCCCAGAACTGCCGGTTCATCCCGAGATCGGCGCCGCCCGGCGCACCGCCGGCGAGCGCGTTGTACCAGGTCAGCGCGTACGGCTGGGCGACCCAGGTCTCGGCCGCCGCGGCGAGCACGACGGCGCCGGCGACCACGGCGATCGCGACGCGCTCGGGGATCACCGAGCTGCGCAGCGCGCGCGCCGCCCACCCCACGCCGACCGCGGCGGCGAGGCAGATCGTCGGCAGCGCTGGCATCCAGTGCTTCTCGGCGCCGAAGATCGGCGTCGTGCCGAGGACGAACGGGCCGATCGACGCGGCGGCGGACAGCGCGAGCAACAGCGCCGGGGCGTCGGCGCGCCGCGGCCGCGCCGCGATCCACACGCCGGCGCCGATCGCCGCGGCCGCCAGGGTCGCGACCGGCACGGTGAACAGCGTGGTGACCAGCGCGACGTGCCACGGGAAGCGCGGCGCGTTCCAGTTGTGGCCGAGGTACTCGTAGTTGTAGTGCACGTGGTGCAGGTGAAACCCGAGCCAGTCGCGCACGTGGTGCACCGGATCGAACCACAGCCACGGCCACACGACGTAGAGCGTGAGCGGCCCGAGCACGGCGAGCGAGACGATCACGCGCCAGCGATACCCGATCACGGCGCGCAGCACCTGGTGCCAGGCGCCCGACGGCCGGGCCCGCCACGCGACGATCAGGTAGTGCGCGCCGAGCGCGAACGGCAGCAGCAGCGCGGTGTGCTTGGTGCCGAGCGCGAGGCCCCACACCACGCCGACCTGCCACGGCCAGCGCCGGCCGTCGAGCGCGCGCAGGTACGCGTAGACCGTGGCGAGCCACAGCGTCATCGTCGGCGCGTCGAAGCACGCCAGCCCGGCGTGGAACACCGCGCGCGGCAGCAGCAGGGCGAGCAGCGCGGCGACGATCGCCTCGGCCAGGCCGCACAGGCCGAGCGCCAGGAAGTAGACCAGCGCGACCGCGAGGCCGTCGAGCACCGCCGACGGCAGCCGGTACGCGGTGACCTCGTCGAGGACGCCGAGCTTCTTGTGCAGCAGCCGCTCGGACAGCCCGAACAGCGTCTTCATGACCGCCGGGTGCTCGCGGTTGTTGTCGGTGGCGCCCGGGCCGCCGAAGGTCTGGGTCACCGAGGCCTCGGTGGGGCCGTGATCGAACGCGACGAGGCCGAGCCACCAGTCGGCGTAGCGCCCGCCCATCTGCATGTAGACGATCTCGTCGCGCGCGATCCCGACGTCGCGCTGGTTCACGACGACGACGATCGTGGTGATCAGCGCGAGCGCCCAGCCGATCGCGCGGTGCGCGTGGCGCGCCGTCATTGCCGGGCCTCGGCCGCGAAGCATACGCGGCGCCCGGCGTCGCGCGCGCGGGCGATGAACGTCACGTCGGCCGGGCCCGGCGAGGTCGCGGCCTCGAAGCGCACCCAGCCGTCGTCGACGCCGGCCTCGACCGTCGCGATGATCTTGCCGGCGAGCTCGACGTCGAGCTGGACCGGCGAGCGCACGTCGCGCCGGGTGAACACGTCGGCGATCCCGACGTAGCCGACGAGCGTGCGGCCGAGCGGCAGCGCCGGAAACGTCAGGCGCAGCGGCGCGCCGGGCGCGGGGGAGACCTGAAGACAGCGGTGCGGCGCGAAGCCGACCTCGGCGAGCTCGAGCGCGGGCCGGCCCGTGGCCGTCGCCACGCGATCGAGCACGTCGGCGACGACGATCGCCGGGGCGCGCTCGTAGCGCCGGACCGCGACGCCGGCGTGCTCGTCGCTCGCGACCGGCGCGAGCCCGGCCGTCTCGGGCGCGCGCGCGCCGCGGATCGCGACCTCCCAGATCCGCCCGTAGCGCGCGGCGTCCATCCGCGCCGCCGCCTCGATCGGGATCAGGTCGCCGAGCTGCCAGCGCCCGATCGGATCGATCCACGCCGGCGCGAAGACGATCAGATCGCCGCGCTGGAACCCGGCGCGCACGCGCTGCGCGGCGTCGTGCCACGCCGCATCGTCGGGCACGGCGCGCGCGTCGCGGTGCGCGGCGCAGACCTCCCAGAGCGCGATCGCGATCAGCAGCAGCGCCGGCGCGCCGGCGATCGGCAACGGTCTCGATGACAACGCGCTGACGCTACCACGCACCCTGTTGTCGTTTCACGCCAGCGCGGCGTCGGTGCGCGACCTCGCCAGCGCGCGTCGCTGGCGCGCCGATCCGCCCAGCTCCGTCGACCGTGGGCCGACGGATCTTGAGGTACTGTGCCCCGGTGCGGCTGTACGCAGCGCTGTTCGCGATCGGCCTCGCGGTCTACGGCGTCGTCGCCTGGGATCGCCTCGGCCATCCCTCGCCGGCGCCGCACTTCGTGATCCAGGCCGACGCCTGGCTGCACGGCAAGGCCGCGATCGATCCGCCGCTGGTCGGCGACGACTGGGCCAAGGTCGAGGCCGTCGCGCTCGACGACGGGACGACTGCGCAGGGCCGCCGGCTGTCGACCCGCCCGGCGTTTCGCACGCTCGATGGCCGCGAGCTGCCCGCCAGCCGGATCCGGCGCTCGCTGGGCAAGACCGCGTACATGTCCTTCCCGCCGTTCCCGACCGTGCTCATGCTGCCGAGCGCCATGCTCGCCGGGCGCGCCGGCAACGACGTGATCCCGACGCTGCTGGTCGCCGCGCTGATCCTGCCGCTCGCGTTCGGCGCGCTGCGCCGCCTCGCCAGCGCCGGGCTGTCGCGCCGCTCGATCGCCGACGATCTCTGGCTGGTCGCGACCCTGGCGTTCGGCAGCGTGCTGTTCTTCGCCGCCGTCCAGGGCAAGGTCTGGTACACGGCGCACGTCGTCGGCGTCGCGCTCGCGCTCGGCTACGCGTGGGCCGCGATCGAGGCGCGCCACCCGGTCGTCGCCGGCCTCGCCCTCGGCGCCGCCGCGCTGACCCGCACCGCGATGGCGTTCATGGTGATCCTGTTCGTGTGCGAGGCGTGGCGCAGCCATGGCGGCCGCGCGGCGTGGCGCGACGATCGCGCGGGGCTGTTGCGCGCGCTGCGCCGTCCGCTGCTGTGGTTCGCCGCGCCGGTCGCCGCGTTCGCCGTCGCCGGCATGGCCTACAACCTGGTGCGGTTCGGCGCGCCCACCGAGTTCGGCCACACGTATCTCGAGGTCCGCCAGCAGCTCCAGATCGAGCACTACGGCCTGGCCAGCTATCACTACCTCGCGCGCAACCTCGCCGTCGCGTTCACCCTGCTGCCCGAGCTGTCGTCGCGTCCGCCCTACGTCCAGATCAGCGGCCATGGCCTCGCGCTGTGGTTCACCACGCCGGTCCTGCTCTATTTGCTGTGGCCGCAGGTGCGCAACCCGCTACATCGCACGCTGTGGTGGTGTGTCGTCGCGGTCGCGCTGCCCTCGCTGCTCTATCAGAACAGCGGCTGGGTCCAGTTCGGCTATCGCTTCAGCCTCGACTACTTCGCGCTCCTGATCCTGCTGCTCGCGATCGGCGGTCGCCCGCTGACCCGGGTCGGCAAGGCGTTGATCGTCGTCGGGATCGCGATCAACCTGTTCGGCGCGCTGACCTTCGATCGCGGCTGGACGTACTACCGGCTGGGCGGCAACACCTACGACGTCGTCGTCCCGCACTGAGCCGAGCGCGGTGAGGCGTGCTCGTGGTGTGCGCCGAGGTGCGCGCGCCGGCGTGCGACGGCCATGCGTCAGGTAGCGCTGGGTGTCTGCAACCCCACCGTTGATTGGTGGGGCGCTTGCGACTGGCTACGTTGCGATCATGGGTTCTCGTCTCGGTCGGTACGCCGTGCTCAAGCATCTCGCCTCGGGGGGCATGGCGGACGTCCTGCTTGCGCGCAGCGATGGCATCGAAGGCTTCGAGCGCCACGTCGTGCTCAAGCGCATTCGCCCCGAGCACGCGCGCGACGCGCGCTTCATCCGGATGTTCCTCGACGAGGCGCGCGTCGCCGCCACGCTGCACCACCAGCACGTCGTGCAGGTCTACGACATCGGTGAGTCGGGCGGCGACTACTTCATCGCGATGGAGTACCTGCACGGCGAGGACGTCCGGACGATCCTGTCGGCGGCGTCGAAGAGCCGGACCCACACGCCGCTCGGCCACGCGATCGCGATTGTCTCGGCTGCCGCGGCCGGCCTGCACTACGCCCACGATCGCACCGGCAACGACCTGCGCCCGCTCGGCATCGTGCATCGCGACGTGTCGCCGTCGAACATCCTGGTCGGCTACGACGGCTCGATCAAGGTCGTCGACTTCGGCATCGCCAAGGCCGCGATGCGCGACGAGACGCAGTCCGGTAGCCTCAAGGGCAAGATCTCGTACATGTCGCCCGAGCAGTGCAAGGGCGGCGACGTCGACCGCCGCAGCGACGTCTATGCGCTCGGCGTCGTGCTCTACGAGCTCGTGACGACCACGCGGCTGTTCCGCGGCGACAACAACTACCTGGTGATGGACCAGATCGTCCACGGCAAGGTCACGCCGCCGCACACGCGCCGGCCCGATCTGCCGCGCGAGCTGTCGGACATCATCCTGCGCGCGATCGCCCCGGACCGCGCGCAGCGCTACGCCACTGCCGACGAGCTGCGCAGCGCGCTCGACCAGTTCGCGACCAAGGCCAAGCTCGTCACGTCGACCTCGGCGATCGCGGCGCACCTGCGCAAGCTGTTCGGCGAGCGCCCCGAGCCGTGGATCGGCCTGACCGAGGCCATGACCGAGGACGACGACGGCGCGACGATGGCCGGCGGCGTGTCTCCGAGCACGAGCTGGACCGAGCAGTCCAGCAGCAGCGGCAGCCTGCGCGCGCCGGGCACGGGCAGCAACGTGAGCGGCGTCGGCGAACCGGCCGGCCGCGGGCCGAGCTCGGCGGCCAGCCGGCGGCGCGGCAGCGGCATGATCCCGCGGCCGAGCGATCCCACCGCGATCATCAGCATCGATCGCCGCATCGAGGCCGGCGATCGCGCCGCGGCGACGACGACGCCGAGCGTCCAGTTCCCGACCGACGCCAAGCTGGGCTGGGAGAGCCGGCCCTCCGCGCCGGCCCGCGCGGTGTCGTGGCCCAAGCGCGCGATGATGGGCGCGCCGCTGCTGGTCCTGGTCGGCGTCGCGGTCTGGCGCCTGACCAGCACGTCCGGCGCGGCCCAGGTCGCCATGCCCGCTGCGCAACCTGCGCCGCCGCCACCGCCGCCGGTCGTCACCCCGCTCGCCGAACCCGCGCCGACGCGCGACGCCGTCTCGATGCCGGCGATCACCCTCACCGATCCCGCGGCCGACGCTCGCCCGTCGCGCGCCGCGCCTGCGGCCGCCCGGCCGACCACCGTCGCGAGCAACCGCACCGCGGATCCTCCGGTGCGCGGGCGCGTCGATCCGGCGACCGCGGCCCCGCCCGCTCACGCCGCGGGCACCGCGAGTGTCGGCGACCTCGCCCGCCTGACCGCGCCGGTCGTCGCCGCGCCCGCGCCCGCGGAGGTCACGCCGCCCGTCGCGCCTGTCTTGCCCCCGACGCCCGTCGCCCCCGCGGCGCCGCGCGCCGTCGCGCCGTCGGTGCTCGAGGCCCTCCGGATCGTCGGCGACCGCAGGATCCTCCCCGACGACTCCACCAAGGGTGCGATCGCCCGCTCGGGCCGCGAGAAGATCAGCGGCTCGTACAAGCTCTGCATCGCCGTCGACGGCACCGTCGCCAGCGTCAGCCAGCTCACCAGCACCGGCTTCCCCTCCTACGACGAGACGATCCAGGCCAACTTGCGGCGCTGGCGCTACCGGCCGTATCTGTTCAATGGCACTCCGGCCGCGGTGTGCACCGCAGTCCGATTCGTGTACTCGCAGACGTAAGCCAGTGTCGCCGCGCGCCGATCATTCTCATTCTGAGATCGATCTTTCCGTCTGCCGGCACACGATCTCCGCTTGACGAAAAGCCTAATGCAACTGTATATTGGACTATTCATAAAGTCGTAATGACTTGACCCGCATCGGACTCGCTGGCTCGCAATCGCCAGGCGTCGTGGCTACTCGTGGTTGTGTTGCGAAGGAAGAGAGGCAGTTATTCCACCCCTAGAGAAGACCAGCGTCGCCGAGCCTACCGGGAAGTTCCGCTTCATCGCCGAGATCGGCCGCGGCGGGATGTCCGAGGTGTTCCTGACCCTGACCAAGGGCGGCCTCGGCGGATTCCAGAAGCTCGTCGTCGTCAAGTTGCTGCGCCGCGACCTGGCCGAGGACGAGGACTTCCTGCGGATGTTTCTCGAGGAGGCCCGGCTGACCGCGCGGCTGAACCACCCCAACGTGGTCCAGACCAACGACGTCGGTGAGGATCTCGGCCGGTACTACATCGCGATGGAGTACCTCGAGGGCCAGACCTTCGAGCGCGTGCGGCGCGCGAAGCACGCGAGCAAGCTGTTCCCGCTCCAGATGCGGGTCCAGATGCTGATCCAGGTCCTCGCCGGACTGCACTACGCGCACGAGCTGACGGACTACGACAACACGCCGCTCGCGATCGTCCACCGCGACGTCACGCCGAGCAACGTGTTCATCACCTACGACGGCCAGGTCAAGCTCGTCGACTTCGGCATCGCCAAGGTGCTGGACTCGATGAACCACACCCGCGTCGGCGTGCTGAAGGGCAAGGCGCGCTACATGGCGCCCGAGCAGATCACGGGCGCGGCGATCGACCGGCGCGCCGACATCTTCTCGGTCGGCGTCATGCTGTGGGAGATCCTGTCCGGCAACCCGATCTGGCTCGGCCGCAACGAGACCGAGATCCTGCGCCGGGTCGCGAGCGGAGAGCAGCCGCCGCTGCCGCCCGACGCCCCGCCCGTGCTCCAGCAGATCTGCCTCAAGGCGATGGCGCGCGACGCCAACGACCGCTATCCGACCGCCGATGCGCTGCGCGCCGATCTCGAGCAGTACCTCGCGCAGCACGCCACGCCGAGCCGCGAGCGCGAGCTCGGCACCGCCATCACCGAGCTGTTCGGCGAGGAGCGCACCAAGATTCGCCAGCTCGTGGAGGCCCAGCTGCGCGGCAGCCGCCCCGGCGCGTCGGCCGTGCCGGCCCTGCGTGAGGCCCGCCCGCAGGCCGGCGACTCCGACGTCCGCGACGACTTCAACTCGAGCATCAAGATCATCTACGGCAGCCCTCCCGAGCCGCGATCGGGCACCGCCGTGTCACCACCCGCTCCGCAGCGCACCAAGATCTACGCCGCTGCCGGCGCCGCCGCCGTGGCGCTGATCGGCATCGTCGCCCTGACCCGCGGCGGGATCGCCGGCGAGCCCGCGCGGCCCGCCCCGGCCACCGCGTCCGCGGCCTCCACGCCGCCCGCCGAGGCCGCGCCGCGCACGACCGCGGCCTCGGTGCGCGGCGTGACCGACGACGCGATCACGCTCGGCATGAGCGCCGCGTTCTCCGGCCCGTCGCGCGAGCTCGGCAACCGCATGAAGCTCGGGATCGAGACCGCGTTCGCCGCGACCAACGACGCCGGTGGCGTGTCCGGCCGCGCGCTCAAGCTGCTCGCGCTCGACGACGGCTACGAGGGCAAGCGCGCGCTCGCCAACGTGCAGGAGCTGATCAGCGATCGCGGCGTGTTCGCGATGATCGGCAACGTCGGCACGCCGACGACCAAGGAGGCGCTGCCCTTCGTGGTGGCGCACAAGACGCTGTTCTTCGGCGCGTACACCGGCACGGGCCTGCTGCGCCGCGATCCGCCCGATCGCTACGTGTTCAACTATCGCGCGAGCTACGAGGACGAGACCGCGAAGATGGTGAACTACCTCGCCGACGTCAAGAAGATCCCCGACCACGGCATCGTCGTGTTCGCGCAGAACGACAGCTACGGCGACGCGGGGTTCGAGGGCGCCACCAAGGCGCTGCGCAAGCGGGGCCGCAACGACGACGTGCTGCGCGTCGGCTACGAGCGCAACACGTCCGACGTCGACGACGCGGTCGCCAAGGTCGTCGACTACCACAACGCGTCCATCCGGCTCAACAGCACCGAGACGCGCCCCAAGCATCCGGTCAAGGCGATCATCATGGTCGGGACCTACAAGGCGTCGGCCAAGTTCATCCAGAAGATCCGCGACCGCAAGATCGACGCGACGTTCCTCAACGTGTCGTTCGTCGGCAGCAACTCGCTCGCCGACGAGCTCAAGGAGCTCGGCCCGAGCTACGGCGCCGGCGTGATCGTCACCCAGGTCGTGCCGCACTTCGACTCGGGCGCGACCGGCATCATCCGCTACCGCGAGGCGCTCAAGAAGTACCACCCGGACCAGCAGCCTGACTTCGTGTCGCTCGAGGGCTTCATCGTCGGCCAGCTGTTCGCCGAGGGCGCGCGCCGGGCCGGCCGCGAGCTCGACACCGAGAAGCTGATCGACACGCTCGAGCAGATCCAGAGCTACGACCCGGGCACCGGCGGCAGCCTGAGCTTCAGCATGTCGCAGCACCAGGCGTCGCGGAAGGTGTGGGCCACGGTGCTCGACGCGCAGGGCGCCTTCAAGCCGCTCGACATGGAGTAGCCCGCTGCCGCTGCCGCTGCCGTTGCCGCTGCCGCTGCCGTTGCCGCTGCCGTTGCCGCACCCGCACCCGCTGCCCCGCCCTACTGCCGCAGCTCCCTGGCCAGCTCGCGGTTCGGCACCGAGATGTACTGGTTCAGCGGCAGCTGCCTCCGTGCAATCTCCGCCAGCATGTGATGCGCCATCTGCGTGGCCATCGCGAGCGACGGCTCGGCGGCAGCGGCGGCGCGAAACGCCTCGAGCTCGCGCCGCGCGTCGACCAGCGCGTGCCGGCGCAGGTAGATCTGGCCGCGCTGAAACCGCGCGGCGACATTGCCACCGGCGACAGCCCGATCGAACGCGGCGAGCGCGGCGTCGTCGCGCAGGCCGCCCGCGTGGACCATGCCGAGCTCGTACCAGAGGCTGGCGGCCGTGGACGCGTGCGCGACGCCCTGCTGCGCGACGGCCAGCGCGTGGCTCGACAGATCCCACGTGCGGTACAGCTCGATCAGCGCGACGTACGGCGCGGCCTCCGACGGCGCCGCCTGGATCGCGCGGCTGAACGCGATCGCGGCGTCCGCCGGCCGGTCCTGCGCGAGCGCGATCCGCCCGAGATAGTGATGCGCCAGCCACAGCGTCGGCGCCGCCGCCGCCGCGCGAGAGAAGGCCCGCCGCGCGAGCGCGAGCCGCGCGTCCGTCCGCGAGATCGTCGCCGCGAGCGCGGCGGCCAGCTGGTAGGGCGCGAGCGCGACCTTGCGCGCGGCGATCGGCGCGCCTCGCGCATCGTCCTCGCGCGGCGTCGGGACATCGAGGCTCGCTTGCGCGAGCTCGAACAGCGCGATGCCGTTGTACAGCTGGTACATCGCCTGATCGGGCCGCAGCTCGACGCAGTGGTCATAGGCCGCGCGCGCCGCGCGCCAGTCGCCGCGCGCACCATGCGCGTTGCCGAGCGCGTACCACGCGAGGTGATTGCCCGGCCAGCTCTCGACGGCGTGCAGGCACGCCGCCATCGCGGCGTCGAGCTGCCCGGCCTCGAGCGCGGCGTTGCACGCCTCGTAGTGATCGATCGACTCGTTGCGCCGCCAGCGCGGCACGACCGCTCGCAGCGGCGCCGGGCTGACCACCTGCGGCGGCTCGCCGCCCGGCGCGATCACCACGGCGGGGCCCGGCGACGGCACGGCGTGGGACAGCGCGCGATAGACCAGCAGCCCATCGGAGCTCTGATCGCCGCCCGGCGCCCGCAGCGCGAACTTCCCGGTCACCGCGACGCGCTGGCCGAGCGCGATCGAGGGCACGCTTGGCCAGTTGGCGAGCTGCTTGGGAGTCAGCCCGGCGCGCTCGCGCTTGTTGGGGAGCCGCGGCACCTCGACGACCCAGAGCACCGAGTCGCCCGCGGCGGCGGCCTGCGTGCCGAGATAGAACTTCGGCCGGTCGCACAGCTCGGGGTGATCGTCGACCAGCTGCCGCATCTTGCGCCGCGAGCCCCCGGGCGGCGTGAGCGCCTCGACGCAGTCGTAGATCCACGCGATGTAGCCCGCGACGGTGAGCTCGCGACCGAGCAGCGCGCGGCCGCGCACCCGCAGCTCGCGCACGCTGTGCAGCCCCGACGGCACGCCGGGCAACTCGAAGCGCGGCGCCGGCGGCAGCGCGACCCTGACCGACGAGCCTGACGAGCCCGACGAGCCTGACAGCGACGCCGGCACCGGCGGCACCGGCAACGTGTCGGGCTCGAACGCGGGCGCCGCCCGGCCGACACCCGCGCCACCAACCAGCCCGACCATCACCGTGCCGACGAGCGCCATGTTCCTCATACCGTCATCGTCGCGCCGCGCGACCCAGCGAGGCAATCGCGATCCGCGCCGCCCGGCGGCAAGCTACGGCAGCCCTGCGCCCACGCTGCGCGCGGCTACGGGCGGAACGGCTGCTCGTCTTTGCCGCGGATCGGATTGGCGAGCCGGCGCGCGACCGCGTCTTGCTCGTCCTTGGTCAGGCGCCGGACGTAGACCCCGGCGGCGTCGATGCTGCGCGCGCCGAAGAAGCCCTCGGAGACCGCGTACTCGACCTCGATGATCATGTACGGGTCGTCGCCGATCCACATCAGCTCGTGCTTGCGGGGGATCCCGACCCACGAGGAGAGCGTGAACTTGTCCCGCGATCCGTCCTCGTTGAGGACGACCATCGTGATGCGTTCGGTCGCGGTCATCGGCGAGGGGACCGTAGCATCACTCGAGGCCGAGCACATCGAGCATGTCGTACCGACCGGGTGGCTGGCCGACGACCCACGCGGCGGCGCGCAGCGCGCCGGCGGCGAAGATGCCGCGCGACGTGGCGCGGTGGCCGATCTCGAGGCGCTCGCCTGCGCCGAAGAAGTAGGCGGTGTGCTCGCCGACGACGTCGCCGCCGCGCACCGCCGACACCCCGATCTCGCCGCGCGGCCGCGGACCGACGTCGCCGTCGCGCGCGTGGCGCTTGACCTGATCGTAGTCGGCGCCGTGGCCGGCCGCGATCGCCCGCGCGATCATCAGCGCGGTCCCCGACGGCGCGTCGCGCTTGGCGCGGTGATGGGTCTCGACGACCTCGGCGTCCCACTCGGGGCCGAGCGCGCGCGCCGCCTGGCGGACCAGGCCGAGCACGAGGTTGACGCCGAGCGCGAAGTTCGCGGCGACGACGATCGGCGCGACCTGCGCCAGCGCCTGCACCGCGGCCTCGTCGTCGGCCGACAGCCCGGTCGTGCCGATCACGGCGGCGCGGCGGTGGTGGACGGCCGCCTCGGCCACCGCGCGGGTCGCCGCGGGCGCCGTGAAGTCGATGTAGACGTCGCACGCGGCCAGGCCGCCGTCGACGTCGGCGATCGCGCGCACGCCGTCGGCCACGCTCGCGCCGAGCCCGCCGGCGTCCGGCCGATCGATCGCCGCGACGATCCGGAGGTCGTCGCGCCCGGCGGCGGCGTCGAGCACCGCGCGCCCCATGCGGCCCGACGGGCCGAGCACGCAGATCCGCGCGGTCATCGCGCGCCGATCACAGCTTGCCCTGGACGTTGAGCTGCGCGCGCAGCTGCTCGATCAGGCCCGGGGTCGCCGGCACCAGCGGCAGGCGAACCTCCGGCGTGCACCGCCCGAGCAGGCTGAGCACCGCCTTGGCCGGCGCGGGGCTCGGCTCGGCGAACAGCATCACGTTCAGGATCCGCAGCTCGTGGTGGCGCTTCCGGGCGCGCACCCAGTCGCCCGCGGCGACCGCGTCCCACATGTCGCTCATCGCGCGCGGCGCGACGTTCGAGACCACCGAGATCACGCCGCGGCCGCCGACCGCGTAGAGCGGCAGCGCCGTGCCGTCGTCGCCCGACAGCACGGTCAGCCGGTCGCCGACCTGCGCGACCAGCTCGCTGCCGCGCACGAGGTTACCGGTCGCGTCCTTGATCCCGATGATGTTGTCGATGTCCGCCAGCCGGACGACCGTCTCGGTCAGCAGATCGCACCCGGTACGCGTGGGCACGTTGTAGAGGATGATCGGCAGCTTGGTCGACCTTGCCACCGCCTCGAAGTGGCGGAACAAGCCTTCCTGGCTCGGCCGGTTGTAGTACGGCGTGACGTGGAGCAGCGCATCGGCGCCGGCGCTCTCCGACGCGCGGGTCAGCTCGAGCGCCTCGGCGGTCGCGTTGCCGCCGGCGCCGGCCACCACCGGGACGCGGCCGCGTACGGCCTTGACCGTCGCGGTGATCACCGCGACGTGCTCCTCGACGTCGAGCGTCGCCGACTCGCCGGTCGTGCCGACGGCGACGATGCCGTCGACGCCTTGCTCGATCTGCCAGTCGACCAGCTTCGCGAGCCCGTCGAAGTCGACCTTGCCGTCGCGAAACGGAGTTACGAGCGCGGTGAGACAGCCTTCGATCTTCGCGAGCTTCGCCATGGCGTCCTCTGGTCCCTGGGGTCGAGGTCATAGCTACAACGTCTGCGCGCGGAAAGCCATTCCGTCCACGGCGCGATCGCTCACACTTCGCGCGCGTGGATGTGACTCAGGACTCGTGATCCGGATGCGGTGGCAAGTTCAGCATGTCGTCGGGGAAGCGCTCGGCGACGAACGTCAGGATGTCGCGGATCGAGATCAGCCCGACCACCTTGCCGCGCTCGTCGACGATCGGCAGGTGGCGGCGGTGGCCCTGGGTCAACCGGCGCAGCGCCTCGCTCAGCGAGTCGTCGGAGCGGATCACCATCGGGTGCGGCGTCATCACGTCGCGCACCACGACGTGCGACCACAGCGCGTCGCTGTAGTCGATGCGGTTGAGCAGATCGCGCTCGGTGAAGATGCCGACCAGCCGCTCGCCGTCCTCGACCAGCACCGCGCCGCGGCCCTGGGTCTTCATCTCGGCGACGACCTTCCACATCGCGTCCTCGACGCCGACCCGCGCGTGCGGTCGCGGCGACAGCGCGCCGACCGTGGCGTTGGCGAGCGCCTCCATCCCACCGCTCACGAGCCACCTCCGAGGTCGTACATCGCGTTGAGCGTCGAGTCGTCGCTGCCGGTGGTCGGCCGCGGCGTCGCGTCGATGTCGTCGAAGATCGCCTCGAGGTGGCGCATGACGTCCCACACCGTGAGCACGCCGAGGACCTCGCCGCCGTCATCGACGATCGGCACGTTGCGGAAACCCTCGACCGCCATCCAGTTGATCGCGAACGCGACCGGATCGCGCGGCCGCAGCGTGCGCGGCATCTTGGTCATGACCTCGCCGAGCGTGATCGTCGCGGGATCCGCGCGCTGCGCGGCGATCCGGTTCACGAAGTCGCGGCTGGTGAAGATGCCGGCGAGCTCGTCGCCCTGCATCACGAGCACGCAGTCATGGACCTCGCGGCTCATCTGATCGAACGCACGCGACACCAGGTCGGTCACCCCGAGCCTCGGGACTGCGTGCGTCCAGCCGATCTCCCGAATCGTCTTCTCCAATCGACGCATACCAGCCTCCTTTGTCCACATTAACCTAGATCCGCGAGGTCAGGAGAAGAGTTCCATTGCGCAGCGGCAGCTCGATCGCAAACCGTGCGCCGCCGCCCGGGGTGTCCACGACGGCGATCCGCCCGCCGTGATCCGACACGATGCGGTGCACGATCGCCAGCCCCAGGCCGGTGCCGCCCTTGGCGTGCTTGGTCGTGAAATACGGTGCGAATACTTTGTCTTTGAGATCACCGGGGATGCCGGGACCGTTGTCCTCGACGATCAGCATCGCGCGATCGCCGGCGTCGCCGAGCCGCGTCGAGACCGTGATGTGACCGTCGGGGCGCTGACCGATCGCGTCACGCGCATTTTCCACCAGGTTCAAAACCACCTGGTTGAGCTGATTCTTGTCGGCGTCGATCTGCGGCAGGGGCGCGAACAGCGCGATGTCGATCGGCGCGGCGCCGCCCTGGTACAGCGCGAGCGCGGAGCGCACCAGCTCGTTGAGGTCGAGGCGCTGGAACTCCGGCTTGGGCATGCGCGCGAACGCGGAGAACTCGGAGACGATGTGCTTGAGGCGGTCGGCCTCCTCCATCACCGTCGTGGTCGACTCCTCGAGGATCTCGCCGAACGACGGGTGCTGCTTCTTCCAGGTCTTGCGCAGCGTGTCCATCGCCATCTGGATCGGGGTCAGCGGATTCTTGATCTCGTGCGCCAGCCGGCGCGCGATCTCCTGCCACGCCGCGATGCGCTCGGCGATCACCAGGCGCTCCTTGGAGCTGCGCAGATCCTCCATCATGAAGTTGAACGCGGCGGCGACCGCGCCGACCTCGTCCTCGGAGCGCACCGGCACGCGGTGATCGAGGTCGCCGCGCGCGGCGGCCAGCGACCCGGCGACCAGCTGATCGAGATCGCGGGCGGTGCGGCGCGCGACGAGCAGGCCGATCAGCACGACGCCGATCAGCGCGACCAGCGCGAGCGCGGCCGAGGTCAGCGTGATGTTGCGCAGCACGCGCTCGGTCCCGGCGTCGGACACCGCGACCTCGATGGTCGCGACCGGCGCGCCGTCGGGGCCGGGCAGCGCCACCCGGATCGGCTCGTCCTGCGAGACCTGCGCCCAGTCGCGGCCGAGCGGTGGGATCAACAGCTCGCCGCCGGCTCCCACCACGCGCGCGTCGTTGCCGCCGTTGCGCACGCCGATCAGGACGTCGTCGCGGACCCGGCGGCCGGCCGCGACCGCGACCGCGTAGACGCCGTCCTGCGCGACCCGGCTGGCCTCGGCGACCAGCACGTGCTCGGACTCGGTCTTCGACGATTCTTCCTTGGTGAGCTCCTCGCGCACGAAGAACGCCCGCGGCTTGCCCTCGCGGCTGGCGCGCTCGCGGATCTCGGGGTGGTCGGACTCGCCGACCTTGCCGCGCGCGTGCGGCGACACGAGGATGCGGTCGGCCTTGTCGGTGATGGTCAGGACGTCGAGCGACAGGCCGTGCATCAGCGGGCCGCCCTGCTGCTCGAGCTTGAGCCGCGCGTCGTAGTCGAGCCGCGAGCCCGACTGCTTCGCGAGGTCGAGCAGCAGGCCGCCGACGAACGGATGATCGCGGCTGGCGATCACCTTGTCGGCGTTGTCGACCTCCTTGAGCAGGCGCCGGACCTCGCTCTCGATCGCCGCCTGCGCGCTCAGCCGGCGCTTCTGGTAGTCCGAGCGAAGGCTCGCCGCGATGACCTGGCGGGTCACCACCGCGGCGACGCTGATCGGGACCAGCGCCGCGAGCGCGAGCGCGAGGGTGAACCGGCCGCGCAGCTTCACGGCCGGCCCTTGTGCCAGTACAGGTCCGCCAGCCCCGGCCGCGCCGCGGCGTCGAACGCGAGGCCGTGCACGTCGGTGCGGTGCCAGACCAGCAGCGAGCGAAACATCAGCGGCACGATCGGCAGGCGGCGGGCGAACTCGGCCGACGCCGCGGCCGCGTCGAGCGGGCCCGCCGCGAGCCGGATCTGCGCCCAGTCGTCGTTGCCGGCGGCGAACGCCGCGCCCCACCACGCGGTCGCGACGCTGATCGGCGCCGCGACCTGGCCGATCCACAGATCGCAGTCGCCGCGCCCCGCGCGATCGCGCAGGCGCTCCGCCGGCAGCGCCTCGATCGTGAAGCCGATGCCGAGCCGGTCGAGCCCGCGCGACACCCGCAGCGCCAGCTCGCGGTCGTCGGGCCGCGTCTGATCGACGAGGATCGCGAGCTTGAGCCCGGCGCCGGCCGCGAGCGCCGGCACGCGCTTGGCGGCCTCGGCCAGCACGCCGCGCGCCGCCGCGGCATCGCCGGCGCGGCCGACCGCGTCGAGCGGCGCGGCGCCGGTCTCGACCGGCAGCGGCAGCCGGGTCGGGCGGGTGTGCTCGCCGGTCGTGATCGTCGCCAGCGCGCCGCGGTCGAGCGCGAGATCGAGCGCCTTGCGGAAGCCGCGGTCGCCGGTGACCTGCGCGTGCAGGCGGCCGAAGCCGACGAACAGCAGCAGCGCCGCGGGGCTCTCGACCTCCGACGCCGCGTACTTGGGCCGCGCGCCGGCGAACGCCGCGACGCCGCGCGCCGAGAGCTGCGCCGCGCCGGTCTCGAACCTGCGCGCCTCGCCGTCGGGCGTGTCGAACCAGCCGAGCACCAGCCGATCGAGGTAGGGCCGGCCGGCGAAGTGGTGGTCGAACGCCTTGAGCACCAGCCGCTTGTTCACCCGATCGAGGCCCTCGACGACGAACGGCCCCGAGCCGACCGGGCGCGCCGCGTTCGGCGGCTGGCCGCGCCGCGTGATCGCCGTCTGCGGCAGCGCGAGCAGCTGCGCGAGATCGAGGTTCGGCGCGCGCAGCACGAGATCGATGCCGTCGCCGCTCGCGCGGATCGCGCTGACCGGCGCGAGCAGCCAGCCCAGCGAGCCGCGCACCCGCTCGAGCGAGTCGGCGACGTCGCTCGGCGCCAGCGCCGTGCCGTCGTGAAACACCACGCCGCGCCGCAGGCTGACGTGCGCCGTGCCGCGCGCCGCGTCGAGCACCGGCGGGCCGATCGCGAGGTGCGGCTGCACCGCGCCGTCCGGCCCGATCGCGTACAGCGTGTCGAACACCAGGCCGACGACGGTGAGCTCGGCCGAGGTCTGCGCGGCGATCGGATCGAGCGCGACCGGCGCGCCGAGCAGCGCGGCCTCGATCGTCCCGCCATAGTGCGGCCGGGTCTCGCCGTGCGCGAGCGACGTCGCGCCGATCATCACCATCAGCCAGCGCGCCCGCATCAGTCGAGCCTCCACAGATCGACCCGCGTCGCGCCGGCCAGGCGCACCACGGCGATCACCTCCGCCACGCCGTCGCCGTCGCCGTCCGCGACCGCGACCCCGGCGACCCCGCCGTTGAACGTCTTCTTGAACGTCGACTTGCCCGACGTGTTGCCCAGCTCGATCACCCGCACGGCATCGGCGTCGCCCGGCGCGCTCGCGCTCGAGACCACGACGTCGGGCGTGCCGTCGCGATCGACGTCGGCGATATCGAACGCGACCCCGACGTCCTTGACCTGGTAGCGCGCGGTCGATTTGCAGTCCTCGCCGCTCGCCGCGCAGGTCGCGACGTCGACCTCGAGCACGCCCGCGGTCGACAGCTCGCCGCGGACGCGCAGCGGCGCGCCGGCCGCGTCGGTCAGATCGGTCCGGCAGCGCGCGCCGAACAACGCCGCCGCGCCGTCGCGAAAGTGGTTGCGGCCGGGCGCCAGCTGCAGCCGGTCGCCGCACACCAGGAAGCCGCCCGGGCCGTGCTTCGCGGTCAGCGTCTTGCCGCGCCACTCGACCCGCAGATCCTTGGCCCACGCCGAGACCCCGGCGATCACCGCGGTGCCGCCGACGGCCGAGGCATGCCCTCGGCCGTCAGCACCCCCGGAGGGGGGCGCGATTCCATCAACCACCGCGGTGCCGACGACGTCGCGCGACGCCGGCACGGCCGGCTCGCCGGTGAACGCGACGCGGCCCAGCTCGCGCGGCTTGCCGGCGAAGCCGACCGCGATCACCTCGCGCGACGTGACGCAGTACAGCTCGGCCTTGCCGTCACCGTCGAGATCCGCCGCCGCGAGCGCGACCAGCGGCGCGCCGAGGTCGAGCGAGCCGAGCTTCTGGAGCTTCCACCTGAGCGCGATCGGCACCGGCGGCACCAGCTTCACGACGTGCGCGTCCGCGGCGTCGGCGAGCCGCGTCCGCACCGCGCGCGCCAGGCGCGCCAGGTAGCCTTCGTCGGCGTGGGCCGGCGCGCTCCACGCCAGCGCCGCGCCGATCGCCGCCGCCCACACGAGGCTCCCGCGGCGCGCCGCGCCTCGGCTGACTCCCCCCGCGCGAACCATCAGTCTTCGTACTCGCCCTTGGTCTTGTTCTCTTCGGTGGTCTCGTCCGGCATCGGCGCGATCTCGGTCGGCGTGGTGCCCTCGACGAACACCTCGGTCATCGTCGTGCCCTTGGGCGCGCCGTCGGGCGCGAGCAGCCCGGTCGCCTTGTCGATCGTCGCCTCGACCACGCGCGCCGGGCGCGCGAACGCCTTCGCGGGCTGGCTCATGTGCTTCATGATGTCGATGTAGATCGGCACCGCGTTCGAGCCGCCCGTGTCGCGGCCCATCGAGTGGTTGTCGTCGAAGCCGACCCACACGCCGATCGCGTAGTCCGGCGTCAGGCCGAGGAACCAGGTGTCCTTGGCGTCGTTCGACGTGCCGGTCTTGCCGGCGATCGGGATCTTCAGCACCAGCGCGGCCGTCGCGGTGCCCTCGTTGATCACCGAGCGCATCATGTCGGTCACGACGTACGCGACCTCGGGCCGCAGCACCTGCTCGCCCGGCGCGGCGGTGACCGCCTTGCCGTCGATCGCGTCGACGAACTGCGGCTCGCTCGCGACGCCGCCGAGCGCCAGCGTCGCCACCGCGTTGGTGAGCTCGAGCGGCGTGACCTCGTTCGATCCGAGCGCGATCGACATCTCTGGCTTGAGCGGGCTCGCGATCCCCATCTTCTTGGCCAGCGCGACGATGCTCTCCGGCTTGACCTCGTGCGCGATGCGCAGCGACACGGTGTTGATCGACTTCGACAGCGCATAGCGCAGCCGCACCGGGCCTTCGAACTTGCCGGTCTCGAAGTTCTTGGGCTTCCACTCCGGGAACTCGGCGAACACCTCGGGCGCGTCGTTGACGACCTTGGCCGGCGTGTACTTGCCGCTGTCGATCGCCGCCGCGTAGACGAACGGCTTGAACGAGCTGCCGGGCTGGCGATGCGCCATCGTCGCGCGGTTGAACCCGGCGACCTTGGAGGCGTAGCCGCCGACCAGCGCGCGCACCTTGCGCGACTTCAGATCGATGATCACGACCGCGCCCTCGGGCCCCGGCGCGAACACGACACGGCGTTTGGCGTGCTTGGGTCCCGCGGCGGCCTTCTTGGGCTTGGGATCGTCGTCGTCGTCGCTCGGCTTGGCCGGCGCCGCGGCCGGCGCCATCACCGAGACCACGTCGCCGGGCTTGAACCGCTCGCTCGGCTTCTTGGTGTTGCCGTCGCCGTCGGCCGGGTTGAAGCGCGCGTCGTCGTCGCCGCCGAGCACGACCGCGGCCTTCCAGTCGCCGAGGTCGACCACGAGCTCGCGATCGTCGTCGTCGACCTCGGTCACCACGGCGTCGTAGCTCTCGCGCGCCGCCGGCCCGTTGCGCGGCAGCCGCTTGGCGAGCCGGGCGATCTCGCCGTCGATCTTGTCGGGCTTCACGCTGCGGATCGGCCGGCCCACGCCGTGGCGCTTGTCGACCGCGCGCAGCCCGCTCTGCAGCGCCTTCTGCGCCACCGCCTGGAGCGACGGATCGAGCGTGGTGCGGACCTTGGCGCCCAGTGTATCGAGCGCCGCCTCGTTGCCCTGGATGCGCTTGACCAGCTCGCGCTTCACCAGGTCGACCCACTCCGGCGCGCTGCCCAGCTCGGGGAACGGCCGGTCGACGATCTGGATCGGCGCGTTGATCCACTTCTGCGCCTCGGCGACGGTGAGCTTGCCCATCGTCGCGAGCCGCGTCAGCACGTAGGTCTGGCGCTCCTTGGCGCGCTGCGGGTGCTTGCGCGGCGAGATCTCCTCGGGCGACTTGGGCAGGCCGCCGAGCAGCGCCGCCTCGCCGATGTTGAGCTGCGCGACGTGCTTGCCGAAGTAGAACCGCGCTGCCTCCTCGACCCCGTAGCGGCCGTGGCCGAAGTAGATCTGGTTGAGGTACAGCGTCATGATCTCTTGCTTGGTCAGCGCCTTCTCGATCCGGCGGGCCAGGATGATCTCCTGGATCTTGCGTCGGAACGTGCGCTCGGGCGTGAGCAGGAAGGTCTTGACGACCTGCTGCGTAATCGTCGAGGCGCCCTGCTTGGTGTGACCGGCGCGCAGGTTCGCGAAGAACGCGCGGAACATGCCCCAGTAGTCGACGCCGCTGTGGGTCCAGAACGAGTCGTCCTCGGCGGCGATGAACGCGTCGACCACGATCGGCGGGATCTTGTCGTACGGCACGACGGTGCGGCGCTCGCTGAAGATCTCGCCGATCCGGCGGTCACCGGCGTCGGTGATCGTCGTGACCTGCTTGGGGTGGTAGTCGCTGAGCCGCGCGTAGTCCGGCAGGTTGGGATCGCGGCCGTACATCCAGTACACGAACGCCGCGGTGCCGGCGGTCAGCCCAGCGCCGAGCACGCCGAGGATCACCAGCCACTTGATGACGGTCAGCCAGGGCCCACCGGAGCGGCCCGGCTTGGCGCCGCGCTTGGCCATCGCGGCCACCGGGCGCAGCGCGCGTCCCGGGGGTGTCGTCCTCATCGTCGAGCCCATGGTTGCTGCTTGTGCAAGTGCGAGACCGCGTCCGGCCGGAACGACGGCCGGGACATCGCCGCGATTGTCCCTCGGTTGGGTCCGAGATGCCACATCTCGGCGTGTCCGGCGCGACACGCGCCGTAAGTACGGGCGGTGCGCAGGCTTGCCCGGACTAAGCGCCGAGGGCGCGCTCGAGGATGCCGACCGCGCCGCGGATCTTGAGCGCGAACCAGCGCGCGCGCAGCTCGCGCCGGTGCTGGTCGTCGAGATCGCCCAGGCCGCCGATCGCCGCGCGCCGGCGCGCCGCGATCCGCGTCATCACCAGCGCGACCGTGACGCTCAGGTTGAAGCTCTCGGTGAAGCCGAACATCGGCACGCCGATCGCGCCGTCGCACGCCGCGACCGCCTCGGCCGTCAGCCCGGCGTGCTCGTTGCCGAACGCCACCGCGATCGGCGACGTGACGTCGACGTCGTCGATCGTGTGCGGCGCCCCCGGCAGGGTCGCGAACACGCGAAAGCCCCGCGCGCGCAGCGCCCCGACCGCCGGCGCGACGGCCGGCCAGCGCCGCAGCTCGATCCACTTGTGCGCGCCCATCGTGACGCCGCCCGACGCCGAGAACCGCTCCTCGGGCTCGATCACGTGCAGCTCGCCGAGCCCGATCGCCTCGGTCGTCCGGATCGTCGCCGCCGCGTTGCGCGGATCGTAGGTGTCCTCGACCACCGTCACCACCGACGCCAGCCGCGCCGCCAGCACCTGATCGATCCGCGCGATCCGCTCCGCCGTCAGGATCGGCGCCAGCGCGGCGCACACCGCGTCCGGCCCGTGGCGCTCGATGATCCGACTGATCGCGTCGCTCACGGCAGCCCTCTCGCACCACGAAACCCGTGGGTCATCACCGGCAAGTCCGGCTAACCGCGCGCCGCGCGGTCGGCGGCGGCGCGCCGGACCAGCCGCAGCATGCCGGCGCCGGTCATGCCGAGCAGCACGACGCCGATCGCGAGCAGCCGCCAGCGGTACGAGCCGCCCTCGGCCGGCCGGTTCGACGTCCAGAACCCGCTCGGCCGGGTGTAAATCACCTCGTGCGTCGTCGGCGGTTCGGCGCGCGCGGCCGGTGCCGCGGCGAGCGCGAGTCCGAGCGCGACCACCAGGGCCGCGCAGCGGCCGAGCAACCTGACGAGGCTTGTCACGCCCGATCGATACCACGCGCGCGCGCGGCGCCGACAGCGGCATTCGGTCGCGCGTCAGATCGGAAGCTTGTCCTCGTGGCGGCGCTCGCGGCGCTCGCGGTGCTCGGACTTCGGGCGGTCCTTCTTGATGTCCTTCTTGTCCTTCGCGCCGCGGTCGGCGAGCGGGTTGGTCGGCCGCGCGTTCTTGATCGCCTTCTTGACCCGCCGCATGCACTCGTCCTCGGTCTCCGAGCCGTCCTTGGAGAACAACAGCGGCGTCGCGACCGCGCCGTCGTACTCGCTCTGCGTCAGGCGATCGCGCTTGAGCATGATCTGCAGGATCCGATCGATCTTGCCGGTCGTCCACCGAGTCAGCGTGCCGGCGCAGTACTGCTTGTAGCGCTCCTTGGGCGACGGCAGGATCGTCGAGAAGAACGCGGCCTCGACCGGGTTCAGGTCCTTGGGCTTCTTGCCGAAGAAGTGATACGCCGCCGGCCCGATGCCGTAGAGCCCGGGGCCGTACTCGATCACGTTGAGGTAGATCTCGAGGATGCGGTCCTTGCTCAGCGTGTTCTCGACGTGCCAGGTCAGGAACAGCTCCTGGAGCTTGCGCGCCAGCGTCTTCTCTCGATAGAGCAGCACGTTCTTGACCATCTGCATCGTGATCGACGACGCGCCCTGCACGAACTTGCCGGCCTTGAGGTTGTTGACCAGCGCGCTGCGGAACTCGCTCGTGATGAAGCCGTGGTGCTGGAAGAACGCCGAGTCCTCGGTCGACATGATCGACTTGATGAGGAACGGCGAGATCTGCTCGAGCGGCACGAACTCGTCGTTGGTCGGCCCGACGTCGAACGAGATCCACTCGCCCTGCTCGACCTCGACGTGGTGCTCGAACTCGTCCCTGAGCCGCTTGGGCGAGTCGTGCGGCTCGTCGATCACGCGGCACTGCTTGATGCCGATGTGACCGTCGAGCTGCGTGGCGTCGAGGTCGTTCCAGTCGATGTCGACGTGGACGTCGGTGTCGAACGTGCCCTTCATCCGGTAGCCCGCCATGTACGGCGCCATCTCCGTCGGGATCGCGTTCAGCACGCGCTGGCAGTCGATCGGCGGGATGACCAGCCGCAGCTTGACCAGCTGCAGCCCGTGCGGCCCGATGCGCGGCGGCGTCGGCTTGTCGCCGCGCGGCGCGAGCGCCACCCGCGCCGTCGCGCCGGGCACCGCCGCGGCCAGCACCGCCTTGTCGAGCGTCGCCTTGTCGAGCGTCGTCTTGTCGTCGACCGCTGGCGCCGGCTCGGCGAGCGCGCGACGCGGCGCGCTGACCACGCCGGTGATCGAGAACGGCACGTTGCGCACCACGAAGTCGCCCTGCACCAGCTCGAGCTTGCGCCCCGCGCGGTCGTAGCTCCCGGCGACCTGCCCGGAGAAGTCGAGATCGTGGACCTCCTGCTCGGCGATCATCGGGTGCCCGACGTTGAGCCCGCTCAGGTGAAAGTTGCCCAGGAACTTCGCGCCGCCGCGCTCGACGTCGACGTGCAGCGCGGTGTCGATCGAGGTCGCCCCGTAGTCCACCACCGCCGAGTGCTCGAGGATCGGCGCGAGCCGGTCGAGCTGAAACTTCGCGGCCTCGAGATCGACCGACGCGGTCAGCGCCTCGGGGTCGAGCTCGCCCTTCGCGGTCCACAGCCGGCCCGGCACGCCGCCGTAGCCGCCCGCCAGGTCGATGACGTACTGCCGCGGGTGCTTGGGATTCGCGACCACCTTGCCGCCGATCCCCGACAGCGCGAGCTTGGGCCACAGCGAGATCTCGCCGCCCTCGATCGAGACGATCGGCGTCTCGCCCGGCGTCTTCTCGACGTCGATCTTCGCCGCCGACGCCCGGGGCGCGTTGAGCGTCGTCGCCGTGACCCCGCGCGCGTGGGCCTCGAGCTTGGCCGGCGTCCAGGTCGCGTCCGCGTCGGCGACCAGCCCGGTCGCGCCGGTCAGCTCGTCGTTGGCGAGCAGCTTGCCGCGCGTCACCGCGATCGACGTCGGCCGCATCTTGTCGCTCGTGCCGCCCTCGCCGCCCTGCGTGCCGCGCATCCGCTCGAGCACGTCGCGCACGTTGTCGATGCCGTCGGGCCCGCGGTGGATCGTCACCAGCACGCCGTCGAGCCGGGCCTTGCCGAGGATCACCTTGCCGAACAGCGAGCGCCAGCCATCGAAGTCGACGTCGATCTGATCGACGTGCACCAGCGGCGTGTCGCCGTCGTGCGGCCCGCGGATCTCCACGTCGTGCAGCACCACGTGCCCCAGCGCGACCTCGATCGCGCCGAACCGGACCTCGCGCCCCAGCTTCGCCGCCAGCTTGCTCGCGACCTTCGTCCGGATCATCCAGGCGCCCGCCCGCGGGTACACCACGGCCAGCCCGATCGTCGCCGCGAGCACGAACACCAGGCTGACGACACCGGCGATCAGCCAGCGTCGAGACAGTCCCGGAATCCGCATACGGCCTCGTATACAACAACGAGCCCTCCGCGTTGATTCACTTCCGGGGTAGCCGCGTCAAGCGCTCGAGATCATTGATAGCCCTGCGCGCGCCTGAGGCAGCCTCGCGGCCCTGACCTGGCTACCGGCAGGTCAGCGACAGCAGGTGGCCGTCGTTGTTGCCGAGCGGGTGCACGAAGATGACGTAGTCGCCGGCCTCGACCGTGGTCGTGTTGTCGGCGACGTGCTTGCCCTTGTCGTCGTCCATCGTGACGGTCAGCCGGACCTTGGACTTGTCGACGATCTCGACCAGCGTCACCGTCGCGGAGCCGACCTTGAGCGGGATCGACTCGACCTTCTTCTTGGCGAGCGGGCGCTTCGACGACGACAGCAGCTTGAACTGGTTCCAGGTCGAGAACGGCGGCTTCTTGAGCTTCTTCTCCACCGGCTTGAGCTCGGCGTCGATCGCCGGCTTGTCGCCGGTCTTGGCCGAGATCTCGAGGAACTCGCACGCCGTGGTCGCCTCGGCCCGCGCTGCGCGCGCGCCGCCGAACAGCCCCAGGCCGATCGCGAGGGCCAGGATCCATCGCCCCGCTGCGCTGTGCTCGCCGAGGTCCGCCCCGGCGCTCCGAGCTCGCTCGCTCATATGCCCTCCACAGTATCTGCCGGGGTCACCCAGATCACGGTGGTGTGCCCGTCTTCATCATCGAAGTTGATCACCGTGCTCGAGCCGCCGGGCGTGTCGAGCGAGTCGATCTCCGGCGCCGCGCGCATCGCGACCGGCCGGACGTCGACCGCGCCGTAGCCGATCCCCCGGGTGCCGCCATCGGGGGCACCCGGCCGCAGCACCAGCGCGAGCGCGGCGACCACGCCGGCGCTCACCGTACCGGTGACGACGTGGCCGCGGTGGCGCTCGAGCCACGCCGTCACGCGCCCCCACAGGCCGGTCGGCGCCACGATCTGATCGTCGATCCGGCGCCACATCGCGGCGAACTTGGCGTCATGCACGGCGTCGGCCGACAGCTCGAGGTGGCCGCGCACCAACTCGCCGAGCTGGCGCACCGCCGCGACCTTGGCGCGCGCGTCGGGATCGCGCTCGAGGCGCGCCGTCAGCTCGGCGTCGTCGTGCTCGCCGTCAGCGTGCTCCATCAGCTCGAGATCGGCCTGGGCCTTGCCGCCCGTCGGCAGCGGCGCGGTCTTGCGCTTCTCGCTCACGACCGCCCCCGCGCGGGCAGCCGCTTGGGCGCCTCGTCGTTGGCCGAGACGTCGGCCTCGTCGGCCTCGGGCTCGGCGCGCTTGCCGAGCAGATCCTCGACCAGCTCGGCCGACGGGTTGTCGATCAGATCGAGCAGGCGCTTTTGCATGTTCCGCCGCGCATGAAACAGCCGCGACATGATCGTTCCTTTCGAGCAGCTCATCGCCTGCGCCATGTCCTCGTACGACAGGCCCTCGAGCTCGCGCATGACGAGCACGGCTCGGTGATTCTCCGAAAGCTGATCCAGCGCCTGGTCGATGCGCGCCCGGATCTGCTTGTCGAGCAGCGCGCGCCCGGGGTTTCCACCGAGAATCCGCGGCAGTAGCGGATCATCGCCGTCGTTGTCGATGCGCGTCTCGTCGAGCTCCACCGGCTTGACCCGGCGGTGCTTACGAAGGTGGTCGATGGCCAGGTTCATGACGATCCGGTACAGCCAGGTGTAGAAGCTCGAGTTGCCCTCGAACCTGTCTAGATACTTGTGAGCCTTGATGAAAGCGTCCTGGACCACGTCGAGCGCGTCGTCGGGGTTGCGCAGGACGCCGAACGCCAGCGCGTAGGCCCGGCGGTGGTAGCGCTCGAACAGCGTCTTGAACGCGTCGCGATCGCCGCGCTGGGCCGCGAGCACCAGCTCTCGATCATCGACAGGGTCGCGTCCATGCGTCGGGACAGACGCTCGCTGGCCGGCCTTATTCACGCGGGCCCCGTCATACCACGGACCCCAGGTGGCCGAGGGCGATGATCGATCTCGACGGGCCGCTCGCGACCGGCCGCCGCCGACCGGCAAGCTTCGCCGCCCCGGCGCCGCATGTGCGACGCGCCGACGACGCGCCCGTCAAACGCGGTTCTGCACGGCGGCACTCGTTCGTCGGTGCGCTATGCTGAGCGCGCCGCGCATCCTCACGTCCCGGGCGCACCGTGACTGGCTCTCGTACTCCGATTCCGATCTTCTTGAACCGTGTCCGCGCGCTCGTGTACCAGCACGAAGCGCGACGCACGGTGTGGTATGCGCTGGCCGCGCTCGCGGCGATCGCCGTCGTGCTGCCGCTCGCCGGCGTCCTGATCGGCAGCAGTCGCGCGACCGCGCTCGCCGTGATCGGCCTCGCCGGGCTCATCGTCGTGCTGCTGCTGATCAGCGCCGTGCTGCTCGGCTTCGTCGTGCCGCGCCGGCGCTGGGGCGGCGATCCGGAGCTCGCGCGCTGGGTCGGCGGCCGGCACCGCGAGGTCGCGAGCGATCTGCTCTCGGCGGTCGAGCTCGCCCGCGCGCCCGCGCGGCCCGGCGCGCCGTCATCGACGCTGGTCGATGCGCTGATCGACGCGACCGCGATCCGGCTCGGCAGCGTCGAGCCCGCGAGCCTGTTCGCGCCGGCCGAGCTGCAGCGCGCGCGGCGCTGGGCGGCGCTCGCCGTGCTCGCGAACCTCGCGCTCGTCGTGACCGTCCCCCACGTGATCGCCGACGGCTGGCGCACGCTGCTGGCGCCGCGCTCGGTGCCGTTCGACGGCGCGCGGCTGTCCGCGGTGCCGCTGGTCGGCGACCTCGAGGCCGTGCTCACGTTCCCCGCGTACTCGCGCCGGCCGCGCTTGCCGCTGCCGTCGTCGTCGGGCGACGTCCGCGGCCTGCCCGGCACGACGGTCGCGCTCAAGGCCCGCGTGCTGGTGCCCGCCGCGTCCGCCGAGATCATCGTCGAGCCGGTCGATCGCGGCGAGCCGCACGCGATCGCGGCCGAGCTCGTCGGCGATCAGCTGACCGCCGCGCTGACGATCGACCGCTCGGCGCGCTACCGCTTCGCGATCACCTCGCCGTCGGGCGAGCGCGCGATCGAGACCGCCGCGCGCGCGATCGAGGCCGAGCCCGACCAGGCGCCCGCCGTCCAGCTCATGGCGCCGGCCGATCCGCTCGACGTCACCAACCTGCGCCGCGTCGAGCTGGCCTACGTGATCGAGGACGATTTCGGGATCACCTCGGCCGAGCTGGTCTGGGAGGCCGGCAAGGACAAGGGCAAGAAGCCGGTCGCGATCGAGGCGACCCGCGCCGCCAAGGACGAGCTCGCCCCGGCGGTCGATCTCACGGGGGCGGACCCCCGCCCCGTCGGCGGAGCCGCCGGGGTCCCCACCCCCCGCGGTCGGCTGCAGGGCAAGCTGATGTGGGACATCGCCGAGGTCCAGGTCCCGAGCGGCGGCGAGGTCCGCTACTGGATCGAGGCCAAGGACAACGACACGATCGGCGGGCCGAACATCGGCCGGTCGCGCGAGCTGCACCTGAAGGTCGTGAGCCCGCGCGAGCGTCACGAGGAGACGCTCGGCCGCCAGCAAGATCTCGCCGAGAAGATCCTCAAGAACCTCGGCGGCCGGCTGACCCTCGGCGAGGATCAGTCGCCGCGCGAGGACATCGCGCGCCAGCTCCGCGAGGCGATCGTCGAGCTCGGCACGATCGGCGCGGCGTTCGAGAAGGATCCGCACGCGTCGGACGCGCTGCGCAAGGCGCTGTCGCAGATGCGCGAGCGGCTCGACAAGCTGGCGCTGAGCGAGCAGCGCCTGCTGCCCAAGGGCAGGCCGCCGATCCGCGGCCAGCTCGCCGGGCTCGACGGCCGGATGATCGGCGAGCTCGAGGACGACACGATCGTCCTGGCCGACTGGCTCGATCGCGAGCGCATGGAGGGCCTGCTCGACGTGTCCGACGAGATCGCCGCGCACCAGAAGCGGCTCGCCGATCTGCTCGCGCAGTACCAGCGCACCAAGGACGCCCGCCTGCTCGACGAGATCGAGCGCGAGATGCGCACGCTCGACCGCGCGTTCGCCGAGCTCGACAAGCACCGCCGCGGCCTGGCCGAGGACGTGCTCGACCAGTACGTCCACCGCGACGCGGTCCAGGCCCAGGCGGGTACGAGCTGCATCGAGGACGTCCGCAAGCTCGTGCGCGCCGGCGACGCCGCCAAGGCAGCGCAGAAGCTCGAGCAGTGCCGCCAGCAGCAGGAGCGCTCGTCGTCGGCGCTCGAGGGCTCGCTCGCCGGCCTGCGCGGCGACAAGTTCACCGACGAGCAGAAGAAGCTCGACGAGGTCATGAACGAGCTCGCCGACGTCGCCAAAGATCAGGACGACATCGCGGCCGAGGCCAACCGGATCTTCGAGGCCTACGCCGAGAAGGCCGACGAGGTCGCCAAGGACCACCGGCGCGAGGCCAGCAAGAAGGTCAGCTCGCTGGTCGACAAGCTGCGCCACCGCCTGCACGACATCACCGAGGCCGGGCTCACGCCGTTCGCCAAGGAGGAGCTCGACATCGTCGAGCGCCGGCTGACCGACGTCGAGCACATGGTGGGCGACGGCGACCTCGCCGAGGCGCTCGGCATGGCACACCAGGCCAAGCAGAGCCTCGACACGATCGCCGGCGAGCTCGAGGCCGCGATCAACGACGATCCGAAGTCCAAGTGGGCGGAGGCCACGCAGGACGCGCTCGACGGCGTGCAGCGCGCGCGGCCGGTCGCCCAGGAGCTGATCGACGAGCTCCAGGCGCTGTCGCCCAAGCCCGGCGAGATCATGAGCGGCGACGATCACCGCGCGCTCGACAAGCTGCGCCGCCGCGAGGCGATCAACAAGGAGCGCGCCAAGCGGCTGTCGGAGCGCGCCCGCCAGCTCGGCAGCGAGCTGCCCGGCGACGCCGCGCCCGAGCTCGGCAAGAAGCTCGGCAGCGCGATCGATCAGATGGGCACCGCCGACGAGCGGCTCAAGGCCAAGGACCCGTCGGGCGCCCGCGCGGCGACCCGGGCCGCCGCGGACTCGCTCGCCAAGGCCCGCGATCGCGCGCGCAGCGCGGCGCGCCAGGCCCAGGAGGGCACGGTCGGCGACGAGCCGATCCGGATCCCGGGCGCCGACGAGTACCGCGCGCCCGAGCGGTTCCGCGAGGATCTGCTCGAGGCGATGAAGAAGAAGGGCGCGGTCGCCCCCGAGGGCTACGACGATCTGATCAAGCGCTACTACCAGGAGCTGATCAAGTGACGCGCGCCGGCACCTGGCGTCGGGCACGCCGAGGCGCGGTCGTCACCGCCTCGCTGGTCGGGCTCGCGCTGTGCGCCCCGGCGGCCGAGGCGCGCCGCGACCGCACGGTCACCGGCGACGTCATCAAGGCCGCGCGCTTCCTGCAGACCGCGCGGCTCGACGACGCGCGCGCCTTGCTCGCCGATCTCCAGAAGCGCGTGCCCGACACCCACGAGGTGCGCTGGCTCGAGGCCGAGCTCGCGTTCCAGAGCGGCGACTACGCCGGCGCGCTCAAGCAGCTCGACAAGGTCCCCGACGACGCGGTCGAGGGCCTGGTCGGCCAGACCCGCAAGCTCGCCGCGTCGACGCTGTCGGTGACCGACGCGTTCAGCGAGGCGCGCTCGCCGCGCGGCCACTTCGTGATCCGCTACGCGCCCGGCCCCGACGCGACGATCGCCGCGCTCGCCGGCGAGGTGCTCGACGCCGCGTGGGAGGCGGTCGGCGAGGATCTCGGCTACAAGCCGTCCGACCCGATCCGCGTCGAGCTGCTCGGCGCGCCGGTCGACCTCGCCAAGCTGTCGCCGCTGACCGAGACCGACATCGAGACCACCGGCACGATCGCGCTGTCGAAGTACAACAAGCTCATGGTCGTGTCGCCGCGCGCGACGATCTTCGGATACCCGTGGATGGATACGCTCGCCCACGAGTATACCCACCTGGTGGTGTCGCGGGTCGCGCACGACACCGTGCCGGTGTGGCTGCAGGAGGGCCTCGCCCGGCTCGAGCAGACCCGCTGGCGCCACCCGCCCGAGCTCCAGCTCTCGACGACCGAGCAGGCGCTGCTCGCGGCGGCGCTGCGCAAGGGGCGGCTGATCACGTTCGACGAGATGCACCCGTCGATGGCCAAGCTGCCGAGTCAGGAGGCCGCGGCGCTGGCCTACGCCGAGGTCTATACGCTGGTCGGCTGGATGCAGGGCAAGATCGGCTACAAGGGCATCCGCGACGCGTTGCTCGCGCAGCGCGACGGCAAGAGCGCGCGGCGCGCCGTGGCCGAGGCGCTCGGCATGTCGTGGGCCGCGGTCGAGAAGGAGTGGCGCACGCACCTCAAGGTCGGCGACAGCAAGGCGCGCGCCGGCAAGCCGATCAAGTTCGCCAAGGGCGGGGTCGACTCCGAGAACGTCGGCCTCGAGCAGGTCAACACGCGAGCGCGCAAGCACGCGCGGCTGGGCGGCATGCTGCGCGCCCGCGGCCAGAACGAGGCGGCGGCGCTCGAGTACGAGAAGGCGCTCGCCAGCGGCCCCGAGCCGTTCGTCGCCGGCAAGCTCGCGCGCACGCTGATCGAGCTCGGTCGCTTCGATCGCGCGATCGAGCTCGCGACCCCGCTGGTCGCGGCCGATGACCACGACGCGGTCGCCGCGGTCACGCTCGGCCTGGCCCGCTCGGCGCGCCGCCAGTGGCCCCAGGCGATCACCGCGTACGAACAGGCGCTCGGCGTGAGTCCGTTCGATCCAACCACGCGCTGCGGCCTGGCAGAGGCGTATGCTCAAATCAACGACCCGCGCGCCGCACGAGAGCGCTCCGCATGCGACCAACTGAAAAACTAGTACGTGACCGCCGGTCCGTGAAGCCCTGATGAACAAGATGCGCCCCACCCCGGTCTCCGGCGAGAAGCTGGTTGAAGTGTCGCTGCTGCACGATCCCGAGGATCTGCCGCTCGCCGAAGAGCACACCAGCGTCGTCATCCGGAACGATCTCGACGCGGTCGCCGAGCTCGCCCAGGCCCACGACGAGATCATGGCCGAGATCAACAAGCGGATCATCGGCCAGCGCCGCGTGATCGAGCAGCTGCTGGTCGCGCTGTTCGCGCGCGGCCACACGCTGTTCGTCGGCGTGCCCGGCCTGGCCAAGACGCTGCTGATCTCGACCCTCGCCGAGACCCTGAACCTGACGTTTCAGCGCATCCAATTCACGCCGGATCTCATGCCGGCCGACATCACCGGCACCGAGGTCCTCGAGGAGGACCACACGACCGGCCGCCGGATCTTCCGGTTCATCAAGGGCCCGGTGTTCGCCAACCTCGTGCTCGCCGACGAGATCAACCGGACACCGCCCAAGACCCAGGCCGCGCTGCTGCAATCGATGCAGGAGTACAAGGTCACGGCGGGCGGCACGACCCACGACCTGCCGCTGCCGTTCCTCGTGTTCGCGACCCAGAACCCGGTCGAGCAGGAGGGGACGTATCCGCTGCCCGAGGCCCAGCTCGATCGCTTCATGTTCCAGATCGACGTCGACTATCCGAGCGAAGCCGAGGAAGAGGAGATCGTCCGCCAGCAGACCAGCGACCACCGCCCCGAGCTGGCGCGCGTGCTGTCGCCGCAGCGGATCATGCAGCTCCAGGATCTCGTGCGCCGCGTGCCGGTCGCCGATCACGCCGTCAAGTACGCCGTCGCGCTCGCGCGCTCGACCCGGCCGACCGCGCCCAACGCGCCGGCGTTCATCCGCGAGGCCGTGTCGTGGGGCGCCGGACCGCGCGCCTCGCAGTTCCTGATCCTCGCCGCCAAGGCGCGCGCGATCCTCGGCGGTCGGTTCGCGGTGTCGATCGAAGACGTCGCGGCGCTCGCCCGCCCCACCCTGCAGCACCGCCTGATCCTCAACTATCGCGCGGAGGCCGAGGGCATCCGCGCCGGCGACCTGGTCGATCGCCTGCTCGCCACGGTCACGCCGTAGGACGGACAGTGCCCCGGTGAGCGAACCGCCGCGCGCGACCCGCCAGCACCTCGATCCGGCGCAGCTCGCCCGGCTCGGCAGCCTGCCGATCAAGGCGCGCGTGATCGTCGAGGGCGCGCTGTCCGGCCTGCACCGCGCCGCGGTGCACGGCGCGTCGGTCGAGTTCGCCGAGCACAAGGAGTACTCGCCCGGCGACGAGCTGCGCCACGTCGACTGGAAGGCCTACGCCAAGCTCGATCGCTACTACGTGAAGCAGTTCGAGCAGGAGTCGCAGCTCACCGTCTACCTCGTGCTCGACGCGTCGGCATCGATGGCGTTCGCCGGCGGCGGCATCGCCAAGCTCGAGTACGCCGGCATGGCGCTCGCCGCGCTCGCGTACCTCGTGATCCAGCAGCAGGACAAGGTCGGCCTGATCGCGTGCGGCGACAAGTCGCTCGACACGCTGGTCCCGCCGCGCGCGCGGACCACGCACCTGCACGACCTGATGTCGGTGCTCGAGTCGATCATCGCGCGCGGCGCCACCGGCGACGAATCGCCCGCCGCGGCGCTGGCGCGCATCGCCGAGCTGACCCGGCGCCGGCGCGCGCTGATCGTCCTGGCGTCCGATCTGTTCGACGCCGACGACCGCACGCTGCAGCTGCTGACCCAGCTGCGCGCGCAGCGCCACGACGTCTCGGTGCTCCACATCCTCGATCCGCACGAGCGCAGCTTTCCGTACGACGGCCTGACCCAGTTCGAGGCGCTCGAGAGCGCCAACAAGCTGCTGGTCAACCCCGCGGCGATCCGCCAGGACTACCTCGCGCGGATGGACGCGTTCCTCGCGCGCACGCGCAGCCTGCTGACCGCGGCCGGCGTCGACTACCACCTCGCCGGGACCGATCAGCCGCTCGAGCGCACCCTGCTCGAGCTGCTCGTCGCGCGCTCGCGGCTCGGCCCGGCGCGGAGGGCCGGCTAGCCGTGGGCTTCCTCGCGCCGCTCATGCTCGTCGGCGTCGCCGCGCTCGCGGTGCCGATCGCGATCCACCTGATCGGCCGGCGCCGCGCGCGCGTCGTGAAGTTCGCCGCGCTCGACTTCCTGCTCGCCACCAAGCGGCGCACCGCCCGGCGGTTCCGGCTGCGCGAGCGCATGCTGCTGCTGGTCCGCGCGATCGCGTGCGCCGCGGTCGCGATCGCGCTGGCCAAGCCTTACACCTCGTGCGCGCGCAAGGGGCCGGCGGTGACCCGTGGCCCGCAGGCCGCGGTGCTCGTGATCGACGACTCGTTCGCCGCCGGCTACCTGATCGACGGCAAGCGCTGGCTGCGCAGCGCGACCGACGAGGCGCGCCGGATCCTGACCCAGCTCGGCCCCGAGGCCGAGGTCGCGATCGTGCGCGCGTCCGAGGGCGCCGATCACCCGAGCGAGCTGACCCGCGACCACCTGCGCCTGCGCGATCAGCTGCTCGCGCTCGAGCCCAGCGGGCGGCCCGCCGACACCACGCGCGCGCTGGCCCGCGCGTCGCAGCTGCTCGCGGCGTCGAGCCACATGCGCAAGACGGTGTTTCTGATCTCGCTGGTCGCCAGGACCGGGCTGCGCCCCGACGATCCGCCGTGGGACAAGGACGGCCCGACCCTGGTCACCAGCGACCTGCGCCCGCCCAAGCTCCCCAACTTCGCGATCACCAGCCTGCGCGCCGATCCCGATCCTGGCGCGGCCAGCCGCGGCGTCGCGTTCGACGCCGAGGTCGGCAACTTCTCCGACGTCGCGAGCAAGGTCGAGCTGTCGCTCGCGATCGCCGATCGCGTGGTCGCGCGCGGCACGCTCGAGCTCGGCCCCGGCGAGCGCAAGACCAAGCGCTTCCTCGCCGCGCTGCCGGCCGGGGCGCGCGTGACCGACGCGTACGTCGCGCTGGCCGGCGACGCGCTCGCGATCGACGACCGGCGCTGGGTCCGCGCGTCGCTGCGCGATCGCGTGCGCGTGCTGATCGTCGACGGCGATCCGCGCACGGTGCGCCACGACGACGAGGTGTTCTACCTCGAGGCCGCGCTGCGGCCCGGCGACCGCGAGGACAGCGGCACGTCGGTCCGCGTGATCACCAGCGAGGAGCTGGCCGGCGTCGAGCCCCGCGCGCGCGGCACCGCCGCGGCGATCGATCTCGACGAGTTCGACGTCGTCGTGCTCGCCAACGTCGCCGCGCTGTCGACCGAGCGCGTGAATGTCCTGGCTGACTGGATGCGCGCCGGCGGCGGCATCCTGGTGTCGCCCGGCGATCACGTCGATCCCGCGGCCTACGACCGCACGATGCTGCCGCTGCTGCCGCAGAGCCTGCGCGATCCGATCGACACGACCTGGGGCGCGCCGCCCGACGAACGCGACAGCCGCGCGCTGCACCTGGTGAAGTGGGAGGCCGATCATCCGATCTTCACGCCGTTCTCCAAGGCGGCGCCCGAGCTGGCCGACGCGCGGTTCTTCAAGATCTCGCTGCTCGGGCCGACCACGTCGGCCGATCGCAAGGTGCTCGCGCGCTTCACCAACGGCGCCGCCGCGCTGGTCGAGGCGTCGCTCGGCGCCGGCCGGACGCTGCTGTTCACCTCGACGCTGGATCGCGACTGGAACGATCTGCCGATCCACCCTGGCTTCCTGCCGCTGATGCAGCAGGCGGTG
>Ga0307513_10001157_pt1 | contig 38221 bp, 20 predicted proteins | sample 15_EM_MG_FD_202174 | JGI IMG/M metagenome (GOLD analysis project Ga0307513, IMG submission 202174) | Populus trichocarpa ectomycorrhiza microbial communities from riparian zone in the Pacific Northwest, United States - 15_EM | ecosystem: Host-associated > Plants > Roots > Unclassified | place...
GCTGCCTGGCTGGAATGGAAAGGGGGAAAAGGGAAAGGGAAGGGGGGGAGAGCGGGGAGGGAGGGATAGGTGGGGTGGCTGGAATGGAAAGGGGGAAAAGGGAAAGGGAAGGGGGGGCGGTTGGAAAGGCGGGGGGTTGGAAATGTAGGGTTAGGTTAGGGTATTTATTATTTAGGTTTAGGATGTTTCCTTTTATATTTTTTTTTAGATTCAAATAAATCGGTTCGGTTTGGTCCGGTTTAAGCCTTTTTAAACCGGAACCGAACCGGACCGGGTGATTTTTATTTTTTTTTAATCAGTTTATTCGGTTTTTTCTATCGATTCGGTTTTTTCGGTAAATTTTTTCTTGGTTTTTTCGGTTTAATCGGTTGGTCGGTTTTTTTGAACACCCCTACTCAATATTATGCCCCAGTATTTGATCACTAAGGTTGGTCATAACAAGGCATCAATGACCTTGTTAAAAATGGTTATGTTAGATTTTATAGGGGTATAAGAGATATTATGTAGGTATTTCCAAGAAAACCTAATTATTGGGTCTAAAACCTTTAGTACAACTTTTTCTATGGTAGAAACAAGGTCAAACTACAATGTTTTTCTTAGACGAGACTGGATAGATGATAACATGTGTATGTCATCTTTTTTACACTAAGCTTTGATAATTTCACTACTAAATAGATCAATCAAAATAGTTAAAGCAGATAATAAACCATTTGTGGTTAATTCAATGATGAAAGTTGTATGGTTAGACAACAATGATATCGATCTAATCTAGTTCATGAGCATGGATAACATGGGTCCCATTAACTTCTTAGTTAGTAAAAATATAGCATGAATAGAACAACTCAAAACAACTTTTAATAGGCCAAATAACTCATAATAAAAGGAAAATGACCAAGAATTTAAAACATGAGATTAGATGAGTTATTATGACCTAATAGTATGTTTTGAGGCTTTTAATGAAGCCTGTCATTATATGGGGTACCATAATAGAATTTATTTAATAGAATCAATCAAGATGTAAAATTAATCTTGATCGATATGATAAGTCTTGCTTCAGCACCATCAAAGATGGATGATAGATATGCTGAAGTCCAAGACATGTTAATTGAAGACAAGCCTAAACTAACCTTTATAAGTGTAAATATATAAAAGAAGTTCAAAGTGAAATGATAGTATTGTTACACATTTATAAAGACTATTTTACGTAAGATTATGATGAAATATCTAGTTTAGACAAAGTTTTGGTAAAAGGATCCTCTACCAATCGAGCCTATGTTTAAGCCACACAAATAACCTTCACGAAGAATGGCTCTAAACACGATCGATAATGTGAAGGAAGAAGTTAAACAACTCCTAAAAGCTAGATTTATTAAGTCAATAAGAATGGCAAATTAAAGGTATACATAGATTTCAAATATTTAAATCATACAACTTTAAAAGATATTATCTAATGTCAATGGTTAATATGCTAACCAATAAAGCATTTATTAATAAAATACTTAGCTTCATGAATGGCAACTCTAGTTACAACTAAATTTTTATTATATAAGAAGATGTTTTCGAGATTGTATTCAGATGTCTTAGTTCTTATACCAAAGAGCAATTGACTTAATCTTCTATAATATTGATCATATTGTGATAAAGTCAAAATCAAAATATACTTACCTAGATAAACTGCATCCTACCTTTAAATGAATGAGGATGCATGACATAATAATAAGCCATTTAAAATGTACATATGGAGTGTAAGCATGTAATTTTCTACGATATTAATTGCATTAACAAGGCTTAGAGGTTAAAAAAATAAAGCACAAGCAATCATAAAAGCACAACCTTCTCATAATAAGAAGGAACTTCAAAGCCTTATTGGCATAATTGATTTTGTAGGGAGGTTCATTTCAGATATTGTAGGGAGTATTAGACCCTTTACTGAGTTATTGAAAGGGAAAAGCTCTGATAAGTTTTAACAAACTGAAAGCAACAATTTCATTTGAAGTCGTAAAAGCTTATTTAGTTAAATCTCCATTATTGACCCTATCAAGGATTGGGAAGCCTTTAACACTATATATTTCAATAGTGGAAGGACCAGTTGGCAGCATGCTAGCATAAGAAACAACTCTGAACATGAACATGTTGTGTATTATCTTAGTTGTGCACTCATAGTCAGAGTTTTGAAACCCGGCCCGGCGGGTCGACCCGAGGCTGAAACCAAGCCAAGTTTAAGAAAAAATAGGGAAAAGCAAAACCCGGGGTGACCCAGCGATCTGGCAAGCCCCGATCAAAAACTCGGTTGCAATCATTTGACTTTTATTTTTTTTACTAAAACGACGTCGTTTTGATTTTCAAAAAAAAAAAAGAATTGACCTGGGCGACCCGGTGACCCAGTCAAAACTCGGAACCCAGGCCTTGGACCGGGCCAGTCACCGGGCCGGGTTTAAAAATTATGCTCATAGTGGTTAAAAAAATACATTGATAGAGAAATTGTGTATATCTTTGATTTCATCTTTGTTAAATTACCTTAGTATATATTACTAGTTATCATAATTGTAAAACAAATTTAATTAAATATATGCTATCAAAATATTTTTTAAGAGGTCATATTGATAAATGGACATTGGCATCGTTTAAATTTAATTTACATTATATGTCATAAAAGGTAGCTAGAGGTTAAGCTTTGGTTGATTTCTTAGTTGATCACACGTGCATCGGTATCGATCATGAATTTAAATAGGATATCAACATTATTATAGCAGAACATGTTCCATGACCATTATGGTTTGATGCATCCAAGACCAGGAACAAAGTCAGTGAATATGTAGTTATAATGTTGATGTCTCTAATAAGTCATAAAATGACATTATCCATTTAGCTTGATTTTTGTTTCACAAACAATCAAGCTAAATATGAGGTTTTAATTATATGTCTAGAAATGTTATTGGAGTTAGGAGAGATTCATTACTTATTATAAACCAGTTATTTGAAGAATATAAGTGTGAGCACTCAACTCTAACTCTATACCATACTATATCCATAAACCTTATTAAATGGTCTTCTTTTTTTATTTTTGTTTTTTCAGTGAGAGGAAATAATATAAAAGCCAATAACTTAGTTCAACATGGAACAAGATACAAGATGGTCTTTAATAATCTTGGAATAATCTCTGTCAAAATCATCGATTGATCAGTCATAGTTGGCTAATATCCAACAAGAATGTCATTACAAACCATGCAATGCAGATTTCATGGTCGAAATTGCAAAAGTTAATTTTTCTTCCAAGTTTATATAATCTATTTATTCCTAAAATTAATTAAGTAATTTAATTCATTATTTTATATACTAATCCATATTATTTTTCTCGATTTGGCATGGATCCAAATTGTACATCAAATGGAGTGGTGATAGGCTTCATCCAGCACTATAGGCTCTATGCAAGGATGGACATAGCCTAGGTATTGTGACGTGGACAATGTCCAGGTTTTATCTTTGAGATATATATTAAGGAAATTGACTTGGTGGGCTTGGAGCTAAAGAAGGCTCAATTGTTACCTTCTTTATTTTTTGCTTGTAAGCTGAAGTAGTTTAGCTAAAAGACACTCTTTTTTTTCCTCTTGTACAGTCCAAGCATGGATTATGTTATGCAGTTTCAATAGCCAAGACCACCCTCCTTCCCGTATAAATAGCAGCCTCATAACATTATGAGAGGATATACAATCTTCCATCTTTTTGACATTTTTGAAGTCTTTGATCTCTTGCTATCCAAAACTCTCACGCCATGCAGTTTTCAAAGCTTCTTCAGTCTAGATTTTGATCGCTTGCCCGGCATGCCATTCACTTGTTGTTGCTAGGACTACCAGCTCTTTCTCCCTACTTGTTTCCATCTTTCTTGATTGATAGACCGTTGATCACAGCATTAATTAATTAGTTCTCGATATCTTAACCGGCCTGCTGACAAATCATTTGGCATATTCTCAAGAACCTTCACACACACGCCAAGATGAATTATAATTTAAGACTTTTAGTATTTGAGCACGCTTCATCTCTCTTGAAAAGAAAAGTTGTGATGATTAAAGATGAAAAACTCGTGCTGATCGAATTAGGATGAATTAAGTGATTCAACACGCTAATTGTATCAGTAAAATTTAAAGGGCTGCCGGCGCTCCATGCCGAACTTGCACTACGCGTCTTTGTTTCTGATCAATCTTGTGTTTCTTTCATTTGCTCTTCTATGTGAAGTAAAAGCAGGCAAGGATTTTAAGGAAGCCAATGGCTTTTCAGTCCCACCTTTGAGGACTTGTTGACCCTTTTGTGTAAAAGAAATCTCCTCGTTTTATAATTAGTTAGATAAGCTTGGGTGATGGATATTGCCATTAAACATTAAACAAAGCAATCAAGACCTCTTATTCTAAATTAAACTCCATGAGTAAGTGGCAGTTCACCGACCTCCACCTTATAACCAACCAGGAGGCCGGAAGTATGTCAGAAAAATCTTGATCATTCTTAGAGGAATCCCAACGTCCCAGTTCAAGGAATTAGATGAGACGACTATAATCTTCCATGCATGATCTCAGATGAGAGGAAGATGACCATATCGGCAGTCTTTCTAGACTTTTAGTTGATGACACGCTTTACTTGATCGATTTTTGTGTACTCCATCCATGACACAAGACTCTGCCGTGAGTGATAAAATTATCTTACTGGATATAATAAATAAATAAAAATTCAAGCATACCCGCCCACCTACTTTACTTTTTTCTGCTGACCTAACCTTTCCAGCCATTATATTTTCTTGACAGAAAACATCATCTGATGACTTCCTCCTCGTATGCAGGTATTAATCGAAACACCAGGTCTCTCCTTGTACGAACCTACTCTCTTTTGATCTCTTCCAAGCTTCTAGCTCTCCACATAATGCTAGTTTTAAATCACTAAGCCCCATACACTTCTAGCTTCCTTGGCAAATTAGCTAAGAACAAGTCAACTTTGATTTATGGTGGAGAGGAGAATTGTTTTTCCAATGATGGCTGATCCATTCAGGAAACTCTCTACAAGTCTGTGATGTTCCTCCCTTGCACATACTCTCTTTTAAGCCATGCATTTATAGCTCTTTTTGGTACTCGGCAACAGTTTTCCTGTTAATTTCTGGTAGGTTTATTGCTACGGCTTATTGAGTTAGTACTCGCCATTAATTGGGTTGGAAATTGAACTGTTACAGAACAGAAGCAAGGAGATATTATCATGCAAGAAGAAATAATATCTTTGAAATTCTTTTGAGGGTATTGAAATGGAATTCAAATTATAAAAAATAAAGACGAGTAAATCAGAGAACAGAGACCCTCTGATTTGCAAATCAATTACTCTTTGAAATAGCACTGAAAATACGATTTCAAAAATACCCAATCCCATCTTCTTCTGTCCCAACATTGTAAGCGCGCGGCTCAAGAAACTCCATTCCTGTGAGAATCTCTGTTGTTCCATGCATAACATGCTTGACAGGTTGTTGACGCTGTGCAAATTCCTGGGATCAAACACAAGGTAAGAATATTCAACTTCAGGATTTGCTTCCCCGGCCTCCATCAAAGCTTCCACGGTCCTAGTTAATGCCAGCTGTCTATCATAGCCCTCGTTAATAACTTTCCTTTCCAGTACTGTTGAATTAAATTAAATTATGATATAGAATTAAATTTCATTCCACATACAATTTGATTCTAAACAAGCTGTTAGTCCTCTCAAGATTTGTTTGATGTTTGATAATAGAGGGAAAGATGGACGGATAAACTCAATATCCATATTAATATCAATGATATTAATAAATAATAAGAGTTAAAAAGGATGTCCATGTCGATCATTCATGGATTTGAACCTAGACAGACAGGTAATAATTAACATGACTTGCCAGGTTTGATGTGTTGGTTTTCGAACTTGAATAAAGATAAAGAAGCAAAGTCAAATTAGGCAGTCCAAGTTTAACCTAAGCTCATGAATTGATCTAAGGGATTAATTACAATTATCTTGAACCTTAATAGTAACTCAAACCCAAATTTGGTCGAATAAAATCATTTGTTATGGCTTTTTATATATATCCTTTCATAAAGCAATGGTACAATATTATGATATTGTTCAAAAAGCTTCAGATATTTTTTAAAAGCTTTCACTTGGAGTAACAGATCACAATTGATTAGTATTTTTATTTTTATAGAATAATATAAATTATATTTTGAGATTTTATTTAATAATTTAAATTTTTAAATTAAATTAATTTTTTAATATAATATCAGAGACAAAGACATAAATTATTCGTGTCTTTTATTCATCTCACAAGGTTTTCTGTTTTGTATTCCAATCCATCTAGTAACAATGATAGATTCCGCTTGAATTAGATATTACTGGCAATTATATAATGTTTCGAGGATGAGATCACTTTTTTTTATTAAAAAAAAAAACACATTTGAATGTTGCAAAAGTTTTTTTAATAAAAATATAATTATGAATTCAAAATATAATAGCATATTAGACAGAAGTATCTCTTTGAAATATTGATAAGGTAATATATTGATTTAATCCGGGTTAACTTGTCAAATCTACAACTTGAATAATGAGACTGTAATGATCCTATAAAAAACAAATCAAAATAAATCATAAAGACCAACTTTTGATTAATTCAATATTAAATAGTAAAATTTAAAAAAAAATCAAATTAAAAAAAAACTATCCAAATCAACTCAAATTAACCTGTCAATCATGTATAACCTAAGTTGTGGAGTCGAGATAAACCCACAAAAAATAAATCAAGAAATTCATGAATTCTAATTTAGAAAAAAATGTTAACTTCATAGAAAGAGAGAATAAAATTTAAAAAATAATAATTAGAAAAAAGCAGGGGGGGAAAGAGAGTAAAGTGATGCTCGCAGTCCCGAGCTCCAGGCAAGGGATTGCTGAACCAAGATTTTCACGTATGTTGGCTTAGCTTCAAAGCCAAAGCCAAGCACCACAATATATCCAGGCCCCTCTGGGAAAAGTAATCAAGAAAATGATAGTAACTCGACATGCTGGCACAGTGACAGACTCACCATCATGCATGTATGTATCCACTACTCATAAACAAACAAGTTCTTGACGTTCTTTTCTTATCCACCGAATTAACACTTGAAATTGCCTTTCCTTCAAAGTTAAGCACAGAAATATGCTCATGGAGTGTTACTAATCATGATAACCTTCTGTCACTCTTCCACCAAAATAAAACATCATTCACCTAACACACAAATGTTAACAAAAGCTTGCTAGCTAGCTGCCTGCCTCCTCCAAGCCTGTGCCATCCTTCAGTACTCTAATTATTCCGTCAACTTTTTACTAAAATGCCTCTCCTGTTCGTCCTCCTCTTCCTCTCCTCGTATGTTCGGACTGCATTTTCTGCCCATTGCAGCACCACCACGCCCACTAAGACTTTTGAAAAATGCATGGCACTCCCTACCCAGCAAGCCTCGATGGCTTGGACATTTCATGCCCACAATGCCACCCTAGACCTCGTGTTTTTTGGTACCTTCATTTCACCTTCCGGTTGGGTGGGGTGGGGGATCAATCCTTCCTCGGCCGAAATGACCGGCACTCGTGCTCTGGTTGCCTTTCCAGACCCCAATTCAGGCCTGTTAGTCCTGTTACCTTTTATTTTAGACCCAACAGTAAAGCTCCAAAAATCGCCACCCCTCTCTCGCCCCCTAGATATCCAGCTTCTATCCTCCTCCGCCACCCTCTACGGTGGCAAAATGGCCACTATACACAATGGCGCGGCCGTCCAAATTTATGCCACTTTCAAACTTGTAAGGAATAAGACCAAAATTCACTTGGTGTGGAACCGTGGCCTATACGTTCAAGGTTACTCCCCAGCTATCCATCCCACAACCTCCAGTGACTTATCTTCCATTGCCACCATCGATGTCTTGTATGGTTTCAGTGCTGCCCATAAAGATGATACCAGAACATTAAAGACGGTGCACGGGATCCTAAATGCTGTCTCATGGGGAGTCTTACTCCCAATTGGAGCTGTCACTGCAAGATATTTGAGGCACATACAAGCACTAGGGCCAGCATGGTTTTATGCTCATGCAGGGATACAACTCTCTGCTCTTTTCATAGGAACGGTAGGATTTGCCATTGGAATTAGACTTGGGGAATTATCACCAGGAGTGGTTTATGGCCTACATAGGAAGCTTGGTTTCGCCGCATTTTCCTTCGGAGCTTTGCAAACACTAGCACTGTTGTTCAGGCCTAAGACCACTAACAAGTTCAGAAAGTACTGGAAATCTTATCACCATTTTGTGGGGTATGCTTGTGTGGTGCTTGGAGTTGTAAATGTTTTTCAAGGACTTGAAGTTATGGGAGAGAGCAGGTCGTATGCTAAGTTAGGATATTGTCTGTGCCTCTCTACATTGATAGGAGCTTGTATAGCATTGGAAGTGAATTCTTGGGTGGTTTTTTGCAGAAAATCGAAAGAAGAGAAGCTGAGAAGAGAAAGGTTGATTGGAGGAGGGTCTGACAAGGACAGTGGGAGCCATGGTTAAGAAGTTAACCTGTGATCAGTTCCATAGAAGAAGGAGAAGAAAAATATAAAACTGGTGCGACTGGGATTTTGCATGGTGCTTTTTGTAGGCCAAGAAATTTGTTCGTTCTTCTTTTTGCATCATCTAGTTGTTAATTAATTATTTTCAGGTCTGTAAGGATGTTCTACAGAGAAATCTCTATAACTATCTATCTCAACGCCTTCCTTAAAAAAAATAGGTTTATTAAAGTGTCGCATGTAAGTCGTCGTTTCTTTAGGCTTCAGCCCCTTCTTGTACTCGCGAAAAAGAAAAAGGAAGAGACACTCCCTCTCTCGACAGGTCATATCATTAAAGGCCGTTTCCAGTCCCTCTTTTCGACTTTGGGCCATTAGAAATCTCCATCTCTTCTCACCTTCATCAGTTTGGTCAGATCAAACGCACCAAAACCGAGTAATTGAGTGTTGAGGGCAACATAAAAATGGCGGTTCTAAACATGGCGTTGATTGTCTACTTTAACAGAAATACCACCCACCCGCCAAGTTATTTATCTTTTATGATCGCTGACACGCCATAAAGCCACAGGGACACTGACAAAAAAGCATAGCATCAATGAACCATTTATTAATGATAAGTTGAAAACGTTGATACAGAAGAGTTTTCTTGAGAAGCACTTTTATCTCATTATCCAAGCTTAGGTGACAAAACTGACACAAGTCCGACCAAGAGAAAAACGTACAAGACCAACATAAAAAGACCTGCCGGATTTCATGGTAGAAAGCATTCGACCAAGAAAGAATCCGACTGAATCCAGATCAAAAGCATTGCTAATGGCTCGATATAGCCACAGGTGAATAAGATTGTACTGTGCCTGCAAAACTGATGGCTCGATAGCCACAATGTCGAGGTCAGGAATTCGATCTTCGGTTTTCTCTATGAGCATGAAGGCCATTAGACAGCATTAGAGGAATAAATCATTGTTCATTTACAGAGAACTGAAAGGGACGATCAAGCTTGAAGTGATGGGAAATGGGCAAAGAACAGTCAAAACTTAAACAAAAAACAAAAGACTATCCCAGATGAAAACGAATGGGATATCATATGATGCATGCAAGTCCATAAGCCAGGGATTGGAAAGCAAGGCATGTATGGAAACTCGGAAACATTGGGAAGCAAACGAAATAACAAGACTGACTTAAGCATAATGAGGAGACGAGAATCGGAAAATACTATTGTCTTAGCAGGAAATAATATGCAAATTGCTGTTGAAAAACTAGGAGGATCCCACTGCTGACCACTCTGAATGCACGCAATACTGCAACCACTAATTAGAATCTCATCAAAACAACGTAATCGATTGAACACTAGATAGATATCCAGTCATCAATATAACTTGGTCTAAAATGTGGCAAGACAATTTACGTATTCAGATCAAATACCAAGTTTTTTTTTTTTCAACTGTTAGCTTACAAAATATAGAAATGGAAAAAGAATAATATTATGTTGCTAACTTATTCATGGGGGACCCTAGATGGGTATCCCTTGAACGTATCACACTAGTAAAATAAACAAGAATCTGGGGGGTACAATCTGCTGAAAAATAATCCCCATTAATGGGAAGTAGGAAAAACAAGAAGACATAATTGAAAAATCCACAACTTAGCCAGAAATTACAGGGCGTAAAAAACTAGGGGGTAAAAAAAGTCTAAATCTTTTTGTATCGCCGGCCTCACCAGAGATGCATGATACAGTTCGACTATATCCCGCAAGCTGATTTTACATCTCAATCAAAGAACAGAAACAAAAAAACCTAAATTGTAACTCAAAACTCAACCCTTAACACAAAACCTTATAACTTCTATCTCTAAATTTAATTCTTCGAGCACTCCAGTTAGCTCTAGATAACCAATTTGTTTTAACTGAAATATACTAAAGAGAGGATGCATGAAATTCACAATTCACCTGAGTCACCGGAATATCTCCACTTAATATATCATGATAACTGAAATGATCCAGCTAGGCAGCAATTCCTGAAAAAAATTAGAAGAAAATCCCTCAAAATCTAAAGGTTGAGGCACAATTAAATCAATTCATCAAATTGTACCATGTAAATTTCCCTGGAATTAGTTGTCAACAAATTAAAATGGCTATGCTTTGTGCAAAAAATTTCAGTTCAAAAATTGCAGGCGAAAAAATTAAATTACACAAGGAAAACCATTGACATCAGCATGAATACTAGTGAGGCAAATCAAAGAATTTTGCGTTGTACATAACAATCATACAGATACTTGGAACGCACTCATTTCTTAGCTAAATGGATGGTACAGTACAACATAAGCAGTTCAGTCAACAAACAAGATGTAGAACCACATATTTAATAGATATTTGTAACACAATGATAAAGAAAGATGCTCCAACCTAATGAATAAATGCAAAATTGTATTCATGTGAGTGGATTGTGTTACCTTTGCAACCCATCCCTCACAAATTGGTGAACTTATAATCCAGGAATTAAACTTCAAAATCAGTGAGCTTGTAATCTAGGAATTATTATTTAGAAAAGAAACCTCCTTGCTTCACTGAAAAATTTATTCTTTGAAACATCACTGACTTCCGTCTGTCTTTGTTATTCAATCTTCTTATAGGTCCCTAATCGCAGGAATTCCCAGGCCCACCATTCCCAATTTCATAATCTTCCTTATCCTTTTTACATCTTATCAATAAGCATACAAACTACAATCAATCAACAAATGTCACGTGCTCAGAACTAAAGAATGTTTTTATTTACACAATTTGATCCCTTACAACTAGTTTTTTTATTCACCTAGGTTTAATATGAAATACTATCATAGGAAGCCTCCAGGACAACATGATTACCTAAACTTGCAAATGCAGCAACTAAAGTGTGATAAATTAGTCATTTAGTCTGTTATCATTACTTGCACACATTCCAGGCCTTCTACACCATTCTATCTGAATCTTTATTTGCAAAGCATATGGTTGAACTTCTAATTCAAAATCCTCAAACCAAAATCCTCAAAATGTGGACTGGGTCAGATTCACAGGTGAAAACACCTTAGTTCATGAAACAGTTGGGTCAAAAGGGGAACCAATTGACACAAAATTCCAAGTAGACAGAAGATCTCAATATGGTATTTTTCAAGCCAACAAAGCATAAAAGAAGATTAATGCCACAATACAAGTTCATATTTAGAAGCAAGGACAACATGGTAGGAAAGCACATGAGGAATCGAGCAAGTTCTCCCTTCAATGCACAGTCATAGTGGAAATTTGAATTAACATCCAATCTTGATAAGCCTACGCTAGAGGCCAACACTGGGATCTGCCTTTTATTTTCGACATTGGCTATAAACTAACTTCCGAGGTATAATCCCACTGTTAAGATGATAATACTAGGATCGTTGAAAAATCCAAACTGAAACAGATCACTGCAAAACTTAAAGGTCTAAAATGCTAAGAAATACGAGGAAAACTATGGAGATTACAGATGCAAAATAAAAGCAATTGGAGACAAAAATAATATCGTTTAATATAACATAAAACATATGCATATTTGAAACCAATTTCCTATCCAGCATGAAACTATTGTTGTGAAAGAGAATATTATGGGAGGAAAAATAATTACACCATTTGAATTCTTTTTACTGACAAAAATTAGCAGGCACTTCAAAACAGAATGGTAAACAAAATGGAATGGAGGGAGTACAGTATGTGTAATAGTGCATAAATAATAGTGGAGAAAATTCATGGTTTTACATCATGTAAAAATCAACCACAAAGACAAAAGACTTGAAGAGGCAGAAAAAAGTTTTGTGCTAATCACTGGTGCTTTATCAATCGAGAAAAACATTTCTTGACACAGGGATATAAATTAAATCAATATCAACAAAGATACTATAGAATAGAACTAAACCTTGCTAGGTAAACATCAACTATCTACATCTCAACAATGGGAATGAGGCAAACTTGCAATAAATGCACCAGAAAGAATGAGCAATTTAATGGCAATTCACAAAGTCACGAACACATGACAAATGAAGGGAGAACATGCAACTGAAGCGAGAAATCATGCAGACAACTAAACAAAAATCAATGTTGTGTCTACTTGAGTAAAGTTTTTCAGTTTTCTTGAAAGATTTTCTAAGAAATAGAAACTAAAGAAAAGGCGTTTTCTAGTTAAGAATAAAAATTGTTTTCTTGGACGTGTTTTCTATCTCTCTATTCCTTCAGAAAACTGAAAAACATCAAAAAGTTGTTTTCCAAATTCTCTCTTATTAGAGATAAGGGCATTGTTCAGCTCACCTAATTTTTTAAGCCCCTTTCTTTTATTATTTTCAATGCAAGCCAAAAAGGACCTTATTTTATATTTTGAAAATTTTGTATTTGTAAACACATTTCCTTAATTTTCCAAGAAGAAGTCTTTTTAGAATAAATTAAGAAAACTAGAAATGGAAACTAAAAAGTATTCTAAAAGTAAACACAGCCTAAGCTTTTCTAGCCTCATTTTCCAATCAATATATGCACAGAGAACATCTTCTTTTTTCACTTTTCATATGACAATTGTGACGATAGTTTGGATTGCTCCTCTGAACCTCAAGACCAAGAATGTTAATTCATGAAAATGGAAAATGATGATATTGAGCTCTCAGCATTATTAATAACTAAATATTCTGCACAGGGTGTGGGGGTGCCCATCCCAAAATTGTGATTAGCCCATGGTTTCTAATGAATCTACAACAGAGACAAGAATTTGAGACATTTGATGTATGTATGGCGTACAAGATCATGTTCCTCACAGCACATTGAATTATTAATTACTCAGTCAACTATTGCACCAACCATGAGGTTATGTAAATTTCTACTAATCAATTGTTTGCTACATTTCATGAACTGCAAAATTAAGTTCAGACATTTGAAACTAGACACTTGAACATTATTCCTCTTACATACTGTAAAAAAGAACAAATAATGTGGCAGTTCAATGATTTGGGTTAAAGCAACACTTTCAACAATAGAAATCAACTCGTTGTTGTAGGAAGACTCCCACATCCAGCGAGTGCAAGATGAGAATCCGTGTAGTGAACAAAACGAGACATGCTATAATAGCTACCTGTTTCAAATTGATTTCTTCATGTTTCAAAAATTACAAAGGTTTTGTGTAAATCATTTGTAATTTTTTCATATCTGTACATATGCGCATATATATAGATAATGAAAAGAAAATGAAAAGAAAATGTAGACTAATCGCTTATGCTACTACTGGTTATGAAGCATACTTATCTCTCAGAACATTAGGAGCAACTTTAATGATTCAGTATGGATTTATTTGGTAATATTGAGAAAGAACTTTCAAAGAACCAGAGCAAGCAGTTGAATGGATGTACTAGACTAGGAGCTCTTACCTCTATTTGACTGTCTCTTATTAACACTATAACCATCAGCATAACCAGGAGAGTTCTGTACTGGAACATCAGAGGTGGTATTGCCGAGGCCATAACCAAAAGAACCAGATCCATCTCGCTCGGAATTTGACGGCTGCCAAGTGGGGTACCTGTAATCTGAATTACCACCATAAAGATCAGCAAATGCTCCATCAAAGCTACCATTTGATGCAGCATATGATGATGTTGGGGCCCCATTATTCCCACTATTTCTTGCATAACTACCCATGCCCTGACCAAAACTATTTTCACCACTTCCATGCCCAAAATTCAGACTGCTATTAGAAACATTATTTCCTCCACCTTGACCTGAAAGAGATGAAGAACCCCAATTAGCTCCACTGTTGCCAAAGGTGCTTCCTCCAAGGCTTCCAGTTCCAGATCCCATGTATGCATTTGAACTTGTAGAGTTGGTGTTATAATTGAGCCCCCCGTTTCCCCACAGATTTCTCGTTGCCGAGCTGAAAAATGAAGTATTTCCTCCATTACCTCCATCATATCCTACAGGTCTAGCAAGGTTATTGGTATTACCAATGTAGTAAGGACTCATTCCTCGACCATAGCTGAGATTGCTATTAAAATTTGCATCCCCCCCATAACTAGGGCTCAATGCTGGCTCAAAATTCAAACCCATTCCATAACCAGAACCAAATGGAGGGAAACCACTTCGACCACCAGCAACCAGACTGAACCTATCATCCATTCTAAGTCCATAACCTCCAACTGCACCTGGAGTATATCCCTGAGTGTAGCCATTAAGGAGGCTATTAACCCTATTTAGGCCATAGTTATATCCACCAAGTGGGCTGCGACTGGGACCGGGTGATAACTCTTTGGGAACAGCTCGCTTAACCTCAACCATTTTGCCATTCAGTTCATGAAAAGTCTTCATCAAAACTTTGTCCACTGCCTCCTCAGAATCATAAGTGATGAACCCAAATCCCCTTGGCCTCTGTGTGTTATGATCATACATCACCACAACATCTGTGATGAGCCCAAACTGGTCAAAATATTTCCTAAAGTCACTTTCTGTAACAGTGGATGCTAAGCCTCCTACAAAGATCTTTTTTGTACGCCCTGGACCAGGAGAACCATGGATGCTACCGCCACTGTTTCTGCTCAGCATGTTCTGATCATCCCTGGGAACAGCCTTTTTTGCTTCAACCTGGTGATAAACGCACAATTAGAAAACCAAGCTTAGACAGTGGGAATCTGTCAACACTTAAAGCTTAACTTCAATACATAAAAAAAAACACAAATTTGGATGATTAGCAAAACTAACACCATCAAAAAAAATAAACAGAGAGAAGGCAAGCTTTTACTCTTGGCTTGATTTGATATCTAGTTTAACACAGGAAAAGAATTTAAAAAAAAAATTCTTCAGTTAGAACACTGGACACGTGACTCGGACACGGAAATGAATTCTCCACTTTGCATGGTGCAGTATATAGTAAACTTTCTGAAAAGCATTAGCACATTGCACACAAACTTAAAGGGTCACTTTAAGGTTAATATAGTTTACCATTCTGCCATCAATGCTGTGTTTTTCTTTAATGACTCTCTCTGCAATAGATGGGTCAGAGAAGACAACAAAGCCAAATCCACGGGCACGCCCTGTGGTGCGATCCTTCATTATCACAGCCTCTACTACCTCCCCAAAAGATTGAAAATAGTCCTTGAGCCTTTCTTCATTGGTGTCCCATGAAATTCCACCAATGAATAGCTTGCCACTGTCAGATTGCATTTTTTGTTTTTCTCTTTAATCTCTACAATAAAAAATATTTTTCTTAGTGAACACGAAGCCCAGAACTTCACAGATACAAATCACACTACTAATCAAATCAATAAAAAAAGGCAAACCTTTTTACACAATCGAAAGCCCGCTTCAACTCAGTAAACGTGTTTTACACTGGATCCAATCAACATCAACACGATTAACATACAATTCAATAGCAAATCAAAACCAACAAAGACCATTAACACTAAGCAGAAAATGAATGAAAGTTGTCACTATATTGAATAAGAATGCAATTCAGATTTTGGCAATACCTTTATTTAGACAATTAAGAAAAAGCACACAACAGAACTCCAATGTTTGTGTTTGACACAAAAACCAAAAACTTATCAGATCCTTCAACGATCAATCAGCCAACCAACAATCTAGAATCAATCAAGCCTGAAACAAGAGAGAAAAAACAGAAGAACCCAGAAACATCCTGGAATTCAATAAAGGTCCAAAATTTAGAAAGATCCGAATCCAAAAAAATTAAAAAAAATTATATAGCCCACCGATTAAAGAAAAGCCCAGATGGTAAATCTCATCAAAATTGATAATTTAAGATCTGAGAGGAGGCATAATGAGAATACAAATAGAGGGCATGCTCAACCTCCTCTACAATATGCCCTCCTCCTCTTCTTCTTTTGCTTCGTCTTCTACTACTTGTTTTAATTTGTGTTTATGATTTTTTATCAGCTAATGCAAATTCAGTTACCAAACAAAATTGCAAATTTATTTATACACGCATAAATTCTAGTGAGAGAAAAGGGTTATTTTTGTTTCAGAGAGGGGTAGAGGGGGAGAGAGAGAGAAGGCTATGCGGAGTCTGGTGTGAGGAATATATATAGGGAGAGGCTCAGAATGGAAGGGGGCTGATTTTCTTTTCTGTTTTTATATTTTTTAATAAAAATATTTTGAATTTTTCTGGGTTTTTTTATTATTATAATTATTTTTTACTCCTAGCCCTTTACAGTGAAAGGCAAAAATGCCTTCTTCTTCCTCAACAACCCCCCCCCCCCATCCTGTAGGTTCCCCCTCTGCACTTCTACGCCCTTCTACTTCTACACGCTTTGCATGCATTGGATTTTGCGGTGGGAAGATATTGTAGCGTTATTTTTTTAAGAAGTATTTTTTATTTAAAAATATATTAAAATAATAATTTTTTATTTAAAAAATTATTTTTAATATTAATAGATCAAAACATATATAAAAATACTAAAATTAATTTTAATTTAAAATATAAAAAAAATTAATTTTTTTCAAAAACTTTTTAAAAATATAAAAACAAACATTCTCTTCATCTCTATTATCGTTGTATCATCAGCCGTTTATTTTTCTGACTTTTCCAAATGCCAGAGACTAGTAAATTTTTTGACGGTTGTGATCCGTTGATGCTGGTGATGGTTGTGTTTACAAGGCATATTTTTTACCTCCTCGAGGTCAGAAGAAAAATGGAGGTGCTTAACTTTATTGGTAATTAGGCCCCTGATTTTTCTTTTAATTGTCATTTTCATTGCTTTTAGAACACACGACACATCAGCACCTTTTTTTGGGGGTAATCAAAACAGTTACCAGCCAATAACTTTTCTCTCAATTGGGTCCCCGGCTTAATTTTTTACCTTATTAAGTAAGTCCTCAACATGTCCAGGAATCCTTGTTTTGATCCCTCCATCAACAAATATACCTGGCATCATCCACAGATTGTGTGCCCAATTGAGAAAAGGTTTAGGCACATTCGTTGATGAAAGGATCCAATGAACGATTCTTGTGTACGACAGGGACTCGATTGATCAGAAACATAGATTGGGGATCCAATTGGAAATATGGTTATTTGTTGCTGACCAATATGAGGTTACTTTTTCTTTCATGTATTTTCAAGTCTTATGATGAAATTTGATTTCCGTTTAGGTACCTTTTGGGTTGCCGTTCAACTGGTTTTTTTTTTTAATTTAAAAAAAAAACATTTACTTTTGAATTAAAATTTTTTAATATTTTTAAATTATGTTGATATATTAATATTAAAAATAAATTTTTAAAAAAATATATACTATTTTAATATATTTTTAAATAAAATATATTTTAAAAACTAATATCTCAACCAGGATATAAATAAAAAGTTCACCTAGAGCGTTTAAATTTCTATTTAAATTATCAAACACTGTTCGATCTCATACTATTAGTGACTTTTATCTGGTAAATTAATTACCATCCACAAAATATCTTTTATATATAGATTTTTTTTCTTGAGAATATCTCATTTTTATTGATTGAGATAATTACGTGAGTGTTTGGAAACGCGGTTATACTTGTATTTTTAAAAAATTTAAAAAAAAATTATTAAAAATTATTTTTTTTGTGTTTTGGATCGTTTTGATGCGCTGATTTCTAAAATAATTTTTAAAAAATAAAAAAAATATCATTTTGATGCATTTCAGCACGAAAAATACTTTAAAAAACAATCGCAACCACACTTCTAAACAAGCATTCAGTATAATTGTTTTTTCTTTTATATATATGTGCAAATGTTATTGATTATTTTTTTTATTGAAAAGGTGATCGATTATTCTTTTTATAAGTGGTCCATCGATCTTCATATATTGTTTGGTTTCCCACATGAATTTGTCGATGCATATTTTCATTATTTCTTTGATAATCTTCCTATTAATATGTTTATTGCTTTTAAATTTTACCAACTACCTAACCAAGCTACAGTTACCGACTAGACTGGTGTCCGTACACGGAAATGCATTATTTTTCTATTAAAATATTTAGATTACAGAAACATGTTATTAAAAAAACAAATCAACCAATAAGTTGGTTTTATTTGTGCGGGATTGCATTATTTTTCTAGTAAAATATTTAGGTGTTGGAAATTTATTTTTAAAAAACAATCAATCAATTAAATAAGTTGATTTTATTTGAATTATATTAAAAAAAAAACAATGATAGCAAATAAGAAAATATATATAAAAAAAAGGGTCATGATAACACGGATAGAAAACCTTTTTTCAATAATAAAAAAAACAGGTTATTTACCTGATTGTGTTTAATAAATTTATTTACTAAAATCAATTTATAATAGAAATCGATACACATATGAAATTTATTGAGTAAAAAAATAAAAAAAATATATGCAAGACTGTACATATTAAAAGTATTTTAAAAAATAAAGATTTAATCTATATAAAATATTAAAAAAATACAAATGAATCATAAAAAAAATTAAACCCACCCAATATAATTAAAAAATAATTGTTATTTTAAAAAGGTTAAGAAATCTAAAAACATAGAATAGATATTAAGTAAATCATAAATTTAAAAGTTATTTAAGAAAAAAAAAGGTATTAATAAAAAAGAAAAGATTCAAAAAAAAAAGGAAAAAATTTTGGTATAAAAAATGAATTTTGAAAAATTAGAGGGACCATTACCTAATAGCCAAAAAAGATGGGCACTAGAATGAACTTTGCAAATAAATTTCAAAGTCACTACATATTTTACCTGTTCTTTTCACTTAAGTTCTTTGTCTTTCAATTCAACCATCCCTCCCAAAAAAACATGCAATAAAGTGCTAATTTGAGTTTCAATTGTTTAATTATACAAAGTAAAAGTTCAAAGATCAAAATGAATTTTTTTAAAAAAATCATAATTTAGATCCACGGTGATATGCAGTAAAATTGATACAATAAAACTTCAATATTAGAGTGTTTCAAGTTACACGAGAGACTTATTTTTCCAGAAGTTCATAGAGACGAGCTGAGCCCAATTCACATGTTTTAGTCTAGTTTTACAGCACACAGTAAAATGTCAGATTTCTATACGAAGTTTTCTTACGAATTCATCAGTTACAAGCTCAGGCCACTGTGAATTTCCAAGGTTCTGCAGATGGTCTGGTGGTGGATCCTCACGTCTGAAGTTTATGCCCCGTATCAAATTAGGGTTTTTATTTATTTATTTATTTATTTTGCAAACAAATGAGGATCGATGCTCGAGAACTAATGTTGTGAGCTCATGTGTGAACTTAGCCAAGATATTTCAATTATTTTATTCCCACCTTGATGCCCATTTGTTTTTCTTTTTCCATCGGTATCATCAAATGCTATTCCGACGTGGAATAACATATCATCTTAGCAATGCAAATTTGTTTGTTATTATTTCTTTAAAGTATCGATCGATCAAGTTCCACCATTGGTTTTTTTTTTTTAATGTATATAAACAATATTTTATATGACAAAGGTGTACAAGAAACCGGATAAACATGGAATTAAAAAAAAAAAAAAAAATGAACAGGGAAATATTAGGTATTTGACTCGCGCTTTGCTAGTCACGGGTCGGATATTTTTTTCAACAAAATAAAATTAAATAGGTATGCATTTAATTAAATAAATTGAGAATCATATATATATCAACAATTTTTTTTTTAAAAAAGTCATTGTGTATAACTAAAAACAAAAATAAACAAAGTTGGTATATGCATATATTTGATCTCGCAATACGAGTTATGTACTTAATTGTGTTCAACAACTTTATTTATTAAATTAATTTTTATTTAATCAGACGATAATAGAAATAAAAACATAAAATTGATTGAATAAAATCAATTAGAAAACAATATTATGCAAGGTTGCACGTATTATAAATATTATACAAACATAATTATTTTTCATTTTTAAAAATAAATTTCATTATATAAAACATAAAACAAAATTATAAATTACTTGGAATAATCTCTTTAGAAATTGAATACATAAAAAAATAATTAAAAGAAAACCACTATTTAAAAAAGTCTTCATGAACAAATAAAAATTAAGAGAAAATGGGTATTAATTTGAATATAACTTCTAAAAAATCATGTTAACAAAATGTGTTAATTTTTTTTTTAAAAAAATTTATATAATTTTTTTTTGAAAGATATCAAGTGTTGTTAGGCTCTGCAAGCTAGGGCTGCGTTGGTGGCCCGTTTAAAAAGGATCCTAATTGTTTTTTTTAAAAAAAAAAACTTAGATGACTCATCGTTTGTTTTTCTCATATTCTGACCACTTTAGTGGCTAGAAAAACAGGGTTAACTGATTTTTTACCTATAAACACAATTTTCAACCCATTTTTGACTCAAAAACATCTTAGACACCTTGATAAATCCATAAATAACCTTAAAAACACATATTTAAACCTGAGATCAGTCTGAAACCAAAACTCTTCCCAAGCTTAGATCTGGTTTCTTAGGCAATTTGAAGGTGAAAAAATATCTAAGTAAAACTCCACTCATCAAATGAAATTTGTTAACACCATGATCGACCATTTTGGTGGCTAGAATCAGTGTCAATGCTGATTTTCTCTATCTAACACTGAAAATTGACAACTCTTTTTTCTCTCAAATCGTAAACTTAAAAATATAAAAAATAAAGTTTTGAACTAAAATTGATTTTTTAAAAAAAAATTAAAAATTAAAAGGACATGATATTTATAGTTTAGAAAATATAAGGACTACATATTATACATTTTACCCAAAGGTTGAAAAACCCACCGAATTCCTCCGTGTTTTACACTTTGATCTCGTGTCTCTTGTTTTCTCCAAATAAATTAACCTAAATTTACTTATAATTTGGTGGCTACATCCAAAAAAAAAAAAAAATAGTGGAAAGACTACACCTTTTAGATTTACTTGTAATATAATAATTAGGCATTAAACGAGTTAAAAATAATCGCTTTTATATATATTAGACCCGTGTAAAAGTTATATATGGAGCGTAAATATAATATTGTTGGGTTGATGTTCCTACTTTTCTAGTGGCACCCTATCCTGCTTCATGTGCACATTGATGGTCTTCCCCAGTCATGTCGCATATCTAACGCTGATAAACAATTCCGTTATAATTATTAAATTTATTTTTTTATTTTATCTTCACAAGTTATATTTCATATCATTTTACATCTTGATATTTGTTTTTCTTTGGAAGCTTTTACACATGTGACGTCGTTCTGAATATTTCAATGTTAAAAGTAAAGATTTATATTACAAAATAAAATTTTAGGTTATAATTTAAAAGAGCAAGGATATTTTTTTTTCATTTTAATTGTTTAAAAGGCACAAACAACTTCAATTTAAATTTTAAGTCTAAAAGGCCCAAAAAACTTGAAGTTTAAATTTACGTATTTTTGGTATCTTTTTATTTTAAGTTTAAATTCTAAACTTTTTTTTTCCATGTTTCAGACATTAATATTAAGAAAAAAGAAAAAAAAGTTTGTTCATTCATAAAAAAAAATATCGATTTAAAAGTCAATAGATTCGTCTTAAGAGAGAAGTTTATTGGAGCTATAATTTTGAAACTCGATCCGGCCTGCTAGGTCGACCCGGGGCTGGAACCGGGTCGGGTTGAAGAAAAAACAAGGAAAGAAAAAACCCAGTGTGACCCGGATGACCCCGCGGGTTGACCCAGAAAAACACGTTTGCAAACCCGTTGACTTTTGTTTTTTACTAAAACGACGTCGTTTTGAATTTTTTTAAAAAAAAATTGACCTGGCTGACCCGGTCAAAACTCGAAACCCAGACCTTGGACCGGGCCGGCCACCGAGTCGGGTCTTAAAACTATAATTCGAGTTGTTGTTTTCTTCAAACATGTTTAAAAAAAAGTAAATTGGAGCCCATGAGGTTTTTTTTAGGAATTGGTTATGTTTTTTTCTCTAAAGTAATTAGAGGATGTTTTAAAATTAAATTAATTTTGTTGAAGTTTCTTTGATTTTTTGAGGCATGTTTTTGGATAAAATAATTTAAAATTTTAATTTTTTGAATCTAAAAGCTCAAATCAGTGGACAACATGTCGCTTCCCATCCTATTAAAAAAAGAAAAAGAAAAAGAAAGGCAGGTGTGTAGGCCTGACTAATAGTTCTAGGTGCGCATGAGCTTTTTGCTTTTTAGAATAGCTGCGCGCGCAGGCATGGTCTTCAAGCCCAGCAGCTACTTCCATGTTTTTCTGAATGAGATTTTGACCCGCCAACCATTTACAAAATTTCTTACCTATTTTCTTTTAATTAATTGTTTTGTTTTTCAGAAGATTTCTTCAAATAAAATTATTTATATAATATTTACAAAATTATCCAGCTATACTATAATTTTTAAATAAGATTATAGCTTTCACCATATTATTATTAGCAATTATTTTATGAGTCTAATATGAAAAAAAATAAAAAGTTTATCCATGAATATTTAACGAGAATAAAATATTAATTTTATTATTATTAATTTTTTATATAGTTATCTTAAATTAATCATTCTTTTATTTTTGTATACATTCACTTAAAAATATCTTGGCTTGATTTTTAATTTTGATAAGTTCTCACTAAAAAAAACTTTGTTTATGATAAAAAAACTTAAAAATACATGTTTTTGTTAAAAAAAAAAAGAAATAGATGAATAAAAAAATAACTTAAAAAATACATTTTTACATTATTATAATTATTAGGAATATTTATTTTAATTATCATAAAATTATATAAAAATAGTTTTCGAGAATTGCCCCGCGACAATTGTGCGGGGAGAAAATCTAGTGTCTTCTATATTAAACCTTAAAATTCACTTGGTATGTAGTTGAGCGCTGATGGTCGTGTCATGTGAGAACGACACGTGTGCAACCCTGATCTCGACAGCGTGAAGCCTAACATGAATTTTGTGTCTGACATACAGAAACCTTGAACTAAAATTGGAATCGTGGAAAGTATATGCAAAGTTGTTCTTATCAATTACTAACATTTTTGTTCGTGCACCCCACGAAAGTAACTTTGGTCTTTTCACTGGCTAAATAACCTTTATTTTTTAAATTTTAATTTTTTTTATTTTTAAACTGTTTTAATATACTGATATTAAAAATAATTTTAAAAAAATAAAAAATATTATTTTGATGCATTTCCGAGTAAAAAAACACTTTAAAAAATAACCACTATCAAACTCTCAAACATCCCCACAAAAAAAAATGTATAAACAAAAAATAACCATTTTAATTTTCATGTTCAAGTGTTTCAAATTGTTCCATACAAAAATAAATTTATTTCTTAATATTTTTCTTTAGCTTTATTTTATTTTTAAAAAATATATAGTCTAAATAAATAAATAAAATCAACAAAACATATTATAATTAATTTACTTTATTTTTCAAAAATGAAATAAAAAACTACCCAATTTAATAAAAAAATAGTTAACGTAGATATTTTTATTTTTTATTTTTTAATCTATCTTTTCTTTTCAAAACCATAGCCAATAAAAATCCAAAGCATGTTTTCCCATCCCATCCAAGTCAAAATTAGGTTGACATTAGAATTGAATGAAGAGACAAACAGTGTCTTAAAATCAAAATGTCAAGTATCCACTTATCAAAATTGAGACTACATTTACTATGTTTGTGTGAGTGTAAAAACATCCACTATCTCATATATCCTGAGAGTAGACAGGTGACCTATCCAATTTTGTTTCAATGTTAAAAAAAATATCAAGGCTACACAAGCATTTCCAAAATAACAAAAAAAAATATATGAGACTTAGATTATTGATGTGACCGGGTTTAATAAACTTGATTAATTTAAATAATTTGAATAAAAAAAATGCAATGACGATAAATAAACTAGAAAAAAATTTGACAACGATAAAACGGTAAGAAAAAAGCCAGCATAAGCCCATCCGAGTTAGCATGTCAAATGTACGACCTGATTGTGATACCAGGGTAACCCCGTTGAAAGCAAACTGAATAAAATTATGAAGCTCAATTAACAAACAACCCAGTGTTGAAGGGTAAAAATAAAAAAAAAAAACTTAAAAAATAAAAAAATAGATACGAGTCAAACCGAGTTAACCTGTAAACCATGTGACCACGGATATAAGATTGAAATAACTCCATAGAAATAAAAATGAAAAAAAAGCTTGAAGACCAATTCCCAATCAATCAAATGTTGGATGATAAAATAAAAAAAAAAAATTTTAAAAAAATCAAATGTTGAAGGATCTTATTTGACAACAAATCATGATAATCTCATAGAAAGTAGAATGAAAAAAAAAATCAAAGCTCAATTTATAACAAATAAAATGTTGAATGATGAAGTTGAACAAAAAAAATATAATTCAAAAAAGGTTAAAAAAAAAAACCTGACTCGATCCCACCCAGGTCTGCATGCAAAATCTGTGACTTGGACATGATATCGAGGTAACCATGTCGAAAAAAATTAAATAAAATTATGAAACTTAATTATTAAATAATCTAATATTGAAGGACAAAACTAGAACAAATTAATTTAAAATGGCAATAAAAATTATTTGAGTCGACTCGAGTTAACCCGCTAAACTCGCGACCATGAACATAAAATTGAGATAACTTTATAGAAAGAAAAGTGAGAAAAAGGCATGAAAACTACTTTCCGATAAATCAAATATTGAATGATGAAATTTAAAAATAATTAATTTTAAAAAAATAACCTAAAAAAAGACTATAATCAACCCGTGTTAACCTTCAATACTCATGACCCTGATCGTGAACCAAAGATTGATATTATAGAAGGCAAACCCTAAAACATGGTGAAACAAAATTCTTAATCAACAAGATATCCAGGGATGAATTGAAAAACACATACAAAAAAAAATAATCCAAAATAAAAAAATAACAATAAAAAAATGAACACCGAATTTGACATAAAAATAAATGAAAATTAAATGCTAAGGGATGAAATTGAAAACAAAATTTAATTAGAAAAATGATAAAAAAAAAATCAAACATCAATAAAAAGAATGAAGACCAAACTAGACTTAGAAACTAAATAAAACAAATGATAATGGATGGAATTGAAGAAACAAATTAAATCATAAAAAAGATAAAAGAAAACATATAGCAATAAAACAAATAAAAACTAAATTGGACAAAAAAAAACAAATCATAAAACACCTTTATATTTTGATAAGAAAAAGAAAGAAAAGAAAAAAAAAATTCATCATAACCCAACTGTTGTGTTGTCGTGCACATGTGCTATTGTGGAAAGCAATATTTGGCAGTCGGATGACACTTGCGAATCATTTTTTTAAAAAAATATATTTTATATTTATTAAAATATTAAATTAAAATGAGCATATATCCCCCAAAAGCAACTTAAATAACATTTTGGTTTTGCTTTAATAGTGTTTAATTTTTTTTAAAAAAACTATTCTACCCCTGTAAATTTAAAAACTAATATTACGAAGTAGCTACGGTGTGAACCCTGGAATTTCCATAACCATCTAATTACAAATTATTAATTGTATAGCGTGGAACAAAACATCCAATAGAATTAACAAATTGCAATCCCTATTCAGGAAAAAGTGAAAAAAAAAATATTAATGTTCAAGCATGCACTGTAATTTTTTTAATCCTAAAATGTAGGAATTAATTATAACTTAGTCCCTGTATTGTAACACGACTAGATTATTAGTCCTCATATTTTTAGAAAATGTACATTTAATCCTTATATTCTTAAATCTGTTTATAGCTTAATTCTTTTTGTCAATTTCATGTTCTTTTATGATTTTTTTTTAAGAAATAGAAAAAAAGTAAATAAGATGGAGAGAATTTACAAGAAAAGAATGCATTTTCTGGGGAAAAAAAAATACTATATCAAGCAAAGTCGACATTCATGGAGGGACTATGTAATAATTTTTAACACTAGAGATATTAAATGATACATACTGATAAACTATGAGAATTAAATTATGATTAATGCTAACAACTAAAATAGAATGGGTTTTTGAACAGTGTTGAATACTGTTCATGCAAAGACATTAGCATGTTAATCCCACTGTTCATGCACCAATTTTTTCTTCCAGTCCCTGAAGTTATTTTTCACTTTGGTTATTGAACTTCATTTCTTTGCAATTTCATCCTTGTAAAGTTATTCTAGCATGGTTTTATATGTTGGGGTTTGTTTTATTTTGCATTCTCTCGCATGTGCAAAGTGTCCGATAACATTTCAATGTTAGATTAAAGATTAATATTAAAAGATAGATTTTAGGTTATAGTTTAAAAAAAAATTAAAAGGACTAAAATCAATATAGAAAAAGTTTTTTTTTTTAGTTTCATTGTTTAAAGGGCACGAAACACTTCTAGGTCTCTTAAATCTTAAATTATGCATATTTGATCCATGTTGTGTTTAAATATTTTTATTTAGGTCAAAACTCCATTTTAGTTCCTCAATGTTGAGGAAGGAGATAAAAACTCATCAAGAAAGAAAAATAAGAGAAAATATTTGGCCGGTCATAAAAAAACCGATTTTAATGTTAATGAATTCGTCTTAAAGATAAAAGTTCACAAGAGATGGTTTTGTCTTTTAACCATGCTATAAAAAGTAGATCGAAACTCGTAAATTTTTTTTTTTTTAAATTGATTAGAGGGTGTTTTAGAGTTAAATATGTCTTTATTGATGTTTCTATGATGATTTTTGAGGTATTTTTAGATATAAACAATTTAAAAATTAAGTTTTGAGTGTCTAAGAACTCAAACTCCGATCCAATAATAAAAAATAAATCATAATATAACATGTTATTTATTTTTTAAAAAAAACAAATTAAAAGCAAAATGTATGGATTTGACCTGTTAAGCTTAGTAATGACCGTCTCTTTCTTAATTTTCAATTTATTTTTTAATCAACAACATGTATCATTTTCTAAAATGTTTATTTTATTTTTTAATAGTAATTAATCTTTTGAATTATTTATGTAATTTCATAATACTTCGAATAAATTATTATAATTTATTAAAACAAAAATGATATGTATAAAGCGATCAAAGTTAACCTTTAAAATAAATAAAAGAAAACATATAAAATGAAAAGGATGGTTCAGGTAAAATAAGTATGTAGTTATCAAAATTAAATTTAAATATAAAAGTAAAATTATTAAATAAAAAGGATATTTGAGGTAATTATTTCCATGTACATCTATTTTTATTTTTTATAAAAATAATTAACTTACTGCTTTAGTTTTTAATTAATCTTAATAATTTTTTTATATATAATTTATTAGTTTATATATTTTTCAATTTATACATTGTCTTTTCATTCTTAGTTAAAAATATCATAATACTGATATTTTTTAATTTAAAATTCTGTTCACGGTGGAATGTGCCTCTACAGGTTAGTTAATTCTAAAAACGGCACTGATGGGCTGATGGCCTAATGCATTCTGAAAACAAAAAGGGCAAAAAAAAACAATGGTGGGCCCAAATGAATTGGACAATCAAAGTGGGCCCAATGAGCCTAACCCCACATAATCAAAATTTCTTCGGTGCATATTTTAGTAGTTTGTTTTTTGATTTGACTTAAAAATATATTTTTTAAAATATATTTTAATATTAATATATCAAAATTATATAAAAATATAAATAAATTAATTTAAAATAAAAAATAAAATTTAATATTTTTTAAAAACACTTTTAAAACGTAAAATAAATCAGCGTAAAAATAGTCTTGAAAACAATTGAATTTATTTATTTTTTTTGAATATTTTTTATATATTTTTAAATTATTTTAAAAAATAAAAAAATATTATTTTAATATATTTCTAATTTTAAAAAAAATCCTATACCAAAATTTTAAAATATCTAACAAATACACGACGAAAGATACGTACAGCTCAGCCAGCACCGACCAGGTCGGCCATCAGAGAGTCAGAGTCGCATGACTCATGCACGAGTGCTGAATTTAAAAAAGGAAAAAGAAAAAGAAATTCATATTTCAACTTCCCTCCAATTCTTTTCCCTCCAAAACCATTCAAAATCAAAACCAGCCTTCTTTTATTTATTTTTATTTCCAAACAGAACATCAATCTCTCCCCATTTCCCATCTTCTCACCTCCCAATTCCCAAATTCTTCCCCCCCACTTCCAGCTTATTACTCTCCCATGGCTGCTTTGACTTCGATTAACGGTGGCCGCTGTGAGGCCGGTGAAGTACATGTCATCATTGGCCCCATGTTTGCTGGCAAAACCACCGATTTACTCCGTCGTATCGAATCTGAGAGCAGCAGTGGCAGGTTCTTCTTCTTCTTTTTTTGGGGAGGGTTATGATCTGGTATTAGATACGCGAAAGGAAAGTTCTAATTTTGATTTTTGAAAATAATGATCTTGAATATTATTTTTAATGTAGAAATGTGGCAATGATAAAATCAAGCAAGGACACAAGATATGCAAACGATTCGGTGGTCACACATGATGGCTTGAAATTTCCTTGCTGGTCTTTGCCAGATCTCACCTCTTTCCATCACAAGCTTGGAGATGATGAATATCACAAGGTTTCTTTTTTAGCGTTTTGAATCGTTTATTTCACAATCAGATCTAAACAGGGTCTATTATTGTTGCTGCTGCTGCCGCTGATTAATGGGTTTCGGAGAGAAAAGGAAAATAAGATTTTCTTTCCTTTCCTTTTCTTTTTACGAGTTTGAAAGAAGGCTTGCTAAAAAGAAAATGTTGTGATTGGTTTGATGATTTTACTGCAATTCATATTTTCTTTCTCCTCCACTTCTCATGATCTTATTGACAGCTTGACGTGATTGGCATTGATGAGGCTCAATTTTTTGAAGATCTTTATGAATTCTGTTGCAAGGCTGCTGATCATGATGGGAAAACTATAATTGTAGCTGGCCTTGATGGGGATTATTTGAGGTGTTGCTCAATGTCTTTCTTAGTAATTTAATTTGGTTTGACAAATGTTGCTGTTCGACTTTAGGAGCTCTTTCATTGTAAATTGGCATCTGATTTATATTACCTTTGTTTGGTAGGAGGAGCTTCGGATCTGTGCTTGATGTAATACCTCTTGCTGATACGGTAACAAAGCTGACTGCAAGGTGTGAACTTTGTGGCAAGCGAGCCTTCTTTACCTTGAGGAAGACAGCAGAGACCCAGACAGAATTGATTGGAGGATCTGATGTCTACATGCCTGTTTGCCGCCAGCACTATGTCAGTGGGCAAGCAGTCATAGAATCAACAAGGAACGTCCTTGAATCCTATACGGTTTCCCACTGACTCCCATATTGAGGTAGCTGCAGTCATGTAATGTGCTGACTGGGAGCCCACGCGTGGCTTTCCCATTAGTTATCTTTTTTATCTGCAGATTGCAGTTTATGTACAATGCTGAATTGGGGGCTTCCATGGTTCCAGATAAGTTGAAAACATCAATGTACTGATCATAATATATAGTATGGAATGAGATTTCTTACATAAAATCTTTGTTCATTTACTGGTAAATTCAAACATTTTTCACTGGAGAAGTTCATTATTGGCACTTGATATAGAATGAAGTAGCTGAATCCTCACCAATTAATGATATCCCTGGCAAATTATAGAGCGAGTGAAGTTTTCAATTCATAGAATGTGGGCTTGTTTGAGAGTACAATAAACATTACCTTTTAAAATTATGTGAATGTATGATATTTTCTTTCTTCGCAATTCCACGAAAGACCAAAAACTTAGGATGTATAAAGTTGAATTGTATTTTAGAATTTAGCTTCTATGGATTTAGCAATGTTTTATTTTGTTTCATTTACCAATATCAACCTTGTATTTATAAAAATGCCTATTTTTCTAGTTTTTTTAACCCTTTATTTTCCGCTCAAAAACAAGAGAGACATGACTTATGACGAGAAATAAAAGCTTAGTACAAATCTTCAGAGCCTACCTTCAGAGAAACCGGACAACATTGCACAGGCAATATAAAAGAGGAGTTCATCACTCTCCCAACATGATGATGGGAGCTGGATAGGTCTGTTACCAACTATATGAAGAGTTTAAGCAAGAATAAGAGAAAAGCTGAACTTGCCATTCAACAGAAGGTAAAGCCCTCGCCTGCATTTCTCAGGGTTGAGCATATTTAGGAATTTGTGGTTACTAAATATTAATTGATATTTGGTTGCAGGTCTCAACACTAGTTGTTAGGCTGTTATTCACACATTGGAAAGTGAATTCTCTGGATGGGTAAACCTCTTCTTATTCGAGCAAGAAACTAACACCATCCAGTGTTCAAGATCCAGATCTCTATCGAGATTGTTGAGCCTGGTGAGATGATTTGATAACATGGGATTCTTGGATACAATTGAATTCAAGATGATGGCTAGGGTTCATGTTTGGAAAAGAGATGATCTGATCACATTTATTTTCTTTTTTTAATATAACAATATACATTTTGAATAACGGTTGTATTTTATTTTTAATGATTAGCACAATCACCGAGTAATCAATTGGATTACTTGATGATAAGTTAAACTATATATTACGATATAATAAATATAAATGTTTTATAGTATATGGCTTGAAGTTACTTTAGTAATTGTATAAATTGTATGAAACCTGATAAAAAAAACAATTGAGATAATTACGAAAGTTCAATGCATTGGTTCATAGAGTCATTTACTTGAGGAAATAATTTAGGTTTGATGAAGAGTTCAAGATAGGTTTATACTTATTTTTATTCATTTTTGAAACAGAAAATATAAATAATTTTATATAATATAATATTATATTATTGCATGTGTCACATTATATTAGTTTGGATTAGTTTGGATGCATATCAATTATCAAGAGTTTTAATTATAAAAAAATATGTAATTAATATTGTAAGATTCTGATGATAACATAATATAAGAGTTAATGTATATTTAAGTATATGTTTTACATTGATGTGTTAAACTAACATAAAAAGAATAATGCATTGGTTCATAACAAAAAATTGTATAAATTGTTTGAAAACCTAACAAAAAAATTTAATTGAGATAATTATGAAAGTTCAACGCATTGCTTCATAGAATCATTTATATGAGGAAATAATTTAGGTTTGATGAAGAGTTCAAAATAGGGTTATACTTATTTTTATTCATTTTTTAAACAAAAAATATAAATATTTTTATATAATATTATATCATTGCTTGCATCACATTGTATTAGTTTGGATGCACACCAATTATCTAAGGTTTTGATTATAAAAAAAATGTAATTAATATTGTATGACTATGATAATAACATAATATAAGAGTAATATTCTTTAATGTATATTTAAATATATGTTTTACATTGATATCTTAAATTAACATAAAAATGCTTTGATCGACTTTATTTGTTGCATTAATATGCTTATATGAAAGATGCATTAATGCTTAAATTTATTTGAGTGCTTGTATGAAAATATATTACTTGCATTTGTATGTTGCACATACTTGGTGATGATTTGTACTGGATTCAAGAGTATAGAATCATTTAAGAAAATCATCAAAGAAGCAAGGCATGGATATATAAAATGACACAATAATAGTTTTCATCTTCAAACATGAAACATGATGCATAACAACTTTCAACTTCAAAGATCAAGATCTTGTATAGAGAGTTTATCAAATAACTTTTAATTTGTTTAGGAATCATTTTCCACTCTTATAAAACCTAAACAAACTTAAAAGAACATAATCTAAATTAGTTTAGTTGATTTAAAAAAAAGATCACCTTTTTGAGAAATGGTTTGATCGGTTTGGAAAATGGTTTAACTATTTTATGAAAATTTCAGAATTTGTCCAACATCTTTAAACAGTTTAAACTGTTTTATCAATGATCTAATCGATTTTTTAATAAACACAAATTTTTTGAAGAGTATGCCTAATGACCAGCTTGATCTTTTACTCCTATGAATACCCCCCTCTTCAGCAAAATAAAAAATAACATCCAAGTCAAGATTCTAATCATATTTTTAGTCTCATACAACTTTTTACAACTTTTGTTATACTTTTAATTTATCAAAAAATAAGGTTAAAGTGTTTTTGACAAAACTTTTTCAAGTGCTCCATTTGTATTCCATTTAACTATATTAAGAAAGTAATATTATGGAAATGTAAGTGACACTTAAAAGACTTGAAAAAGACTTCTAAATGCTATTTACATGGCTTGATACTTGTACATTTACAAGTATTAGTGATGAAGGATTTTCTACTCTTGTACATTTACAAATATTACATGGCTATTTAGCAGTGTTATTAAACCTGGACCGGCCTGACGGGTCAACTCGGGACCCAGTGACTGGACTGGTCTGGGTAAGACAAAAGACCGTCAATGCAACAATCTAGCAAAACCCGGTCGATCTGGCGGGTCGACCTATGACCCGAGTGAACCCTAACGAGACTCAAAATTTTTTTTCAGATGTGATTTTTCTTCTATACCCTTTTTTTTCATTTTTTTAGTTGGTTATTAACACTTTTTAAAGTTTACTATATAAATACTAGAAAAATATTTTATTTTTTCAATGTGTGATTTAAAACCCTTTAATATATATACTCTATGCTCCCAAGAAAAAAAGTTAATTTTTCAATGTAGGATTTGAAGTCCTTTTATATATATACTCTATCTTCATAAGAAAAAAGTTAAGTTTTTTTAATGTGAGATAAAAAACTTTTTGGTTTAAATACTTCAACTTAAAAAGGATAACATAATATCTTTTCAATGTGGGATTTGAAGCCCTTTAATATATATACTCTATGTTCACAAGAAAAAAGTTACGTTTTTTCAATGTGGGATAAAAAACTTTTTAAACTATTCTTTTAAACTTTGTTATTTACAACATGTATAGCCTATATTCACATGAATTGTTTCTTAATTTTTCATATGAAATATTAAAACTTTAAATATTTTTTTTGTAATTTTTCTGGGTTGACCCATGAAACCTGGAACCCAACCCCTTGGTTGGGTTAACTTCCGAGTTGGGTTTGATAACTATGTAGATTAGGTGGAAGGTTTGATCTTTAACATGTGTAAGAGGATTGGTTTTCAACTCAAGCTCGTAAAAGGATTGGATTAAATCTTGAAACTGGAAAAGGATTGAGAAATGTTTTCAATCTTGATTCTCTAAACAGATTGTGATAGGTTTGATCTTGGGCCAGTAAAATGATTGGGTTTAATGTTGAGCCCATAAAAAAATTAGATTAAATCCTGAACCCGAAAAAGGATTGGAAGAGGTTTTCAATCTTTTACACGTGAAAAACATTGTGTAAAGTTTTGGTCTCCCCCTTTAAGAATACCGTGTATGATAGTAAACTCTTGAACAATGGTTAAAAAAAAGAGTAGATGATTGTCCGAACTTGTATAAAAATCCCGATGCATGCTCTTTTAACTTTATCTACTGTCTTATTATGTTGATTGTTTTGGTGCATTTTTAAGTTTGCTTCTATTATTCTTTTGAGATTATTTGTATAATCATTAGGTTGTGCTATATATTATTTTAAGTTATCAAAAAGCTTTTTAATTGGCAGCTTAATTCATCATCTTTTTAGGTTCATCTAAACTTTCATACCTGGGGTAACATAATATTTTTTTAATATAAAAAAAAATATCCAGGTGTTGCTGACATGTTTTCTAGTAAAAACAAAAAATCTAATTATGAATTCAAAATCCGAGGCGTATTGGACATCATGTTTTTAAATACTAAGATAGTGACATATTGAACATCTTTTTTTTTTTTTTATAAAAAATTTATTAAGATGAAAAATTGACAACATATTAGATCGATTCGGGTCAAATCAAGTTAATTTGCTAAACTCGAAACCTGAGTCATGAGACCTTGATAACCCTTTAAAAATCAAAATCAAAATAGATTATGAAGCCCAATTCCCAACCAATCTAATGTTGAAGAACGAGATTGAAAAAAAATTTAATTAAAAAAAAATAAAAAAAGACAGAGTGAACCCGTCAAACTCGTGGTCTGAGTCATGCACCCAATTAGGTTTAATTACTTTATTTTTTTCTCAAATTATTTCATATTTTAATTACCTAACAACAAAAATTAACACTCGCAAAATTAGATGGCAACTAAATATGAGAAAATTGGTTTGAGAGTATGATAATTCTATAAAAAATTAATAAAAAAAATCACAAAATCTAATTAAAAAACAACTAAATATTAATGAATAAAATTAATAATAATAACAAAATTCTTCTTGATAATTTTAATGGGTGGTTAAGTTGGCCCATTCAAGAAACAGTAGATAGCCCAAACATATCATTAAAAAATGGGGCTCCGCCCAGACTACTGAAAAAGTGACACGTGTATAAGGACACGCGTTTAACCCAAAACGAGAGGCTGGTTTAGTTGTAGGTTTTGATATCACGTCGCTTCGATGCTTAACCCGTCGTTTTGTTTTCGAAGCAGTTCCTTCCTGGTCGTAGCGGGAGATAAATCAGAACTCTTTCTCCGTCGTCGTTTTGCTAAAAATTTATCCCAGTCTCCTTTTTCAGGTTCGTAATTCCTTTATCCCCTATTCCTCCTCCTCCTTGTTTTTTCATTTTCCCGGAAGCTGCAGCCAGAGCTAGTTAATACAACTACGGTGTTGATTTTCTTAGTTTTAATTTTTGTAAATTATCTATTAGCCAATAGGAACAATAATCTAGGTTTAAAGCAAATTAAAAATTGGATATCCATGGAAGATTTCGATTCAAGTCTAATTCATTATTATCATTACAAAATAATAATAATAACTGCAAGCTAGTTGTTGAAAGAGGCGTTTTGGATGGTTAATAATGGAGTTGTTGCAGTTGCTTACGTTGGTGGTGGTGGTGGTGGTGGTGGTGGGAAGCAGTGAATGGATACGAATCCCGGACCCATTGATGGTAGTGTACTGTATGATCAAGACAAGCATGTCTCCTCTGCAGTTTGGGATGGCCAGGTTGGTGTTTGTGTGGAAACATAGTGTCTTACTTTTCATGATCATTACATTAAAGCACATGCATTGTTTGTGTTCTGCTAAGACTTTGTTTATGTGGTGGTGTTCAGGAGCGTGGTGCGCTAAGATGCCATGAACACACCTCGAAGCTGGGTGAATGGAAGCTAACTCCTAAACAAATTGAGTTGGTGGAGAAAGCTGGATTTGGTTACTTGAGAAAGATTCCGGCTATTAGTCTTGACAATCCTCTAATCTCAGCTCTTGTTGAGAGGTGGAGGAGAGAGACCAACACGTTTCACTTCACTGTTGGTGAAATGACTGTTACTCTCCAAGATGTTGCATTGTTGCTCGGACTTGCGATTGATGGGAAGCCTGTTATTGGAATAACACACACCACTTGTGCCTCGGTTTGTGAAGGGCTTCTAGGGAAAGCACCAGACTCTAGCTACGCGAGTGGCGGGATGGTGAAGTTAAGTTGGTTGAAGGAGTTCTTTTCTCATTGTTCTGAAGATGCACCTATTGAAGAGGTTGAGCATTGCACTCGTGCTTATCTTCTGTACCTTGTGGGCAGTACAATATTTTCCACTACCACTGGGAATAAGGTTCCAGTAATGTACCTTCCTTTGTTTGCATATTTTGAAGAAGCTGGGGAGTATGCCTGGGGAGCAGCAGCATTAGCTTTCTTGTATAGAGCACTCGGCAATGCATGTGTTAAATCTCAAAGTACCATTTGTGGTTGCTTAACACTACTGCAGGTTATTTATGTTTTAACTATAGCTATCCATTGATCATCTTGGAGATTGGTGTGTCCTTTATTTATTTATTTTTCTTTGTCAGGATGCGTGCTGCAAGGATTTCTTTCAGCAACTAATTTCATCCTAGGATATATAATATTGGTATTGACTGGTTCTTGCTTTCTGTAGTGTTGGAGCTACTTTCACCTAAATGTGGGCCGACCAAAGCTTAATCGGGACCCCATCCACGATCATTTTCCATTTGTACTTAGATGGAAGGGAAAACAAAGCGGGCCAACAACAAACCGTGATGTTGTTTTCTACCGCAAGGCACTGGACTCATTGAAAACAACTGATGTAGGTTTTTACTGCTTTCAGTTCAGTTCTTATTCCACTTACCGAATAAAAAAAATTCTAATTCAACTGGTGTGGTGTTGACACATAGGTGGAGTGGCTTCCTTACAAAATTATGGACAGTACTGTAATACCAAAAGATATAAAAAATACTTTGATTTTAGGGAGATCAAAGACAATGCTCATATGCTTCGACAAGGCAGAAAGACACCTTCCTGACCGTTGCCTAAGGCAATATGGCATGCTTCAACCAATCCCAGAAGATGTGGAGCGGTGGCTGAGAAAGAGTCGAGGAGTTGATGGTGGGGTCGACTTGTCTGGGAAAATGGAGTCGGAGCTTAATGAATGGATGGATCGTCAACTCCATATTGTGGATGGGGATGATGGTGTAGATGAAAGCGACTACATGCAATGGTACTGGAAAATGACTCGTAAAGTTGTTGGAAGGCCAATCTCTCTCTCATCCGAGTTCCAAAGGACGGTAGGACTATGCTCAAACTTCAATTTTGCTATTGCATTTACTTTCTATAATAATCTTTAATGGTCTATTCTTTAACGGTCACAGATCTCTGGTCTAAGGGAAATTGCTTATTTAGCGGATTCATTCTCAACAAAAGGGTTGGATGGACAGCAATTTGAGTCAATTTCAAGGATCAGGTTTATTGCGCAGGACTGTTTAAGGGACCAGATTGAATGTCCAGCCACACCTTCAGTCCCCCCACAAATTGAACTAGGAAAAAGGTCAAGGGGGAAGGAGAGGATAAGAAGGAAAGGTATTGGGAAACGCAGGAGAAAGGGTGATCTAATGGAATATCAGGAAGCAAGTGAGGATGACCAGCCTCAGTTTTATGGTACAATTATCGAGGCTGATCAGTTGCACTTGCATCAGGCAGATGGCGAGGTTGGTCAGTTGCTGTTATGCCAGGCAACTGATAACTTTGATCCTCAACAGCTATCTCATGCAGCTGGCGAGGGTGACAGTGAAGAGCTGCCAAATGTGGTTAATAAGGAAGATGGTGCAAAGCTTAGCAATGCTACAAAGGACATCATTGACTCTCAATCTTGTAGAGACTCTGACAGTGTGAATGACTCTCAGCCTTGTCATGGAACTATTGAGGTCAACGACAGAAAAATATATGGTGAGGCAAGTAAAGTGTTTGATGATTCCCAGTCCCGTGAGCCAACAAATAAGATGAATGACTCACAAACTTGTCAGGCAACAATAAGTGATCATGATTCTCAGCTTCCTGATGCATCGGACAAGGTCAATGACTCAGGACTCTTTGATGCAACAATTAATGAGGTTCAGCCCAATGGTGCTATTGATGAGATCAACGATCTGCATATTTCTGATGCAACAAATGGGCTCAAAGCCTCGCAGCTTCCTGACACGAATGAAAGGCTCAAAGCCTCGCAGCTTCCTTATACAACCCAAGAGGAAAATGATTCGCTCCCCCCAGACGCAACTGCAGAGATCAATGACTTGCAGCTTCCAGATGCAATTAAAGAAGCTGATGACTTGCTGCTCCCTGATACAATTGAAGAGGCAAAAGACCTGCAGCTTCCTGATACAAAAGATGAGGCCAGTGATTCAACTCTCTTGGATGCTGCTGACAAGATTGATCAACCAAAAGCCAAAGCTACAATAGAGGATGTTCCAATATCTCTTGATACTGTTGAGGA
>Ga0307513_10001158_pt1 | contig 38168 bp, 38 predicted proteins | sample 15_EM_MG_FD_202174 | JGI IMG/M metagenome (GOLD analysis project Ga0307513, IMG submission 202174) | Populus trichocarpa ectomycorrhiza microbial communities from riparian zone in the Pacific Northwest, United States - 15_EM | ecosystem: Host-associated > Plants > Roots > Unclassified | place...
AACAAAATAACACCGGGTTCAAATTTGCCCATCTGCCCCCCCCCCCCCCCCCCCCCACCTCTCACCCTCCTTCGCACAACTAAAAGAAGAAAAAAAATAGGCTTGAAGAAATAACCAGAATAAATAAAAAATAAAAATATGATGAGTTGATCTCCTTAATAAATATCATTCTTATTGTTATTATTATTATTACTATTTCTCCCTCCCCTCCAAAAAAAGAAAGAAAGAAAGAAAGAAAAAAGAGGGGCTATCATTTGACTGTGTAACTGCGTGACCATATTGAGAAAATGTTTTTTTGGAATAAATAAATACTTACCGTATTGTGTGTGTGGAGGTGTGGTGGTGGGGGGGGGGGGCGTGGTAGGGTGAGGTAAGGTAACGTAAGGTAAGGAATCATAAGGCAGTCAGGCAGGCAGTCAAGAAGGCGGGCCACGCCAGGCAGGGCAGGGCAGGGCAGGGCAGGCAGGTATATAATGGGTATGATAGGCTAGGCTACGCTGGTAGGCCAGGCCGGGGGACCCATCGGAGGACCCTGATCTGACCTGGTATGTAGAATACGGTACCATACTGTATCGTGCTCGAGTACTATGTGCTCTGCAGCGGTAAATTGATAGGTGTATCGTACTTTGCTGTACTGTGCGGTAGTCCGTGTCCATTGTCCTAAGGAGGGGGGACCGGGGGGGTTGGGGGTTGGGGGAAGTTCTAAAACATACACAATATCATAAATTGCAGTACGGTTGTGTTATTATGGTTGGTCCAAAACTTAACTTAACCGCCGCCTTGGATATTGTATCCTTCGTAGGGATCTGGGATCCTCCTTCCCGTTTCTCTGGGGGCCCCGTCAGTGGGGACGGGGGAAGAAGGGCCTTAAAAAAGAGAGAAGGGAAGGAGGAAGGAATTGAATTGAATTGAATTGAGCTTTTTGGACTGTGGTGCTGTACTGCACCCCGCTTCCTGCGAATCGTGCTGTATCATAGTGTACATATAGACCTGGGCACGTCTTGCTTTATTCGGTGGTGATGGGGGGGTTATCGAGGGTTTGGGAGCTGCTTGCTTGATTTATGCGCCCTGCTTGACCCACGATTCCGACAATCATGTCTACAGGCTATGATCCTCAAAAGCCGAAGGGGGCGGCGCCTTAAGGCTGCTGCTGTCTGAGCACTTGACCCCGCATTATCGCCGAGTACCTAATCACGATTCTAACATGTTTGGCTGGCCTGAGCTTCACTTTAATTCAGTTGTACATCACCAGAGTCGAAGCAATTGGCTGATGTCCCCGCTAAGCGCAATTGTGGTTTTATGCTCACGGAATTGTATTTTACAATTGGCTGGCCGGTGCACCCTTTCCATTGTTTTCCTGCTTCCCCAGATACATGCCGGCCCAAAAAAAGAACTTCAATCGGCGAACAAAGCTACACACATCGCATCCTATGTGACCCCTCGAACACGCACCAGTAAATGAAGTATAGAGAAGCAGGGGAAGGTCCGTATAAGGACGAAAAGAAGGGTACAGAAAAAATATAAGAGAAACCAGAGCCCGAAGCGAAAACCCCATAATAAATCATATCGTAATCACCAGCATTTTTTCATTTCTCGCACGAGATATACCGGTGTACCGTGAGACCTAACAAAAAATTTGAAAAAGAAAATGCCCGATGACTTTTTTCCCACTTGCCTATTTTTTTGAGCCAATAGACCCCCAGGTAACCCGTTGGGGACGAAAGGAGGAAAAGAAAAACCATACAAAGGAAAAGCAACTTTTTAGAAAAAAATGGACAAAATTTGGTTCATTGAAAACAAACCCAAACCGTAACACCTATGCAATTTGATCCCGCGAAAACATAAGGCGCTCGTAAGAATTTTGACCAACAGTTACGCGGCCTGAGCCTCTGGGCAAGATGCCATGACGTGTCCTGGCTGCTTGCATCTATTGATTGGGTCAATACGATGAGGATTAAACATCGAGGGATCGGGGACGAACTTATAGCAAACTCTGTCCTGTTCACTAGGGCACTCGCGGGATAGATGGCCAATCTGGCCACAGTTATAACACTTTTGTCCTTGAGTACAGTCACGACTCAAGTGACCTAGAGAAGGGTTAGCAGCATTCGGCGCCATGCGCGCGATGGCATAAATGTAGAAAAACAGAAAATGAAACCAAGGTTTGGGACAGTACCGTATCCACCGCAAGAGTAACAAGTCTGCCCACCACGGCTTCCACCTTGAGGGGGACCACCGTAGCCGCCCCCGACACCGCTGGTAGTGCATTGACGGGCGATATGTCCTACCTTGCCACACTTGTAACATTCGGCACCACCGGCACCACCGCCACCTCCACCGTAGCCACTAGGCGCCTGAGTGGGCTCGTTGCAGTCACGAGACAAATGACCTAAGTCCAACTATGCTTCAGCAGGAATTCCGACAGGAGGGAGTCCACTGGGCTTCCACAAAATATGACAATGTGAAAACCAACCAGTTAAACCACAACGGTAGCAGGACTTCTCCTTGGCTGCGTTTGCGCAGTCACGACCTGTAACACGAAATGTTAGCTACAACCAATATGAGGCTGGATGATAGGACAGGAATAATCAGGATTGAACATACTCATGTGGCCATCTTCTGAATTGCACGAAATGAGTTGTTAGCATAGATCTCATCCAGCTCGGAACCTAACTTATTCAGATGTGGAGAGGACATACGCCCGCAGTTGTAGCTAAGGATTGAAGCATGTCAGCTCGGGTTCGGATAGCACATCGCCACCAGCATTGATGTTTGTGTAGGCTAGAAATTAAGGAAATAGAGGGGGGGGGGTTGAATGTTTACCAAACAGGAGTTCCACGTTTTGGACACTCACGAGCCTTGAGAATTTATCATCAGTAATCTGGGTTTGCGGTTGAAACATCAAGAGAGTGGCCTACCTGGTGACCTCCCTCGCCGCCTAATTTTTTCAAAAGTCAGCAAGAATCCAAAATGACCAAAATCATTATTTCGAGGTGGTGGGCAAGCGGGAAAATTCGAATAAACTATGGAGGGGGGGGTGAAAATAAATGAATTGTGGGGAATTGGCGAGGCTGCACCCGAGTATAGAGCCGCCAAAAGCAAAATAAAAACGAAAGATAGAGGAAATTGGGCGGGAGAAAGTAATAGTGGGGATGGCGGGGGAATAGAGGGGAAAGTGAGATAACGAACAATTATAGCAGGCTCTGTTTCCTCCGGAGAATTCCATTTTGGCTGTGGATGGTGAAGATTAGTGAAAATGTTTGTTGGTCGGAATGTTTAATAGCAATTGTCAAACCGAGCGTCCGAAGGATCTTCGGAAGATGTTGGAGAAAGGATGAAAAGGAGTTGTTGAAGTTTTGGAGGTAGTGAGGTTGTGAGTGAGGGGGAGGTGAAGTTCTGGCGAGCAAACCTTGGCTGCGAGGGTTGGAGGGAAAAAAAAAAAGAAGGGCTTACCGAGCAAAAGGGCGTTCCCAATCTAACCCAGCTAAGATTAGTTCCCCGCTTTTCCGCTGGGCAAGGACCCAGAAATTGATAAAAGATCCGGCCAAAAGAAGAGAGAGCAGTCCCGGAATGAGATCTCCACGAAGCACACTTAAGTGCGACTAAACCCTATCGTATCTGAGGAAAAAAAATTCCGAGCCCAAGAATCCTATCATACCTGTTCGGAACCCAAGATGCCTGCATGAGTTTCCCTCTTCGAGGCCAGCAGGGAATGCCCTGTCACTTTGCGCTCAAAAGAGAACAGGGAGAAAAGCCCACAAATGCCGGTCTTTGTGACAACTTCCTCAAAAGTTGTCTTTCCTCCAATGGATATTGAGTGTGACTTCTCTCCTCTATCAATACGTCTGCAGTGCTGGTGCCGTACTATATCTATATGTAATGTTCCCTCCCGCTCCCGTTGGTAACAACGGTGTTTTGCCTAGAAAAGAACAATTGCACTTGCCCTTTCGTCCAATCCGGTATTGTTGGACGCTGCCTGGGTCAGGAAGCTGTCGCTGCAGCATTATCTTCCCCACACTTTAGACCAAGAGGCTGTGGAGTTCTGGGTGCTTTCCCTGGTTTTCAAACGACTGTCATGTGCAGTAATTATTCGGGACCTTGTGTAAAGCTCACCAGAAGGGTCACAGGCAATATTGGTTCTTTTATCATATATAATAATATTATTATTATATCTTACTGCCAGTGTTAAGGTCTCAGTTGAAAAATATCACATTTTTTCTAGCTATCATGCCCTCTACTCTGGATTCTCCTACGCTTCCTCTTCCTCTTCCCCGCCCTAGTCTGCCTTTCGATGTCCGAGACCTCACTCAAGAAAGTATCGCCATCTGAACCCTGAGCGAAGATCGCCCGTCAAGATAATTGTACTAGTACAGTATGTGGGGCATAAATCATCTGCGCCATGCCCACGTGCTTCCTACGTACATGCACGATAAGGCTTTCTTGCCGGGGGTGGGGCATTACCAGGGTCCAAAAATAGGCACACACCTAACCCCCCGCTTCCATCCAGTGGAGATCTGTGGTATCTGCTCGACTCTATCGAGGGAAAAAGAAATGATCCACACGCCTCCTCTGATATCCCAGCGTTTCTCTATTTCGTCTGATCTCATTATAATATCTCTCAGAGAGTAAAGTCGTAAACAATCAGTGCACGCCTCCCTTCATTTTGTTCCCTCAACACCACCACTTTTTCTTCGTCGAATCCACCAAGCCATCCCATATCCTCCACACTCCAATGACTGCTTGTGTCGGCCTGCCGAGGAACTTGCGGCTCCACCTTGACGCTAGCATTCAACCTCCGACGTTCTGATACTCCACCTTCTAGTTCCCAAACGCGAAGCTCAGAGCCTCTTTTAGAGAGAGAAACTGCCTTACCACGACCACTCACTTGGGCAGTAGAGACTGAGGACGTATGACCCCACAAACGCTGTCCGGGCTCTATAGACAATGATGCAGCATTCGATTTTACCATGTAGAGAGTGAGAGTGTTATCAGCATGTGAAGCCAAGAGGTATCTAAGACATCAGACGAAAGTTCCAGAAATCAGTGTCATTTTTTCAGATGAATGGAAGACAAAAGCAAAAAAAAGGATATGTTCAGCTTTGGTGAGGCTTCAAAATGGACTTACGGATGGGTGTACGAGATAGACGAAGGCTGAGCTAGAGGTGTGTCATTGTTTATATTTCGTTGTGATTTGGACCTGGACCTGATACCGCCCCCTCCTTCTGTAGGCGGGGCTGGAGACCACACCGGCGACGGCCCTCCGGAGTTGGTTGTCCCGAACGGAATGAAACCGGTGGGTACAGCCGTTGCAATCCTTGACTCTACCACAGCATCCGCGTCATCCGTAAACCGGAGCTCTTGGATCCCTACAGACCAACCTGAGATGTAAAGCGGGAACGCGTACACAATACTGGCAATCATGGACTTTTGCGCTGACCGCCGTAGCGAGAGTGAGAGGGGGGGCCAAACTGTATGTGACCGTAAAGATGAGAGGATTTTCGGTGCATGCATCATGCGGTTGTCTGATATCGATATATCCTTGTTGAAATCCCTCTCGGCGCTGCTGCTACCTCTGTCGGCTGATCTACTAAACCGATAAACAGTGAACAGCTGGGAGGATGACATTGTTAGCAGATACGGTGAACAATAAGCCATAGAAGTGATCATCAGCCCTTGTGAGCGGCTGTTTCCTGCAGAAGGAGCGGGCCCGGTGTAAGATTGTTCGAAGGTCAGCTTTGGCAATGATCCAGTGGCTCTGTCCAGCTGATACAGTCCAAAACCCCCATTTTCAAACCCGACTGCAACATTCACGGCCTGTTTAACATCGCTGTCCTCATCGATGGCGAGCGCAGTGGGTATGCCGTATTTTTCGAACTCTAGGGAGTCTTGGTAGAGATCCAGGCTGGTGGTCGGAACACCTTTGTGCTCTGGTCTCCAAATTCTCAGACCACTGGTAGGGTCGACTGTGAAGATCAATCCCTGGGGCATGACATGAAACGTTAGTCTCGCTTTTGTCCGCAGCACTCAGGTGCGGGGTAGCATACCTCATAAACCCTAATCATCAATGGCGGCACCGGCGGTGGCGGAGGTGGTGGATTTTCCGCAATGATGATTTGTCTGACGCTGCAAGATCCTCTATTCCAATTATGCCTTAACCTATATAACTCCTTCCACTTTGTTCCGACAGCTCTTGCAAGTCCCTCATCTTGGAGCCATCGAGAATTCCGAGACGAATAATGCAAGCTGGAAGGGGGTGCACGTGCGAGGCCCGGAATACGCGATGCTCTAGGGCGTACAAATCGAGCGTAAAATAGTGCTTTCCAAACCTGGTCATCGCGAGCAACTCGTTGAAACCGCTTCGAAACACTCTGGCAAGAAGCAAGGTCGTTGATATGTAAGAAGGATGCAATGCGTAGAAGAAGTTCGTCGCTGAGTCGTGTGATATGGGGCAAGACGTTTGGACGGCGGCGTTTCAATGGCTGCCTTGGGGATTCGGGAGCTGATCTTTTTAACATTGTATGAAAAGAAGGGGGAAAAAAAGATACCAATGGTTTGCACCTAATTGCTTGGAAGTGGTTGTAGGGGACAGTAGAATTTTCTGTGTGCCGAGTATCGAGTACTGTACGAGGTACAGTGGCTGCATGGCACTATCCATTGGAAAGCTTATCATGAGGGTAGCCAAGGTGGCGTACTTAGCCACATAGGTGGGCTCGGGCAAAGCTGACTCAGGTTTCTTTAGCCACAGCGGCTCATAGGTTCCCCTTTCAGTCATCGTCATCTTCCCGAAGGTGGCATTTTCATCCCAGAGATACTTGGGAGAGTATACTCGACCGGCATACCTGCATCCTCGGGTTTAAGATCGGCTCTAATTCTTTATCGGTACACATGGCCTTACCTGGAGCCGGTCAGTCGGCAGCCATGGACGTTCTCGGCAAGCACCGCATCGGGTTCAATAACCTAGGAGTGCAGCTATTTGCAGATCTTGAGAGGGACCTATCTCTCGCGTTAACAAAAGGTGAGTCTTAGTTATTGCTGATAATTGAGGCTAAATGTTAATTATTTATCTTTCAATATAGGATTGAGTGAGAAGGCAGATCTAGAGAGGGCAATTGCGGAGCAGAAGGAGCTTTTGCAGGAGAGGCAAGCTTTAGTGTGCACCCCGAACTTGTTTACCGGCATCGCCTTGGTCATTCCCTAACACTTTAAGTTCGTTAGATTAATGCACACGAGAGCACTAGCGAACAACAGCAACAGAAAATTCGAGAACAAGAGAGCCGACTACAGAACCTGGGTTATGAGATAGCCAAAACCAAAATTGAGAATGAAGTTCTTGCCGAGAGACTTGAAGGGTTTGAAAAGGCCGATAGAGGGCGTCAGCGCAGAGCGTATGCTTGTTTCCTTTAGTGAGGGCTCTTTTTAAATTGAGGTTAACCCATTAAAATAGGCTAGCTCTCACCCAGGATAAATCCTTAGAAAATAAAGAAAATATACCGCCTATTTTTAATTATCTCGCACAAGACACCCCGAGCCGAACTCTCACACGGCCAGTGTCCCCACCCCTAAAGCCTCTACATAATCCACGCACACAATCGAGCATTCTAGCAGACGAAGCAGCGCGAGCACTATTCTCTTACAAAGATGGTGAAGTTCAGACGGGTTCTATTCCCTCATTGGACGATCTAAAGAAGGCATATCAAGAGCTTGCCTCTAGCTACGGTGATATCCGCTATGAGCTTGATCAGTACAAAGAGGCATATAATCGTTTGGCCGAGAAATATACCCAGAATAAGGCTGTTTGGAAACAGTGGTCTGAGCAAGAAAACGCTCGATTGATCAATTCAAAGAAGAGGAGGATAGACAGAGGTAGCACTGAGCCGCAGACTGTCGGACGCAAGTTTAACGACTACACAACATCAATAACTGGGGGTTCGCCTACTCCTAGAGCGCCAGACATATCTCCCATCGAACCACGATTCCGACCATCTGTGGTTCATTCATCACCTAAAAAGGGAGGGCTATTTCACCGGCTGCTAGGGTCTGGTGCTGGCGTGGCGGGGGGGGTGAAAGAGCCTTTTGAGCTTGTTGGTGAGAATAATCCGATAGTAGGTGACCCAAAAGAGGGCCCAGAAGAGTTGGCTTCTTCGCCTCTCAGCAGCCCTCCGTCATCTTTATCTATCCCGGAGACCCAGGCACCATCAAAAACCTTCGAAGTCACACAGAATTCCAAATCACGCGGTGATGGCGAGTCAACAGAGAGTGATGACGAGCCTGGATCTAGCGATCATTGCAGTGGTGCACTCAATGAGCCTGTTCTACCTTCTCGGGACCCCGCTTTCAAAGTCCCTGAGATTAAGAAGGAGATGGATGCCTGCGGTCATGGCCGTATTAGTCAGGAGGGTGATAGTGTGGCACGACCCGTAATTATCAAGAGCGAATCCCATGCAAGCAGTGAGGGTTTTGGCTATCATATATTTGATCAAGGGAGTCTTGATTTGGATGATATCGGACAAAAACCTCAAACACCCCGAAAACGCCAGAAGCCCTGCCGTCCTGAGCTAGAAACGACGGAGGATATTAACAGACCCGGCTGGATCAGCGGCGGATTTAGGATCGCTCCCACTGGGGATACTGGGGAGACACAGGATACTGAAAGTAACTTGCCGGCACTCGCCCTTCCTCCTCCCACAACTAGTGAAGGAAAACCTCTGGGCATACGGTCAGACTCTCATCTAGCGCGGCCAACGATCCCGATGGGGACGGCTAGGGCCGGGCCTGGAAGCAGTCCTCCATTTTCTATTCAAAACAAGGGTGGCAACCCCCCGCCTCTCAGGCGATCTAGCCGAACGAGTGCTGCTCGGGAGGCCGTTTCACCAATTACCGAAGAAAAGAAACTCGATGTGCACGCGCCACAAAAAACAAAAAAGCGCCGTATAGCAACACCTGGGGGTATAGCCAGCTTCGCAGAAGATGGTACAGATGGATGCGACGACATAAACCCCACTTCCATTCATCCACCGATGGCACTGTCGGAAAAGCAAAGGAACCGGCTTGAAAGAGATATGAAAGGCACAGCTCGGTTGGATGATGTATTGAATTCGCCTCCATCCCGAACACCAAACTTGGCGCGTCTTAAAAAGAACATACAATCCAGAACCTCCCCGGCTAAGAAACGAACTTGGGGCGGTGACGGGTTCGAGGCAACCCCGGCTCGACCATCAAGTAGTGCTGGCCCGTCTACTTCTACACGTCGTGCAGGAGGAAATACCAAATCAAAGGCGCGCGATAGAAGTACGTTGGACATTTCTGATTTCCGAGTCAATCCTGAAGTGAATGGTGGCAAAGACTATGCATTCGCAGAAACTGTCAGGAATCGTGAAGCAAGGAAATGCTTACCAGGGTGCATGAAGACCTGTTGTAGGGATCTTGTTGGCTTCACAGAGGCTGCCGGACTACCTGCTGTGAGCAAGGGCCCTAGGTGGAGATCTAGTTCGCCTGTCCTCGTTGAAGATTGTGAGCCGCCTAGAAGGAGCTGGAGAAACGAGCCAGCGAGTAAGGAGGACAAAGCCAAAGAGTTTACAAACAGGTATGGAAGACACCGGGACGCGTTTGAAAGACGGAGAAGCCCACCTGGTTTTTGGGATGCGGACTTTCCAACGACGCAAGAATTGGAGCAACAGCGGGTAGCGGCCGAAGAAACGAGGAAGAAGAAGGTGGAAGATATGAGAAAAGAGGCGGAGAGGGGCAGTAAGGGAAGATTTGTTTTCAAGGACTGAGGCCATCGTTTTTATTTTCTTTCCCACATAATTTACTTTGATAATACCTTGGCTACACTGCATCTATTTTGTCACTACCGGTGTTTTTTTAAGGAGGGTAACCTTGCTTTTTATTTGCAAAATACTGGAATTATGGGGACGTTTTTTAGGGGCGCACGTATTACAAATATATCATTTTTCTCCCTGTATCCTTCGAAGAGGGCGACTAGTACCACCTTTTGCGATTGTCCTGTGCTATCCTTCTCGAGGATAATTTTAGCAATCTAACATGGAGCCCTGCATATGGCTCAGACAGCTCTCATTGAGTAGAATAGGTGGATGTGTAGCACCCCTACTAGAGGTTGTGGAAGTTATTGGCTGGTGTGATACCAACCTTCGACTCTGGTATCTAAGCGTGATTACCACTCCCGTCTTGCCAGGCCGCACACTCTTGACCGCGATACTTCAGCGCTCCTCACGCACGATCCAAAAACAACCGGTCACTCTAGAGCTGGAGAACGCGGGAGAGCACGCCTGGGTCAGTAAAACCGGAAACCGGAGTGCTCTCCCATATTGGCCTCCCCATCCATACTTCAGCCCTGGTTCGGGGACCGATCATGATTGGAGCGACTTGCGGAGAATAACACTACCTTAACGTGCTCGATCTGTTTCCAGCGAGAAACCTGGCGGGTGGCATATTCTTGAGCCGGTGCGCGGATGCACGTTACGATCTTCTCGTAGACAACTGCTGTGCTCGCTGCGTGCAGTTCTTACCCCGTTGAGCGGTCGGTGAGCTTGGGAAGGGGGATTGGGTTTTGCTGGTGAGTGCTCGTATGAAGGGTACAATGGCCAGCATATATCTCTTCTGATAGCCACGGCGTTGGGCGTGGTATGGGATTTCAAGGGGCATTATTCGTACCCGGATTCGTAGATGGGGACGAAGAGGGTACTTGCTCACACATAAGTTAATGGGGTGGTAGTGTAGATTATCATTTCTCTTAAAATGTAGTGTTTTATTTTATTTAGTGTACTGTCTGGGAGAATGGGGGAGATGGATGTCTGGATCTATCGATCCCAGTCAAGTGCTAAATACTTGGAGAGCTGATGTATCGACTGGTTTTCGTGGCAAGGTCAACAATGCCGGTCAGTGCAATGAGCTCCCCACCAGGGGACGGGGGGTGGATGCAGCAGGCATTAGGATAAACTAATATAAAGTAAGCTATGGCGAACCGCCTTTTTTGGTATTGGGCTTGGTATGGTAGTAGTAGTCCCCCCCCCCCAGGGCTTCATTTTCGAATGCTCTGTGATACTATCTGATGGGACTTGGGGGTTGGCTGGCGGTAGGATAGTTTTGGTTTCTTTTGTGGGCACTCGAGCGCTCGGAGATGTAGCAAAACCTCGGACTGAGAGAAAGGGGCTTTCTTTCTGCCAGCGGATTTGTGGTACTGTTGGTTTTTAAGATGTCTGGTATCCCACTTGGCTGATGTTCCCTAGGGTTGGAATACTCCGCTGGGTTCATAGTCGGGTTGGTGATTGGGCATTGCCCTCGGGGGGCGTAAGCACGCTCTATCTTCGATTCGTGCTCTGTGCGCCGATATTGGAGTATGTTTTGTGTCTATTATAACTAGAAACCCCAACTCGGAATGGCCCTCACAAGCACTGGATATCACTCGAAATCCCAACAGCAATTCCACTGTGAAGGGAGGTAAAGAAGGAGCAAGAGTGTACGAAGATGTGTGGTAGAAGTGACTCGCTTGGCTTTCTAGATGGGGCAAACGGGTTCCTCGAATAAATGAAATCTCCGTTAACAATGTCGCACTATCACGTGTGGACGACGTCTCTCTGTTACGGCTTGTGGCAAGCTAGATGGCGGTGTCTAACACCCACGTTCAGCTTAACGCTAGTAGACTGATAACCGAATTGGGGGGCATAGAACTCTGGTAGGCGATATAGGGGGGCTGGAGCTTCATCAAGTTCCTTCTAAAGGAAAAAAGGTAAGGAGAAGAGTACAAAGCAGAATAGGCTCGAGCCTACATGAGCATATTGACAGAATAAACACCATCAACTCAACCGAGAGTTCTCAATTCGATTGAACCAGAATAAAACTAAGCCAAACTCAGCTTATCCTCTTGCCCTGCTGGTTATAGATTTAGTGCTACAGAGGCTGAATATAAAGATCATCCATCGGTTTCTTTGAATGATAGGATTAGTCGGATTAGTGAAAGCGCTACTCTCGAAACTACGGGTTCAGTTTGGACCTTGGTTAGGATTAAGGCCCCGGCAAAGGCCTCCCTCGTGTATAGCCAGATCGTTGACAGAAATCACAGTTAATTCTTCGTTGTTTGGTAGGACGGGTAACACCAGTATGTAACGTCGTTGTGTCTGGGGAGGAGGCTGTCGTTTGCTAACCTCAGTGCTCGAGTAGCTTGGTGGCAGCAAAAGGGAGATCTTCATCTGGTGGCTGGCTGGTAAATTGGGTGGTTAATATTAATTTCACTATTGTAGTCTCCGTTCTGACGATAGAAGAACAGCATAGTCGCAACGATAAACCTGTCGGATGCTGAATCGGGACCATTCAGCAGAATAGATGCTTCTACTTCCGTGTTTACCTCCGCACCAGAACTATGGAGGCGTTGGCAGTTGTTTTGGTAGGTGTCGGTGTATAATTGCTTGGCCTTTTCGTTATGCTGCCTATAATCTGCTAGCTTGGGGGTGAAGAGATTTTTCCAAAGGTAGAATCGAGCGGAAAATCCCCTCGTCTCATGTTGCTCTTTTAGTTTTCTCCAGATGATAATAGGATCCCGAGGCGATCCACATACTTTTGAGCAGCGTCTCCTGGGGGCGGGTGGCTCATCAAGCGCTGCAGAGCGAGCCCCCTGCGGGGAGGTTCGCAGGGCAAGAGTTTCGGGGAGGCCGTGCACTGATATGCATTCTGGAAATGCTAATATCATATATAGTGCAAGTTAGGGCTCTGCCGGATCGTGGTCGAAGAGGGTCTGTACGGATGTGGTCACTGGCAGCAAGATTATTGTTGCAGAAGCAAGTCAGCAAGGAGGAGTATTACTCGTGCCAAGTTGGGTTAGGTAGCACAACCCCCGGATGCTCGCAGGCTCATAACCGGGGGCACTCTAGAGAGTGCCCAGCAGCTCGACGTAACTTTGTGGGTGGGGATGTTGTGGCTCAATATGACTTTGAGGCTAAGGCTTACTGGCATAATTAAAGCGACGAGCCAGGTCACGAAGACGGATGCAAACTAGAAGATTTTACTCGCACAGCCGAGCCGAAGCCAGACACTTGACCTGAAGGCAGCAATTCCTATATAAAGTGCCCGGCTTCAATTTGGCTGCACTACTACTATCATCAGAAGCCACAAAATCATGCTGAGCCACAATTTTACCGTGGTAACCCACAACGTTAGTATGGTAACCCATAAAACTATCGCACTCTTTGGAGTGCCTCCGGTTGTGATGCCTAGCCGCAGCCTTGGCACGAGTATGGGAAGGGGACGGTAGGTTTAACTCGCGCGGTATCGAGGTCCCGGTACAACTACCACTGTAAGCTCTTGCTGTGGACGATTACTTTTTAACATTAGGGTCGTAGTGGTGCTTGCATGCTACCTTTTAATGAACTCTCTCAGCGCCAAGCGGTTTTGGGGTCAGAATGGGGGAAATTGGTTGTCTAGTTATGGCATAACCAATACCCTCGCAGGTTCCTAATTTCGTGGAAATAGCCATAGTACACTCCTTTAGTTAGGTAACTCATTTTTTAGATATTATACTTTGAAATCGTTGAGTAATGAGGGTGGTGGATAGCGTTATCAATGATACCCTGTGTGCATATGATTGGTATATTCGCGAAACTTTTGAATTCCTTGTTTGGCCGAGCACAAGCTACTACAGAATGCTTTTTGTCATTCTCGCCAGAGTAGCTGTCACTCGCCATCAGGTAGGTACATATGGATAGATATTTTCGAGGTGGTTATAGTTCCCCAGTCCTAGTTGTGCTTCATTGCAGCAGGGAAAACTCCCGTCCTCCGTGAACCGTAAATCCAAACCGCCAGACAAGATATGATCTCAAAAAGCTCGTCGAGAGTAGAGAGGAAAAGAAAGAAAATTGGTAAAAAATCATTATACATCCCGCCCCGTCCGAATCCATTCATCCAAACAAAAGAAACCCCCTCTCGCGTTTTTCCCAACCTTTTAAGACCCCGTGGGCTTCGGATCTTGATTGTTGCCCTTATTGTTCCCCGAATTCCGAACGACCACCACGACCGTAATAATAACCGCAATAACCACGACAATGCCAACGCCGATACCCAGACAGATCCACTTCTTCCTCCTTGCGCCACGGGCGCTCTCGACAGCTTTGCCCATGTGGACCGTTGCCTGCTCCATGTCCCGTTCGACTTTGGTGGTGTTCTCCTCGATATTCATTACCTTTGGCTCGTCTAGGACGACTTGTTCCGCCATTTGCTCAAAGAGGCCGAGGAGCTCTATTAGTGTTGTCTCGATGCGTTGGATTTCGGCTTGGCGAGCACGGACCGCCGCATTGACGGAGTTGGCTTCGCGGCTGCGGCCGCTGGAGAGGAGCTAATGGGGGCTTGTGAGCATGGAATGTGGGGAGGGGGAGGGGGAGGGGTAGGTTTACCGCTTGTGAAAATATTTGGGTTTCTCCGCTTTCTACCATACGTTCTACGTCGGCTTCCGTTGCCTCGGGATTTACGATGCGGTATTGTCGAGCCATTTGGTCTCGGTATCTAGCCTTGAATGAATTCTCCGTCTATCCCCCCACAGTCCCATCCATCCATCGTTAGCATTGACAAATTAATTAATCAAGTCTCACTGGATGGAAAATATTCATAGCCCACCTGCTGATATGCCCTCAACTCCTTATCAAAGTCACTCTTCAACTTCTCAACCTGCTGCCTCTTTGTATTCTGGGTGGAATAGTCATCCATAATGAGAGTATCTCGCTCAAGGGACTTGATGCTATCCCTCAACTGCTTCGTCAGCACCGATGTCTCCGCGACCAGCGATTCCAGCTGCTGCGTTGAGCCCGAGGTAGCGCCATTGTCGTAGGATTGTAAAGTCTGGTTGTGCAGAGCTCCAACGTCCAGCACGGCTTGTCTGAACGTCGTCAGGAGACTGCGGATGGCGGTTACTTCGTTCAGGAAGGAATTTAGCGGGAGTGCTTGGTGGCCTCCATGTCCATGGCCACCAGCTTGGGCGTGGGGTTCCGGATTTTGGAGGAGCGGGGACTCCATCTCGTAGCCTTGGTACTGGAGTTTTTGAACACTCATTAGTTTTTGGTCGTGATGAGGAGGGAGGATGGCTATCTATTAAACCTACACTCATGGCAATTTTTTGTTGTTAATTTTCCGTGAACTGCTCTAACGGGTTCGCGCGGAGAAGGTTGCAACAGAGCAGGGGAAAGAGGAAAGAAAAGGCAACCCGGTGGTTCCTCTGGTACTTATGTCTTTGTGTGGCTGCGGCTGAGGGAATACCAGTAGCTGAGTTTGGGTTCGGCAGAGGATAAGCACGGGTGACAAAGAGGCTTAGACGTTGGAAGTTTATTGGAGGGTTAAGACGGACTATGTTTCCCTTCCCCCGCCTTGTTGGGGATCTAGCTATCCCTGTTGACCATGCCTCTCGCCTCTGTATGCAGAAACGGACTTTATCAGAGTGTTGTGCTGGTCTCGTACAGTACTATGCTCGAGTAGAACGGGGTGGGTTAAGGTGGAGTAGGGGGGAGTCTCCACCAATAGATAGACCATCATACATAGCAAGAGATAACCCGACCTCAATGCTCATGACTTGTATGGATTAGGATTTTAGTACCGTTTTGTGCTTTGAAGTTATAGTTAACCGGTAGCCTAGGAAATGGTGGACATTCGGGCACGATCAATGGGTTAGCACACACTCTCCGACTCACATCAAGTTTTCTGGTTAAAAGCCTTATTGCTAAATGCTTACAGTGCCATATTCCCTCCCCTCCCCTTCAAACGAGAAAAGGTTTTGGATACTATCGATTGTAGCGGCATATGTTTAATACACCGTTGTACACCATTGATACAAACCTGGACCTCGCCTACACCGGGGCGCGTCCACTGTTGAAAACATGGCTCCCTGATACTCTTTAAACAATTATGGAATGGTGGAGGGAAGTGTCGAAAGGATAGAGAAGTTCGCTTTAAGCAAGACATGATCCTTTTTAACATTTGGAAATGTCACTTTTCAGCTGTCTTTGTCATTGAGGAGTAGGATAATTCTTTTTTGTCCCCTGTAGACCCTGGTGTCAAATTTTGGTGTGCGAGGGTATTATATACCAGGAATGATGAAAAATAGTGACCTATAACCGTAAGGCATACAGTACAAAGGTTCCTGATTGAGCACCATTAAGAATATCCTATGATAGCCCCTAGGAGAATCACAACATCCCTCAAAAATTGAGTAAGAAACACTGGAGAAAAGTTGTCAAAGTACGGTAAGAGAAGCACCTGGGATTATCTGCTGTACCACCCATACCGGTGTCTTCTCTGCCACCTCCTGTCTTGTGAAGCCAACGGCTTATTCTGGGAGATGTCTTGGCTTGTGTTAATGGCACGCATGGCACAGCAAAAACTCTTGCGATTAGTTATCCTTCAGCCTAGGATGGGTTCAGTTTGGCAAGTTAACAGGATTGCGTACACCAGTTAACCAGACCCAACACGCCCTGAAGGCTGACCTTTTGATGCGACAAGAAAATACTAACCCCTCCCAAGACCTCACGCCTCTGAGCTAGGAGATCAGAGGCTGGCCGGAGGTGGCGAATTGCAAGAGCTTTTACGGGATACAAACATACAAGCACAACTGCATCCCTGCAATCGACGATACGGTATTCTGAACCCTTTTGCTGAGCGACTCCCTGCCCCAGAAAAATGGGTCCTAAATTTAGCCTTAGGAGTTTCAAGGGGGAGGGAAAGAGAAGAAGGATGTTCGCTAAGCTCTCTTGGGCCTTTCCAGAGCCGCCCTTACTCAGCCTTGTCTCTCGCTTGTGCAACTCAAAGGATCTTGGAAAGCTTAAAAAAAGTCACTTCAAACTCGATCCGGGTAAATTAAGTTCTATCTGCACATCCAGCTTGTCGCCACGAGTCAGAGAAATCGCCGCGGGCCTTATCCAACATTCGTGCTGGCAGGAAGGGTAGCTAAGGTTCAGGGTTACTAATTGAACCAATAATCGTTACCTCATTGCTATTTACTGTGGGTGCGCTTGACTTTGGAATGCGCCTTATTTGTGGAATTCTAGGGCACTTTGACACTCCCAAAGAACATCATTTGCTGGTTGACCGCTGTGGAGTATGAGGCTGGCGACAAAGATCACTGGTGGGTAAAGGTTTTCCACTGGGGGCAGCCATATTCACGACATCCCAACCACTGATCTAGTAAAGCAATCCAATCCAAATCATCCAATGTGATATAATTCCCTAGATTCTACTCTCTAGCCCTTTTGAACTCTGTATCTAAACTGGCTGAGGAACTATCAAGGGAGTAATGGTTGGTACATTGGTCTTGGCGCAATTTTTGACTATTTTTTTGTATCATAAGGGAAATGGCAAGGCTTGGCGCTGTTTTCAACTTCAACTTCACAATATTGCATGCCAAAATAGCCAGTGACTCTTTAAAGATTTGTGAGCACTTGAGGAGATATTTGAAGGAATTTTGGACCATAATACGAATTTTTCATTTTTTTCAGCTTCAGGATGCATTAAATGAAGAGTGCGAAGTAGACCAGTTTGGGCGGTGCATGCCATTCTACCGGTGATTTTTGTAGTTAACCTCGCACAGTACAGCCACATTCATAAAGTTCTCGTATCCTTTCTTGCATCTCAAGAACAATGTCTATTATATTGGCAATAGAATAGCAGGAGCCCATTAAGTGACTGCTCTCGGACAGGTTGTGACTCCCCACGGCTACATAGTGATTGTTTGAAACGTGTGGGATTAGGTTGTGGATATGAAGTTTTGGATTTAGGTATCCTATCTTACCGCACTGGCTGTACAGAGCGACACAAGCCCATCCTTGAGATCTAATTCTGTTTAAATCCGGCGATACTCCCTCCATTGGTTAGTTTTCTTTGCGGGCAATTTCTCATTCTGGGGAGGTAACGGGTATATTGTTTCAAGCTGGATTGCGGCATATACACACATACACGGAGGAGATTTCTTTTGGTTTTAGTTCTTTGACGAAAGCTTGAAATGTATATTTTAAGCTACTGATATTCCCTTCTCCAAGATCGAGCTTCTGTTGACCGAATGGATTGAGAGGCATATTCTGTCAGATTCTTGGCTTGACCACTCAACTCGAGGACAGTACAAGATCAGAATATATCACTCGGCTGATAATCTATCCTGTCCTAGCCATTTCAATCGTGACGCCAGACTTGAAAGCCAGACCCGGCGCCTTGGATGAGATTGCCATAAGTTACAAATATTGTATCACGTACCCCTCTGTTATGCACTTATCAATGTACTTGTATCGTACGGGCTGGCGGCCCCCAGTCATGTATCTATTATCAGTAAACCCCCCCAAGTCCTTGTTCATAGTCAAACCCATATTTTTCAACTTTTTTTTTCCCGCCGATTCTCCCTGTGATCATGGGGACAGGGGCTTTGCTACTAGCCAGCGATCAGAGTCTATAATTCTCCTTCCAATGAGGGCATATCTACTTCTGTGATAGCATAAAAACCACCTGTCTTAACCTTAGGCGAAAACATGGAAAGAGGACTGCTAGTAGTACGGGCACCCGTCCTCTAGCTAGTCTTGTGTGGGGCACCTAGCTAGTGTAGTGCTTTAAATCCCGAGAGCCAACTACCCTATGTACAATTGGAAAGGACCTGTAGGGGCCTAAAGAAAGCAGGAAAGAAGGAACGAACAAAAGTGCGATTGCGATGGGCTCTGAGCGCAGCGGAACATGGGATAGCGGTGGACTAGTTCGCTGCTCTCTACTAGCTAAGGACATGCCAGGAGATATATATCTCAGTCTAACTAACAACACCGCAAAACTCCCAAAACTCAATGAACTATAAAGAAACACACTAAGTTGAAACCAGGAACCCCAGTGATATCAAGAAATCTAGGGCCCTCCTGATATCCCACGATCCTCCATGATCCCTAGGATCTATGTCCTGCCCTGTGTGACAACTCTCATATTATGTCAAAGAACAAAGAGTACTGTATCATAATATTATTATTATGAAAGAAACATCCTCATGAAACTGAATATCGGATATATAATGCCAATGGCAATGGGTATCAACTCAACCAAAAACCAGTTCCCTATGCCTACCCGCTGTGCACCTCAAAGCCACATGCTCTATGGCCGCATATATCCTGGCCGCATATCTGCCTACCGTAAGGACTGGAATAATTGAACCTCACGCTAGAACTTTGGAGATGCCTTTTGCTGGTAAGGTCTAGCTCCTTTTTCTTGTTTTTATGTCTTAAGCCCGGTCTGAGGGGATCAGTTTTCCGTGTGCGCTCGCCCCCTGCCCGGGAGAGGCAGTTTCGGACTTCTCAGGGCAAGGTTCAATTATTCCAGTTCATACGGCATCCGTATATCCGCATATTACGATACCTATATCTTAGTGTAGCTTCATATCCGCATAACCACCTAACCGCACGCCCCAGAGGACCTAGGAGTTCGGTTCCCTTCACGATGAGTTAATATACTATTGAGTGATCTATCAAGTGGGAGAGAGAAAAACAACCCCCGCGCTATTAGGGATTGGGGCGATTGAAGCTCTTAGCTTTCCTCTATAGTATAAGGCTGTGTGGTGGGGCCGGTGGTGGGTTTGGCATTGGGCTAACGCATGAGGGTGAAGTCTGTCACCGGAGGGGTGATGTGCACGCAGGGGGGAAAGAAAGAAAGATAGAGATTATTCCCCCCTTGTGTTTCGGTCGTAGGCCTGGCCATTTATTATCAGACCAGTTTCTTGTCATGCAAACTTACTGTACTCCATTTTTCCAAAAAAAAAATCGGACATGAGCAATCACTACCAATGAAAGACACAAGATCCCTTTGATTTTTCCAGCGGAGGACAGGCCCCCGCCAGAAGTTGTCCAAAATTTTCACAATTCGAAACAGCCCTATCGCATTCGTGTTTTTTGAGTCTTTGGGGAGGCACAATTCCTTTCCACCTACAGCCGTTCGGACTCTCATCAGACATTACTATGAAATCGGGAAATGTGTGGACGATATTAGCGCCCACCGGAGCCCAACTAGCGAGTCGCTCTACTGTAAGAACTGGAATAATTGAGAACCCCACTTGGACTTCTAGAATTTCCCTCTTTGGATTAAAGGGGGAAGCGCAATGAAAGGCCCTCCTTCAGCCCTGGGCTGAGACAATAGACCTTACTATGATACGAGAGGCAGTTCCAACCTCCTAGCGACATTCTCGATTATTCTAGTTCTTGCGGTGTAGGAACCGGTGATCAAGGATCACCAGATATCACTCGTATTAGTGTGCCGGTCCCTTGCCTGTCACGCGTTGTAGATTACCCTATCATACCGTAACGAACTGGGCTTGAAAGCCGGAAGATCCGCAGCTCACTGACAGAGGAGAAGAAATTTTTTTAGCTGCCTCTGATTGTGGATTTTGCTATTTTAATTCTCTCCCCTCGCAAATAAGTATGGGGGGGTCTGGTGCCAGTGAGTAGAGGCTAGTGTTTAGGAACTCTTTTCTTGAGAATATATTCGCTCTTAGAGGCACTTGATTAGGGGGCCCTAGGGCTCTTCCTCACTATCTGTAGAATAGATAATGTGTATCTGAAAATAAGGCTCCCAGATGTTAGCTCTGTCCCCTTGGAGGTAGGACTGGGCGGATTATCTGTAATAGTCCGTTTGTGTTTTTTTTTAGGAGGGGATCTCACTTCCTAAGAGAGATGGGCCAAGATGATAGGCTGTGGATCCTGGTGGTCGTCCCTTGTATTAAGTTGAACTGAGCCAACTAAAATCCCCCCGTTATTCTTTATATCACTCCATAAACTATCCCTCTCAGGACCGCACTTTCCCGGATGGGTACAGATACTTTCCCCTACAGAGCTAAAGGACACGGTTACTCCCCAGTTACCCAGTAGCAGTTGACACCCATAACCATATAATGCGTCCAAAGCACCCATTCTTCAAGTGGCGGGTAAAGCCCTAAGGTTTATCCCTGAGGAGCAGGCCTGTTCACAATTTGAACTTTAAGTTTCGCTCGATGGGGATTAATTCCACTTGTTCGCCCAGTCTCCCGGAATCAGTGAACCTGAGCATCCAGTCCGTCGGTCTTCGGGTCCGGACGGGACGGATGACCGTACCTGGAAGGATGCCCGGGACGGGCTGGTGGGGACTGCAGGTGTCTCAGGTTGTGGAATCTCCCGGGTCACTCCGGATGACGGGAGGGCTCTGCAGGTAATCGGCGGGCCCTGCAGGTATCATAATTGGCGAGGACTACAGGCGAAAGGCGGGGACTGCAAGTACTATCCGGGAGCTACTAATCCGCAGAGGGCTGCAGGAACCTACCGTCCCTTCTTAGACGGCAGTCTTTCCCAAAGGACGGATGCTCTTGCTTTACAGCCTGAGGCTCGTACCCGGGAAGCCCGGGAATGATGTCCGCAAGGTTGCCAGGACGCTTGGGTTCACTTCTCGGAATGGATGCAAAATAGAGTTGCTCCTTTAGGGGCACTGGGGGGTAGCTCACTCTTGTCGTTACCTTCCTTCCCAGCTGCACCCTCCTTCCTAGCTGCTGCTCCTTTATCTCCCTCCACTGTACCCTGCCTTAACTGGATACCCTACCCCTACCCATGAGCGCCACTTTCTCCACTAGTAAGCCTCTCTCCTTCCAGCTCGATAGCGGCATTGTGAGATGCTGCGCCCTGGACTGTACTGAGAGGTCATCGAGTCCCATCGGGGTTCTTAGTAGTACCACCTACTAGTCCCCATAAAACCTGATGATAGTTGGGGACACTGATTTTTATGAATTGCGCAATACTGTGTGAAGAGGTTCCAAAATGTATACTGTAGGAAAGTTATAATCCTAAGCTTAGTTCTCTCCCTCAGCTTCTCCCGTAACCCAATGACAAAGACACGAGTAAGTATAATATTATGAAAGATAAGGAAACCACCCTCATGCTTCCATAGATCACCACAGATATCCGCTTTCTTCCATGCATGTCCCCATTCCCTCGCTTACTCCCGTGATGAAAAAGGAAGGACGCGTCTCTGGGAACTTCTCCGTAAATCGTTCCAACTCTAGAATAAAAGAAACCACCCACAACACTCCTAGAACTTCCGCGATCGACCACTACTCATTACCTTCATTGGCTCTAGCTACCAGTTCCTTCTACTACCTCGCCGATCGCAGACTTCATCCTTACGTGCCTGGCCCAAAGTTAAAATCTACCATTTCTCAGAGGCAGTGGTGCCGCCCTGCAACCCCATCAAGGGAAGGCAAGATCTTCAATCTCCTAGCCTCCACAGGGCGGGAGTCACTTTTCCAGCTACTCGTGGTGGATCAGTCAATAATAATTAGTCGTAAGGAGGAATTCCACCCCCGGAGTTCTTGTTAATCGCACATGGTGAAATTAGTTCTTGAGAATCAATCCGCCGCGACCCCTATATGTTTAATCTAATACCAACGTGGGAAAAGATGCTTATCCGGCTGGGTTGTGGATATAGAAAAAAAATTCGCCTAAGCTTAAAGACAAATGTTTACGTTACCGTTCACCGGGTAGCTTATATTAATAAGAGCAGATACCCTCTTGGGAGAGGAAGGGAATTATGCGCGTCGATAATTAATACCCGATGATAAAATGATAAAGTTCTCTCATGCCCAAGGAATAATAGTAGCAGGGATTTATCGGCAGTGGGGAAAGGCAGACTCGGCTGAAGGTAAGACGGGTATCATACTTTGCTAAGTGTATAGTGCAGGAGTGATATGATATTCCTGACTTATGGCCATCCCGTTTAGGGCATGTGCCCGACCTCAAAGCCGGGTGCTAGTGGTTGTTGTTGTGTCTTCACCACTATAATACCTCTCATGAAATAACTTACCCCCGAATAAGAGGAATGGCGAAGCCTAATAACTATTTTTTTTTCTCTATGGTGCTAACCACAGACCTCCATACTATACACCATCCTAATATCTCTTCCGCGGCGACCTCGTCTCAGAGTTCTAGCTCTCGGACTAAAGCCCTATCACGAGATATCACTCGTCATAGATATCTCCATCTGTGAGAAGAACGGATAGGCTAGGAGAGCGGAGCGAAGACATGCGACGTAGTCCCTGGTTGGGATCACAGAGCGTAAGCAGTCAGGCTACCTAAAGACTGAGCCCGGGGTTCTGTCGGACCTGACAAACGGATGCAGGGGTGAGAGTAAAAATCACTGACCGAGGGGAGGATAGGCGGCCAATAGGATAGACGATGAACCCTCCAAGTTCAATGATATAGGTAATACAGAAATGGGAAAGCGATGGGTAATCATGGAAGTGCAGTTTCTCGCTGACAGTTACTATATTCCCTGGGTTAATGCCGCCCCGCGTGGATCGAGGGAGCACAGAAGTAGGGATGCTAGAGTCACAACGTATGTGGGGGAGAGAATGGCATATGCGGGGGAGAGGGAAGCGGTGTGGGAGAGGGTAGGCGTCGGAGAAAAGACCGTAGGTTTGACAGATTGTTTATTCTTGATTTTGGCGTAATTTGGATTTTTGTTTAAATATGACTTTCTTGGCGTGAGGAAGCTTGGTGAGACAAGTTGGTGGGGGACATTGGCTAGGGGAAGTACGCTATGAAGAGAGCGTCTACCTTTACTCCGATAAATTTAGTATAATAAGTTATAGTAAGTATGGTTAAGATCGCATAAACTTCAGTAACACAACGGATAAGTACAGTAAGTCCCAAAAGACACCACCAGCATACCTAAACCTCAAACCTTATTTCTTGAATAGCATCGAATCGAGTCGGAAAACCGAACCAGTCACTCGCCTAAGAGGTGGAAAAGAAAAAAACTTCAATATAAATTACCCTAATACGAGCTACACTTCGAGAAAAGAAATTAAACCCTAAAAGAACTACGCGTACGTTTCCTCCGGGGTCCCCAACCCAGAGCACTTTTCAGCAGCACCATGCTCTGTGATAACAACAACATGCGTCTCCAACGACTTCTTCTTGGGGTAGGGGGCGTTGAAGATCTCGTTGATCTCTTCGAGGGTTCGGCCTTTGGTCTCGACAAAGAAGAAGTAGATGAAAATGACCTGGAATATATTCCAGGCAATGTACAAGTAGTAGAAGCGCCATTGGACACGCTCCCATGCGACGGGGATGGCGTAGGTGTTGCTGTAGGGCTTTTTAGCGATATGTTCCGATGGAGGAGTTTGTAGAATATATAGACTTACAAAAAAGCAGCAATGTTGACGAATAGGTTATACATTCCCATACCCTTGGCGCGAGTCTCGAATGTGAGACACTCGACCGGGTAGAGGGCTTGGAGGGGAGTGTAAGCAAATGAATAGGTGATGCCGAAGAGGTAAATGAAGGCGATAGCCGCACGGGATCCATTCACATTTGTGTTGCCCGGGTGTCCGTAAGTAGCGGTCAGGGCAGTGACAATGGACCATTCAATAACGAAGAGAGATGTAGCAATCAGCAAGACGGGGCGACGACCGAGACCGTCAGTGAAGTGGGCACCGATTGTGGACATAACAAAGGAGATGGCACTCAGTATGGCATTATAGAGCTATGGTGATTATTAGACTTGGGCTTCCGATTATAGGAGGGTGAGGGCACACCAATTGGGTCTTGGGATTCTCGACACCGACAGCCTTGAGAAGTACAGGCAGGAAGTAGGAGACTGCACCGTTACCAGCCCATTGCCCGAAGAAAGCCATACCAATAACACAACACATACGCCACCATGAGTTCCTTGAGTTGAAGAGATCTCTGTAATCCCACCAGCGCTTATCAGAACCCGTAGTTGCGATTTCTCGAACCATTTCCCTGTATGTCAGCTGGACAATTGGTGACTCGCGGTCACCTTCACCGTGGAACTCAGTCATGACCTTGAGCGCCTCCTCGTGGCGGTCGTTGGAGATCAGCCACCGGGGAGTCTCAGGACAGAAGAGGCAACCAATGATAACGCCACCAGAAGCAAGGGCTTGAAGCCAGATGGGAAGTCTCCATGAGAGATCGCTCTTGATGCCTCGAGACATAGTTAGCAATTGGAGCCACTATTTTGATTGGCGTATCGAGAAAACACACCCTCAGTTCCCCAAAGAACCCATGACGCTGGGACACCACCGACAAACCAAAAGGTGTTGTACATCCCGGTAATGGTTCCCCGCCAAGCGGGATGGGCCATCTCGGCAACATATGAGGGACCCTAGAAGTCCTTAGCCTTTGTAGTTCGACGGATGCATGGTGGGAGGGCTCACAGCAGTAGCGCAAGTAGCAACACCGAAACCAAGAATGAAACGCCCCCCAATGAACATGGCCCTGCTGGTGGAGGGAGCCTGAACACAGGTTCCGATAATAATGATACTGGCGCCAATGAACATACCCCATCTTCGGCCCCACCAATCTGTGAAAGGACCACAGAAAAATGATCCAACAATGTTGCCAATGGTGTAGATGGAGAATACTAATCCGGTACTGCTTCCAACATCTTTCATATTGAAATAGCTGCCAAAGTATCAGTGGATACCTCAGTCGTCGCTCAGTGGTCAGTCGACTCACCTTTGATATGTCTTCATCGCGTTGATGCCTCCCATCAATGAACCATCGTATCCATTGATACAAGAATTCAGGAAAGCAATAAGCAAGAAGAAGTAAAGCTTGAACATCCTCCTGGTCCATGGATTGGGTTTGGCCTGAGCTAAAGCATCGGCGAGCGATACATTTGCCACAGCTTCCCTCTTTCCTTGGCCAGTCTGGTAAATGGAGACTTCGGCGGTTGTTTTTGCCTCCGACATGTCGGGAAATTGTTTGTCTCCTTCGCGACGGGTATGGAGGAGGGTGGAAATAGAGACAGTCGAACAGCGGAGAGAGTGTGGGCGAGGAAACCCCCTCCTTATAAACTACCGGGCGCATGGGAAAAGTGGAATCCCTCCCCCCTGGCCTAGCTCTGCTATCAAATAACTGTCACCTACTATTCTGGCCATCGCTCGGTGGTGCGGTGGGGAAATATACAACACGCCATGCCATAACGAGAAGCCTATGTCTGCCGCTGTACTAGTGCAGTTCCAATCTTTTCGGTAAATTTCAGTATTCTAGGCAAAATTCAACAGCTCCAGTACGACATCAGACGCTCCTTGCGAGAGGGCTCACTTGAGAGACAAATGAAAAAGACCAGCGAATCTATGCAGGTGAGTCGATGCATCGTGTGGTAGGCACTTTGTAGAGATCTGTGCAAGTGCCACCCGTAACCCCCCCCCCATCCTTCTCTCCTTTTTTTCTCTGCATCGTTTCTTAACCCTTACCAGTTACCCTATATGCAGGAAATAGTAGGGTGATACGGTGCTAATACCGTAAACGAAGGAATAGGAAAAATGACCCTCATTCTTCCCCAGAACGTCTGGGATATTATAGCACAAGTGCAGTATCACTGGGGCATATTCTAGGAAAAATTAGAAAACCAAGGCAAAATAGAAAGGGTGAGTTAGTAGATTCAACGCACCATAAGCGCGTGCGAGTTCCGCGACCCAGGGCCCCGTTTGGCACCCTTTGCGAAAGGTTTTGCTTCTACCCTGGCAAGATGTGAGGGCAAAGCAAATTATTGACGTTAGAATACCAGGGGGGCGGTGGGTGGTGAGGGAGTCCTAGCAAGCTTTTAGCCCTTCCTGCCTGGCATTTGCTTTTTTTTGCTAAATCCTCGGATCCGCTTGTATCATAATAGGGAAGATCCATGGCAAGCACCCTAAGGTACGGCCCAGAAAGGGCAAAAACAAAAGAAACCTCAGATATCCCAGATATGATATATATCACAAAACAACAGAATAAGCAACAGAATCCCAAAATCATCAATCACAACCAATTGGTACAATGACAACCTAAGATATCAGACCGGATCCTCCGAAAAAATGAACAACCTCAAATCTCACAAGTAGACTCATCACATAAGTTAGGTAGCCGTACTACAGCAGTGTTGGGGTACTTGTGCAGCTTCCAGCGTGCAGTTCATGTACAATCTGATTGAGACTTTGTATGTTAATTGCAAGCATTTGGGGTTGGTAGGCCATGCTCAAGATGACGGTTGCTGCAGGAAAAGAGCTTGAATTGAACTTGGCCAGTGTCTTTATGATTCAAGATTCTTTCCGCGGTCCGAAGAGGAAGAGGTACTCTATCATCATAGCATCCACTCGTCTAAAAACGGTGTTGAGTGTCTCTCTATTTCCTCTTCTACTTCGTGTGAGGGTGGGGAGCAGGATGGAGAGTCTAGCCTTTCAAACTCTATGGTCTCATCTGAGGATTCTATGCTTAGGTGAAGGTAGTTTCTGGGGGTTTGAGAAGCAAAGCGCAAAAGTCTGGTGTTGAAAAAGCACAAATTCCAAGAAGAGTACAGGGAAAGCACGCCTGCCTAGGATTTGATTTCAGCCTAGATCTTGTACCCGTAGTCAGCGATAGGTATCTAAAAATACCGCGATTCTTACACAACCCCCTAGCCAGGGAAACAAAACCCTGGTTCATTCCCAGATACTCTATACCAGATACAGGCATGGTACCGGTGCTACGAAGGGGAGTTAGTATGATACTGTGCCTACGGTAGTCGGAGGCTCCACTTACCGGTACAGTTCCCATGTGTTTTTGATACGATATTACTCGTAAAGGGCGAAACTACTGCAGGTAAAAGGTGGACCCCTTCTGATACGATAGCTGAAAGCGAGATTTAATTTTGCTAAGTCCGGAGTACTTGAGAATTGTTAACTCGATCGAGATCCGACCAGGAGACTAGAGATGGTGAAGGTTTGTTTGGAGCAGACCCTCACCATTGAAATGACGCCCTGCCAGAAGTCATCATCCTAAACATAGTAAAAATTTGGGGGGGTTCTGTGTTTCTGCTTCTCGAGTTCCCAAACCGTTGCGGAAGGAACCGAAGCTCCACAAGACAATAACAAACTCCTCTCGACGGCAGTCCGGACCGCAAAACCGGCAAATCCCTGTGGCAAACAAACCATGCGGTTCTAATATTCGAGAACGATAAAAACCTCGTGAATCCACTATCCCCTGCGGCCCTGTACTCGAGTAATCTCTGGATTCAGCGACAAAAGCTCATCAGAAGGGTTGGCGTTTCCCCGGCACAGTATAAGCTCAGCCGGGGATTCAACCCTCCAGAGGTGTTGGATCTCATTGACTAGTATTCGCAACTGTGCCAACTTGTTCAACCAAACCCACCTTGGGCAGGCGGGCTGATTCCCGTTGATAATCTAATACCGGTAGTGCATTTCACGAGATCTTGCCGAAAACCTCGTATGCTTCTCAATCAGATCTCACGTCTTCGGTGGCGCCTTCTGTGCATATGGGGTGGTTCCAAAACGAACAAGCACAACCCGACCGAACAAAAGTCTAATAAATAAATAAATTAGAAATATTGCTTCACGTGCGCTAAATACTAGGAGAGAGCACAGATACGACAATATCGTGCTTAGCCTAGATAGCCGCCAAATCTAGGCTTCTTAGCCCGCATCGTTCCTAGCACCAGAACATACTTATACTTTGAAAAAGCCCTCTAAAACGAGACGACAACAGCATCATCGTAAGGTTACCAGCCACCGGTAGTGAAGGAAAACTAATGCTTCACCGTTTCCCAATAGCCATTCGCAGTTTCAACTTTAGCGGCTTCACTCGAAAGTGCGCCTCCAATCTTTTGGAAATATAGCAGCGTCTCCATCATTTCCAGGGCTACCGGTATTCTTCTTGCCCCCACACCCGCCAGCGGTATTGTTTATTAAACTTTCCACGCGTCCGGGCAAGGTAGGGTCAGTCGTTTTTACAATAAACACCCTGTATACTCTCTAATACCTAAAGTACCGCGTGATAAGATAAAATTCGTGGCCCCCTTTTTAAGAAACCCTTCGAGAAAGAAAGTAAAAAAATTGTTATGATAGCAAAGATTCTAAGTCCCGCAAGCGGCTAAACATCCAGTCAATTATCACTTTGGCCGGAAGCCTCACAAGTTACAACGGGAGTTGTGATGTCCAAGCCTTTTTAAAAAGGACCGGTATTATATGACACTGTATTGCATACCACAAGAATTTAGCCCTTTTTCTTAGATCTAGGCAATATACTTTTTTAAAATAAAAAATGCTTCGACACTCCTAGTAAAGAGGAATGGTAGAATTTTCCCATATGCACCTATCATTCCTAGTCACATTTATCCAACAACCGGGCTACTGCAGCTCCATCCCCGAGCTTACATACTACTTACTTATCAAGCACAACGCAGATATTACCGTCCGGGGACTTCCATGGAAGAATGGCCTCTTTTACATGTGGCACAGGACCGACCAGATCCTCAAAGAAATCTCCCCCTTTTTGCTTCATTCCCGACTACCCGATACTGCTTTAGACCTCAATGCTCTCCAAAGATAGTAATTATATGAGTTCTCGTAACACAAGAGGCCCTAGAGTGGGGAGTTCTAGGGAGTGTTGTACTAAGTGAACGTCATAATTTATCACTCTAGCCCTGCAACCCTAGACTAAGGGTGTTCCGGGGGAGCGACGGTAAGTTAGGTTCGGCCAAAGAAAAGCGAATAGACTGGCTCACATTGATTGATCGCGACAGATGTATTATAGCTTACGACAACGCCCAACCCCAGAATTCCAGACTTTTCCCCTGTGCCATAGCTAGCTTGAAGCATGATAAGAAAAAAATCGCTCACTCTATTAACTACCCCACATACTTTGCCTCGCCAGCTAAAGGACACTAAAAGAGCCTAAAAGAAATAGCAAACAATACAGATATCGAGTTATGAAACTCAATCATCGACTTGCTATTGAGAGGTTAATTTCGACTTTCTCCCTAACCCGCCTCATACGTGAGGTGGTGATCTAATAGAAGAGAATAAGTAGTAGTTGTCCTGCTTTACCTATGATATAGTACCAAAAGGGTAGAGGGGTGGGTTCATCACACAGGTTCATACTAAGGCTAAAACTCATTTTCCCACATAAGCCAAGCCGAAACCCACGATCCCCTAAATCCTTTGACTTCTATGATAAGTAGTAGCTAGCAGTTATGGGATTCGCGACTACTGAGTTGCTCATAGTGGGAACAATAGCAACGAACTCACCCTTCTCGCCTTCTTGTGCCATAACTGCAGTCTTCAACTGGCCTACGGCAGACGATAAACCTAGGTAAGTCGGTCCCAAGAGCTTTTATCTCTGCATCCAGGGGCTCGAGGCCTTCTAGCTATAGCGGATCTCAGAAGTTTCGAGGGTAGGATAGCGAAAAATACCTACCACTGTCCCCCGCACGCCACCCGCCCGTTTTCGCCATGCTCCGTTGAAGACTGTATCATAAAGTACTAGAAATCCGGGTACATCACTCATCTGTCGCCCGCCCCCTTCGAGATTCTGGGGGCAGATATTGCCCATGGCCGACGCAAGATGAGCGAAGGGTACCACAAATAGTATTTTGAGGGTGTGGGGCCGTACTAATATGAGGAATGGCTTGTTCACGAAAAGCTAATAAAACTAGTCCTAAAATGGTTTGTGTCGACGCACACTACGCCGGAACTCACAACCTCAACACCCTAGTCCAAAAAATCCCGACCCTTCAAACGTGGTTTCCTCGTTTTTTTGGCCAATGGCGAGATTCCGCCCCATCGCGCGCATTACGTTGCCATAGTGGCAGCAAGGGTTCGACTAGGATGAATGGTTGTTGTCTGGTACTGTACAGAAATCTTATTATCGTGCAAACTAAGAGCTTAGTTAACTTCGTGCAGAGATAGCATTGCGTTATAGAAGGAGAAACAACTAAGAACAGCTAGCCCCACCGAACCAATCTCAGACCTTCCTATCTTAGACCAACAGCTTAGTTTCTGCCATCAGAATTCTTTGCATGAGTTTGGGCTATAAGAATCCCTATCCTTACTCCACCTAGCTTTCTAACTATGTGAAATCCTTCGGCGGATCTTGAAAAGGAGTATACACCGATGTTTCTCTTAGCATGGATGTCTAGATATTACGCACCGCACCAGCACACGATGGTGCAGAATCTCGCTAGAGTCCCTCCTCTAATCCGGCGGCAAAGCTTTGTTCGCTACTTTGAGACCTTCCGGATTCAGGCCCCCGCCAAACCATACTGACGCTACAGCATAAGGGGTAGAATAGCTAAGATGTTTGGTACTGCAAGAATTAATACTTATAACACTCGGTCCTGTACCCTATAGACCGCGAGCACTCAAATATAAATGTACCGGTATTATGATAGCACAGGAAGACAGCGGTGCGCTAGGCCTCTAAGGGATTAGGAAGGGGGGAGGAAGGGAAGTTACCCGGCAGGGACATGCAAAAGGGGAACTTCACAATGGTAAAGTCCCTGGATCAATTCAGCTGACGACAATATAGTCTAGATACATTATGATCAGTACCCATTTTGAAGTTATTTTAATACCTACAAAACCCACAGAAGATCTTGTACTGATGGAACGGGTTAGGCACCATGCTCTGCTAGCTACGGGCAAAGAGAGAGGAACATATCAGTAATCATTTTCAGTACTTTACTTGGAGATATAGCTACCTGGGATTTGGGGAATATGTTCTGGATGCCTGGGGGAAGTCGTCCGTTATGATGCCCTTGGGATATTGGATTCAAATTGATTGTCCGTAAAGGCCAACTGATGAACCAAGACCGAGATAAGGGTGAACTTTCCCAATCACGAGTTCCGGCCCCATGTGGCACGTACACGGAGAACCACTACCGTAGTACTTTAAATTAAACCTCCCAAGTGTCTGGTGCAGTTTTCCGACATAATTGAAACTCTTCCAAAGGAATCCTAGCGCCAGTCCGGTCCTTCGACAGACAACAAATATAAATACCATATTCCACGGGCCAACCCTAAATTTCCTCTTGCTAGAGATACTTCTACAGGACCCGTCGGCCTCAATACTTAATTCAATCATAGCCTCGTGTAGTCATGCTAGCGCATCAAGTAATAGCAATGATAGTTCCTAGGGCAACTACCGCAAAAACTCACTATGATACCTCCCAATCTCGGCAACCAGAGGCAAAACATATCGAGAAGGAAGAGTGTTCACCTGATGAGATATGAGATGAGCGAGCTGAAATTCCTGGATCTCATTAACTGGTGTTCGCAATTTCTTTGACCTCCTCAGCTAAACTATTGAAGTTTAGCTCTGCTGCTTATCTGATACACAGAACACAGAACACAGAACACAACATGAAACTGGTGAACTAGTAATCTTTCGTTAACCTACTTTGACGAATTACTCTTTTTGCCTTATTTCGTTGTGACTATAGTGGAGACTGTGGTAGGGAGCTGAAAACACCCCGAGAAGGAATAGTGTTTTTCGGCCGGGTATAGCTTGTTTATATTTGCTGCCGCTGGATCTTAGTAACTGACATTCGTAGTCTCGCTAGCTCGCCCATTAAGCCTATTACGGTTTAGTACTCCGATTTCTGTTACTCAGTCTGATAGTAGATTTACTTAACCAATTTTTAAGGTATACTAGAACAGCGGTAGATCATCCGAGTTTTTGCGGAACAATGCCTCCAGCCTTCCGTTAATACAAGCAATCCCCTCCCGTATAGTACTTAAGTTTTTCCGATCTCGCACGGAAATAAAACATTCGGACATTGCTCCGGCCCGTTCGGAATAACCCTAGCTCAAAACCCCCAAATAGGGCACACAACTTTCCTCGACCAGGAGGAGCCAAAAACCGGGTAAGGGGTACTTTATTGATAGAACATCAGGGAGGGTATAAAGCCTCATACTAAGATTCTGGATTAATTCCGGTAGCGGGAGCTTACCAGGTTTACCCCAACTTGGCTCTACACGGTACATGGCTTCAGAGGAAGCCCCAACCGAACTAAACCAAACAACGAGCGTACCTAACAACAAAGTCCTCAGAGAAAAACTCTATATTATTATAGAGTTATGATACTTAAAATTGGCTCCTCCCCAACCCTATGAACTCGGTCTTTTCAAATAAAGTGAGCATTGGGTGAGAACGACACAACTAGCACTTTGGGAAATAGACGTATTTGGGTGTAACTAAGCTAGGAAAAAAGAGAACGAGAGGGTCGGCTTTTGATGTCCGGTGCCACGTTTTCTCAGACTATGAAGAATACACCGGCTTGCTAAAGCATACAATATGTCTTGTGCTGTGTGCCTGGGTGTATATAAAAGGGGTCAGGCAGGTCGGGAGCTTTTTCCTTACATGGTCAGAGCTTGACTCTCGAGTGATAGGCCATGAGTTTGTGCCAGGGTATTAATTTTTGGAGAAAATCCCTGAGATTAAAATATGCAGCTAAAGAACGTTCAAGGGTCTTATTTTGAGCCTCCGCAGATGAATTTGGACATCGAATACCTCGCCCTACTTCCTACCCATGTCACTTGCGCTATATTCCATAATATCATCTAGAAATCGCAATCAAGTGCCCTCCCTTTTTTGCTAAATCCCCCGATTGCTTCGGATACAATTACTGCATGTGGGCAGTATATTATGCCACGAAAACACAGCACTTGAAAAACGAGAGGAATTCGCAATAACGAGTAATAACAAGCATAAAACCAACTACCCCTTTCAGAATCCATTGCGGGGTGGACCCTCTAAACCCTTCCCAATCTAGAAAATTAGTTGCCACGCTTTTTGTGAAAGGAGGTCCTGCTTCACTGGAGAATCTAATAAAATATAAAATCAATCAAAAGATTCATTAATTTCATTTCATCTCTTCAGTAAATTGGGGATTTCAACCTAAGAACAGAGATTCCTTATCCTTTCTACTAGGGGCTTAGGCTTGGCCATAAACCCCGGGCAAGGGCCAATATACTGGCGTGTTATACCAAAGTTTCCGAGCATGCTAGAAGTAATGCCATGGAAAGGCATTGAATGGTAGCCTTTATATATATAAAAGTATAGTGTGCACAATGGCAGATCCACTCAGCTCTTTTTGGGACACGGGCAGTTTCTAGACTCAGAGTTGCCGGATCAACTTTTGCCCTCTTTAAATATCGCCCCCCAACCGAGTGTTTCTTTGATACCCTTGTTATGCCTATTGTATTTACTCCCTCAAAATTTATCGTATTGCATATAGTAAAGCATCCGGACAGGTACAGGAGGAGAGTCTGCTCTGAATAAAGAATGGGGAATAGCGTGAAGCTTGCCATATTCTTACAGTACTAGGGCGCTGGGATTGCACGGCCCTGTAGCCTATCTCACTAAAAGGTGTATGGTAGGAAGTTGGTAATACACAAGGAGATCTGGAACTAGTAACTCTCTTTTTTACTCTCGGTAAGAGGCCAACATAGTCAAGAGCAAATGTTCCAGTGGAATTCTCTACCGATACTTTACTCTAACGGGAGAAGAGTTACACTGCGTAATTAATGTGGGTTTCAGTCGTGCACATGTCACTTGTTGGGACCAGCAATTGAACTTGTGGCGCCGGCTGCAGTTTCCGAACCGAAAAAGGATCTCGAGTGACAAAATATGAACCTTAGGCTTGGTTTTCGGCCTAAAAGCCCACTGACTTCTGGGCAGCCCCTACCAATTGGATCGGGCTGATTTCGGCGACTGACGAGAGTTCGGGGGATACAGAGACACGGCTTGGTTCCGATCGCAACTTGAAGCTATAAAGGTTGCTGATAGGTTGACGTTGGGCTGTTGGGCTGCGGGTGGAATAAATTCTTTTTTTCTTCCTTTCCAGGACGAAAACCCTAAACCCTAAGCCAGAGACCTTAAATGTTCAAAGGTTTACTCGTGCGCCTCGAGCCTTAAAGAACCAGAGTAAATAGAATCGGTGGAGTTGGAATAGATTTCCAATTCTTTGGATCAAAGCATTCTTCTGTATAATTGAGGGTGGTCAGGGCTTCTCATTATCGTTAGGAGTTCTAGTGGCTTTTGCAACGAGGATTTTTCTCAGATCTGACGTCTTAGCTTATCCGCACGAAGCACTTTCGGGACGGCAGGTTCAGGAAAAACCTCAACAGCTTTTTTTCTTCTTTTCTTCCTCCCTTGATCGCTCGCTCCTTCTTCTTTCCTCCTTCTCTTTTTTTGAAAGCGACCACGTTCGTCTTACATCCTCTCTCCCTCCCCCCCATTCTCTCCATCGATACCCACCTCCTTTCTAATTCGCATTATAATGGCTGCTCCTATGAGAATTGGCGCCCTCGCCCTGAGGAATTCTCTCTCTACTTCAACTTCCTTCTGCGTTAAAAGAGCCGGTTTCCGCTACTACTCGTCCATTAAACCTAAGGTTTGTTGCTAATGTTGTTCTATTCGGTAAAACCTACACTGACCTAACAATCTTATTCAGACTCTCAAAGAGACCTTCGCCGCAAAGATCCCTGAGGAGGTTGAGAAAATCAAGAAACTGAAAAAGTATGTCGAGGCTGGGCACTTGTCAATGAGTTATTTGTTCTAACGGGTAATTTGTAGGGAGCACGGTTCCAAAGTCCTTGGTGAGGTTACTCTTGACCAGGTGTACGGTGGTGCTCGAGGTATCAAGGCTCTTGTATGGGAGGTGTGTATTACTTACTTGCAGCTTGTCTTGCAAAATATTACTCGAATAGCCAATATCTAATATATTTCTAGGGATCGGTCCTTGATGCCGAGGAGGGTATTAGGTTTAGAGGGAAGACCGTAAGTTTCCCTCTGTGAGAGCCTCCCTGCCATCCGGTATAAGCTAACTTTCCGTGGCAGATCCCCGAATGCCAGGCCATTCTTCCTAAGGCCCCCGGTGGAGAGGAGCCACTTCCCGAGAGTTCGTTTCCCATCTATATCCTCTATATTATGCTCAATTGTTGATCTTTCACTAGGCATCTTCTGGCTGCTTTTGACCGGGGAGGTTCCTACTGAGCAGCAAGCTCGTGAGCTCTCTGCCGAGTGGGCTGCCCGTTCTTCTGTTCCCAAGTTTGTCGAGGAGCTTATCGACCGATGCCCCAACACTCTCCACCCAATGGCGCAATTCTCTCTTGCTGTGACTGCTCTCGAGCATGAGTCCCAGTTCGCAAAGGCATATGCCAAGGGTCTTAACAAAACGGAATACTGGAATTATACCTTCGAGGATTCCATGGACTTGATCGCCAAGCTTCCTACCATCGCTGCTAAGATCTATCGCAACGTCTTCAAGGACGGAAAGGTCGCTCCCGTCCAGACGGACAAGGATTACGGTTTCAACTTGGCCAACCAGCTTGGCTTCGGAGACAACAAGGACTTTGTTGATCTTATGAGGTTGTATCTTGTTATCCACTCCGATCATGCACGTAGTCACAAAGCATCTCCAAAATATCGAAGCTCCTGCTAACTCCTCCCATAGGAAGGTGGGAACGTCTCTGCCCACACCACCCACTTGGTTGGATCAGCTCTTAGCTCTCCATACCTATCCCTCGCGGCTGGTCTGAACGGTCTCGCTGGTCCTCTCCACGGATTGGCCAACCAGGAAGTTCTTAACTGGCTTACCGAAATGAAGAAAAAAGTTGGTGATGATCTTAGCGACGAGTCCATCAAGAAATACTTGTGGGACACCCTGAAAGCCGGCCGTGTCGTTCCCGGATACGGTCATGCTGTCTTGAGGAAAACCGATCCCCGCTACATGTCCCAGCGCGAGTTCGCTCTCAAGAAGCTCCCCGAGGACCCCATGTTCAAGCTGGTTAGCCAGGTCTACAATATTGCCCCTGGCGTCCTCACCGAGCATGGAAAGACCAAGAACCCATACCCCAATGTTGATGCTGTAAGTTTTTGAATACCCTGCAAGTTCGTTTTGATGTTGACAAACTTCTCTAGCACTCTGGTGTCTTGCTTCAGTACTACGGTCTTACTGAGGCTAGCTACTACACTGTTCTCTTTGGTGTTTCACGTGCATTGGGCGTTCTTCCTCAGCTCATCATCGACCGCGCTGTGGGAGCTCCTATCGAGAGACCTAAGTCTTTCAGCACTGAGAAGTACGCTCAGTTAGTCGGTGCTAATATTTAAATGGCTCGGTCAGAATAGCAATGCAGAAGTAGAAAAACTAGCGTGATTTGTTTCTTGTATTGCATTTAGAACAAAAGGGTTTCTTCAAAGGGTGTAATCGTAGGGTTTATGTTGTGACGACTCTCCTGTTTTCTATGGGTTTGAAGAAGGTTTTTTTTTCTTTTGGAAAAATAGAAGTGTGGGCTTTTTTTTGTTTATATATCGTTTGAACCAGACGTTAGGATCTCCCCTCAAAATAATCATCACAATAATTTTTGCACTCTTCTTGTTAGATGAAAGGCTGCTGAGAGGGGTACGATGGACATTGTTTTCAATCTGCTGAGTTAGTGAGTAGAAAGGTTGGATAGTTACACCAAAACTCGCCCCGACCCTTCAACCGCAACCTTACAGAAATATTCCTCGTGCACGGACCAACATAATATTTTCCGTCCATCATCCAAACGCATGAGCGACTTCCCCCCACCACCACCCCAACAAGAAATCCACCCCAATCCAAGAAACAACAGCCATGGCAACCGCGATATCAACAATCGTCAAACTCCTCCCGACAAAAGCCCTCCCACCACGAGAACGTCTCCAAGAACTAGCCAAAGTCCCTTCCCCCCTCCCCCCCCTCCTCCTCCCCCCAACCAATCAACCAGCCCATCACAATCCATACTAACCCACGAGCAGACCTCAGCCCGCATATTCTCCACAACCTACAACCCGCACAACAAACGCACGGGCAACCGCGTGCTGCGCGAGCGCCTGAAGGGCCCGGCGCTGCTGGACTACTACTTCCCCGGCCGACGCTTCGGCGTGGTCGACCTGCGGCGCCACTTCCCCATGATGAGCTTCGTGGACGAGGACGAGCGGCAGCGACTGCTGGACGTGCAGAGCAAGAAGGCTCGCGGCAAGGGCGCGCCCAAGAAGAAGAAGGGGGGCAACGATAAGAAGAAGAAGGCCAAGATTGTGAGGGGGACTGGGGAGGGGTATGTTCGGGCGAAGCTTTAGATGATGATGATGATGTGCATACCGGTATGTATGTATGTATGTATTATAATAATAGAGAAAAATTGTTATTATAATATTATTATTGTGGTATGATATTTTTTGTTTTTATATATCCCTGGAGAAATGAGTGATACAGGGCCGCATAACGGTACAGTACTTGTTAGAGCACGGTATGATACCGTGGGGCGTGAGATGGATGGTATTCGTGAAGCCCCATATCGTGAATCGCCAAGATTCGCCCCACTCCCGGCCGTAGGG